>Ga0210051_1001888_pt1 | contig 21255 bp, 19 predicted proteins | sample CryGey092014_all_FD_185464 | JGI IMG/M metagenome (GOLD analysis project Ga0210051, IMG submission 185464) | Groundwater microbial communities from aquifer - Crystal Geyser CG23_combo_of_CG06-09_8/20/14_all (SPAdes) (version 2) | ecosystem: Environmental > Aquatic > Deep subsurface > Groundwater... | reverse complement strand
AACCCTTGGGAATATTTTTCTTAATAAGTTTGCTGTGGATTTTACTTTTAGAAAAAACTTTAGTACAAAGTACGCACTCTTTATTTTTGTTATAACCTTTATAAGTTACGACAGAAAATCCCTTATTTCTCATATTATCGGCAAATTCCCTACCTTTTTCGTCGGAATTTGGCGTGATATCAAAAACCCAGACCTTGGCCTTCTCTAATTTGTGCATTATTATCGGTGGAATATAGCTGCCCAAAAAAGCGGCAAGAGATACCAGTGCAATCGAAAAAAAGCTATTAATTTGTAGGATTTTTACAATAATTAGAAAATAAGTGAATGTTGAAATTGCTGTTAGAAGTGAAGCTAGAAAATGTTTGTTTCTGACAAAAAAAGCATTTTTTACTGTGCCCAGCATCACATCTAATAGTTTTAGTAAAAATACTTCAATCATGTTTTTCCTTTCCTATGCAAATTACAAAGAATATATTATATATTAAAAAAGCCAATTTGTCAAAGGTTTGGTTAGTTCTTTGTCCCTCAAAATCTTAAAGACCCTCAAAAGGTATTTTAATTATAGCAAATAGCTCATCTCTTTCGGTGTCGGGGTTACGTAATAATTGATCTTGTATGCTAATGAGGGTTTCAGAAATTCCCAGCTTCTGATTAAGAAGGGTTTCCTTAAAATATTTTAGATTTTTCTTAAATTCTTCTCTGTTGCTACCTTCTGCGTTTTTAGATTTTAAATTTTTATTAATCTCTACTTCGGGATCAAAAGGTTCATAGGGAAATTAGGCATCTTTATTATTGGATATAATGTGCAACATAGGATTTTCAAGTTGCTGCATGAATTCAATAGTATTTTTACGATCTTCATTCGTTAAATCAGTAACATTTTCTCTTGCCGTATTTAAAGAGGCCAGATCTTCTATATATTGAGAGAGGTGTTTATTGTAATCTGATTGTTGGATTTCCAGAGGTACGGTTTCTGTATTCAAAAAAGATTTTGCCTCATTTGTCTTTTCCTCTCCTTGCTGCTCGCCCTCTTTTTCCATAATATTATCCCTTTAATTTTTGGGCGTCGATAATTCTAGAAATTGCTAGGATGTAGGCTGCGGTTCTAAGGTCAACTTTGTAAACATCCGCTAAATCTAGAACATCTTTATATGCTTCTTGCATTTTCTTGGAAAGCATCTTTTGTATCTCTTCTTCATCCAGATAAAAACCGCTTTTATTTTGAGTCCATTCAAAATAACTTACAGTTACTCCGCCGGCATTAGCCAGAACGTCGGGGATGATTAGGATATCCTTTCTAAGCAAAATATCTTCAGCCTCTTTGGTAATCGGTCCGTTTGCCAGCTCTAAAATGACTTTCGCTTTTATTTTTTTGGCGTTTTCTAAAGTAATAGCGCCTTCCATGGCAGCCGGAATCAAAATATTCACGTCAAGTTCTAAAAGTTCTTCCGGTTTCAAATTCTTAGCGTCTTTAAAATCGGTTACTGCTCCGGTTTCTTTTTTATGAGAAAGCAAAAATGGGACGTCTATACCTTTTTCATTATAGACGGCACCCCTAGAATCGCTGACGGCTACAATTTTAAAGTTTTCATAATCAAAGTGAAGGATTTCGGTTGCATTGGCGCCCGCATTTCCAAACCCCTGAATGGCCACCGAAATAGGTTTTTTGAACTTAAATTTTTTTATGGCTTCCATTAAGACATAAATGCCTCCCTGCGCGGTTGCGGTGTCACGTCCTTTAGAGCCTCCAACTTCCACCGGTTTACCGGTAAATGCTGCGGGAACATGTTTGCCGGCAACTACCGAATATTCGTCTGCCATCCATGCCATAATTTGGGGGTTGGTATAAACGTCCGGAGCTGGTATGTCAACATCCGGACCAATGTCTTTAAAGACAGATCTAACATAAGCTCTTGATATTTTTTCTATTTCATTTGCTGATAATTCCTTGGGATTTACGGCAATGCCGCCCTTGGATCCTCCGTAAGGAAGATTTAAAACAGCAGTTTTAATTGACATCCAAAAAGAAAGCGCCTTAACTTCATCTAAGTCAACTCTAGGATGAAAACGAATTCCTCCTTTAAATGGTCCCCGACTATCATTGTGTTGGATTCGGTAGCCTTTTAAGATTTTAAGTTTTCCATCATCAGTTTTTAATGGTATTTGAACGTGAATTTCTTTTTTTGGGGTTTCTAAAATTTCTAGCTCTTCCCTATCAATCTGAAGGATTTTGCTGGCCTTTTCCAGTTGTTCAATTGCATCCAAAAAAGGATTGTTTTTCATTTCTGCTCCATATTATTTATATAATTTACCAAAGTATTTCATAAATTATAACACAAATTATGGGCAAAAGTCACTATTTGTGCTATAGTAACTTAAATTTAGGGAAATGTTCGTAATTTAACCATTAAATAAAGGAGTGGTGGTAAGTGACAGATTTGAGCAGGTTGAGCTTAGAGGATTAAAAGATTGTATTACTGAAATGGTTGAAATCAAATTATGGGGTCGGGATCGTCTTCAATCTCGAAGTTGTAGAAACAAATTTAGGCCAGATTCCTAAAAAACTCATTGAAGAATTGGAGGTTGAGGGTTGTATAAGTTTAAATCCTCATGGCGATTCTGGCGAGTATGTCTTAAAAGATTTAGCCAAAAAATATTTCGTCAAAGAAACCTCTGAGATTATTGAAGAGGACATTATCACGAAGAAGACGCCGAAAAACTTAGGCATTACTTTACCGCACGAAAAAGCTTATCTTACGATAAGGCAATCAGAGGTTTATGAGTGGTCTATGAAAATTTTTGGTGTGGGTAATACTTTTGATCGGCCTAATGGACGTAATGTTGACGGTAAAAAGATTTTTAATGATACCGTCAAGATATTGGTAGGCAAAGGTTGTTGGCAAAAAGAAACCATAAAAATCAAAAAGAGTCAAAGTATAATCAGAATAATAATTTTAAAACGAGAGTATGAGAAAGTTGAGTCACCTAAGAATCTAGCAAGACTCAGAAAATTTGGCAAGACGCCTGATGATGTCATTTTAAAATCGGAGATAAAAGATAACGAAGAATTGATATACGTCAATATCACCGATCTGAGTTTGCCTGCAATTCGGTTAAGAAAACTTAACGACCACCGTTCTTCTAGACGGTGGTCGTTAAGTTTTAGACGGTTTATTCTTCACTCCCCTTTCTCCGAAGTCTAGAATTCAAGTTATCATTTAAAGCCGCAAACTGGCCATAAACATATTAAAACCAATTTGAGACTTTATACCTTTGTCAAAGTTCAACTGACCTGAAATTAAACTATATTTATCTCAATTTGTGAAGATCAAAATCTTAAACGTTTATATATTTTATCCTTGCAAACAAAAATGACGCCTGAGAAGGCGTATTTTCATTTGGCTGGGGAGGAGGGATTTCCTTCGACAAGCCCAGGATAAACTTCTCATCCCTTCTTAATCAAAAATGTTTCGCAATCTCACCAAAATGGTGAGCTTGGGCTTCGGCTGAGCTCAGTCGAAGCCTCGAATCATGGCTGCCTAAATGCACTTTCTTTCGAACTCTTTTTGGAGTGGACTGATAGAATGATGAAAGCCTCCAGTTAGATTATTTGTGGTTTTTTGTATTTTGAAACCAGAACTATTTGATCAAGTTCTTAATAAGATTAACTAGAATCTCTTTATCGTTAGGTTTGCTAGAAGCAATAAGCAATGATAAGGCAACAAGTGCAGAATCATTGATTTTTCTTTGACCATTTTTTTTATACAAAAGGTGGTTTTTCTCCAGATAATAGATAAACACAATCGAAGCAATTCTTTTGTTGCCATCTATAAATGGGTGGTCTTTGATAATGAGGTAAATAATATTTGCCGCTTTGTCTTCATTGGTCGGATATAGATCCTCGCTGTCAAAAGTTTGATAAATTGCTCCGACAATACCTTTGAGTTTGTTGTTCGATTCTCGCCCAAAGAGCTTCTTGGAGCCAAGGACGATCTCTGGATTGGATTTAAGCTCTGAAATAATGCTTTTTATCTCATCGTAACTTAAAGAATAAGACTCCTTTCTGGTGCCTTGAATAATTGGGATTTTGTTTTCATCATATTGTTCCAATAGAATCAGAGAGCTGGTATAGTTTGAGACCAAATCAAGCAGTTCTTTTTCCTGGCCGGAAAGCAGAGCTCTTTTTGAATTCTCGGATATAAAAGTAATAGTTTGTTTTAACTCCTCAAGCTTGCTTCGAGTCTCTTTTAATCTTTCTTGATTTAAAGAATAGCCTTTAACCAAATAGTCTTTGAGTACACTACTAGCCCAAATTCTAAATTGAGTACCTCTTTGAGATTTAACACGATAACCAACGGAAATGATAACATCAAGGTTATAAAATTCGATTTTTCTTTGAATATAGCGATCTCCTTCTTTTTGAACTGTTGCAAAATTTGCAACAGTTGAAGGTCTTTCGAGTTCACCTTCATCAAAAACATTCTTGATGTGCCTAGAGATTACGGACTTATCTTTGTTAAATAATTCCGCCATCTGAACTTGAGTTAGCCAAACGGTTTCATCTCGAAGTTTAACATCAATCTTAGTGCTTCCATCTGGGGCACTGTATAATACTATTTCTCCTTTATTTTCGTTTTTCATCTTCAAAGCCTTTTTATATATCTATTATACCTCAAAGCTAATATTTTTTCATATTAACTTGTGATTAGTTGTCCAAGGTAAAATGGCAGCCAGGTTAGAGCTGAGTGTTCGAATCCCCTTTCCCACAACAACATTTTGTGAGTAAATCACCTATTTTTATAAAAAATAATTGAACTCAAAAAAGACCCATTTTGAGGTCTTTTTAACTTTCAGCCGGGATGCGTCCCCTTTGGCTGGGGAGGAGGGATTTCCTTCGACAAGCCCAGGATAAACTTCTCATCCCTTCTTAATCAAAAATGTTTCGCAATCTCACCAAAATGCTAAACTTGGACTTCGGCTGAGCTCAGTCGAAGCTTCGAATCTTGGCTGGGGAGGAGGGATTCGAACCCCCGATGCTGGGACCAGAACCCAGTGCCTTACCGCTTGGCGACTCCCCATTGTCAGAAGTCAGGAACCAGTCAACAATAAACAATAAAACAAAAATATTCAATTGACTTAAGTATTTTATAGGAAATTAGGATTTTTTTCAATATTTTGTTGGAAATTAAAAAAGCGGGGGTAATTTTGTAGGACTATCCCCCCGCTTTAATTTCAGGTTATGCACGAACAGTTGGCTTTTCTATTATAGCATTTTTTTATGAGGACTGACTGAATTTGCAGGATATGATCTGCGTCCATGGTTGCTTCTATCATACCGGTTGGTGCAATTTCACAATCTTCAACAGGGAATATTTCCATGCCATTATCGGTTAATGCTTTAATGGCAACCATGATGTCAAACGCTGTTAACTCAGCAGCCATTGGTAGTACCGGAACTAGTTTTAATTTTAGCACTTGCATGCCTCGTTCATTTGCAATTCCAATGGAATGGCCGTATTTTTCTAATGATGTTATCTCAAGCGATTCCGGTAAATGAAATATCTCATTTTGCTTGTTGATCTTAATTTCAGTATATTTTGAGTAGTCCTTTGTCTCTGGTGTGCACATAAAAAATCACTCCTCTTTTAAGATACTGGATTAACTGACAAATAAGATTATAACAAAAAATTAGAGATTTGTAAATGATTGGTTGTATTATAGTGCGTCGATTGCTTTTTTAATTCGTGTGAGAGAAACTTCTTTTGGCAGCGCCCACAATAGTTCCGCCGGACTTGGTGAGGTTTCGGAAAATGAAAGAGAATATCTTATAGGCCAAAAAACATCGCCATTTGCCATACCATTGTCTGCGACAGCTCCGGCAAGTATGGTGCTAAAATCTTCTGTGCTTTCCGGCCACCGGCCTAAAGACGAAAGCTTATTGCAGGCAGCTTCTAATCCTTTTTTGGTAGTTTCTGCAGTACTTTTTTTAAAGACCAATTTTTGTTTATCCAGTCTTCCTTCATTAAAGAAATAATCGGTTAGCTCAGGTATTTGGGATAAGTATTTTAGGCGGTCTCTAATTAGTAGCATTATTTTGTTTAGATATTCTTGGTCAGATTTAACGTTCATTTTTTCAAAATAAGGCTTAGATAAATCAACGATTTCATTAATATCTTTCTTTCTTATCCAGATACCATTTAGCCAATTAAGTCTTTCGATATCAAATATAGCATTGGACTTTTGCATTCGGCTTAAATCAAATACATTAATCAGTTCTTCTAATGAATAAATTTCTTGTTCATTACCGGAGGACCAGCCCAAAAGAACCAAAAAATTAATTAAAGCCTCTTTTAAATAACCCATTTCCCTGTATTCGTCTATGGAAACAGCACCGTGTCTTTTGCTTAATTTCTTCTTATCCGGAGTTAATGTTAAAGGAATGTGACCAAATTTCGGCGGAGTATTGCCCAAGGCCTCATGAATTTGAATTTGAATCGGTGTATTGGAAATATGATCTTCTCCTCTTATGACATGTGTAATTTTCATGAGAAGGTCATCAATTACAACTACAAAATTATATAAAGGCATGCCGTCGGATCTGACCAAAACCGGATCACCGTAATTTGACATGTCAATTTCGACATCGCCTTTAACAAGATCATTAAATTTAACTTTCTCAGGCTTTATTATAAATCGAACAGTAAATGGCATACCCTCTTTAATGTTTGCCTCAACTTCTTCTTTCGATAAATTTTTGCATTTTCCCGAATACTTTGGAGCGGCAATTCCCTTTTCTTTTTGCTTGCTTCTCTCCTCTTCCAATTCCTCAGTCGTGCAAAAGCATTTATAAGCTTTTCCTTCGTTTATTAGCATATTAATATATTCGTCATAGGTATTTAATCTTTCCACTTGCCTATAGGGTCCAAAACTGCCTTTATAGCCGTCCCCTTCTATCGTTGGCCCTTCGTCCCAAGAAAGTCCGAGCCAATCCATACTTTTTAAGATGTTTTCTTCAGATTCCTTTGTTGATCTGGATTGATCTGTGTCTTCCATCCTAACTATAAAAGTGCCGCCACTTTTCTTCGCAAATAGAAAATTAAACAGTGCCGTTCTGGCATTACCTATTTGAAATTTTCCTGTTGGTGATGGGGCTATTCTAACCCGTATGTTACTCATAAAAATCTCCAGTGTGGCTAATTATAGTCTAAAAAAAGTTCTATTTCAATGTATGCGTACATGGTGAGTGCGTTGCTATGCATGGTTATTGGCAGATAAAGAATCATTTTTTATAGTTGATATTGTTTTTGGTTTTGTGAGTATTCTATATATTTCCAATATGATGGCAAAAATAATGATACCCGTTAGAATAACGATCCAGTCAATAAAATTAAGAGGAGCTGTTGCAAATAATTTATTAAAGATTGGGTTATAGGCAACATTTAATAACAGAAATAAGGAAAAGAGGTTAGCTTTGATGAGTTTTTTATTTTCTCTAAAGCCTTTGAAGATGCTGCTAAGCGGTGCTCGACAGTAATAAGAATTAAAAAATTGGGCTAAAATTATGCCGGCAAACGTAGCCGTAGTTGCATGTTGGTATAGATAATCATTGGTTGTTAATTTTGTGCCCCATTGCCAGCCCCCATTAACTAAAACGAAAGTAAAAAAGGCAACTGCAAAAATTCCCGTCATAAGACCGACAAATATCATATCCCGCATCATTTGTTTATTAAATATTTTCTTTTTTTGATTCCTTGGCGGTTTATCCATAACGCCCGGCTCTTCGGGGTCCAATGATAAGGCAAGCGATGGGGGTATGTCAGAACCCAAATCAATTACAAAAATTAGGATAGGCGTAAGTGCAGTAACTCCCAGAGGAATACTTAAAACAATTGAAAATAGTTCTGAAAAGTTATGTGAAAAAACATATTTTATGAATTTTTTCATGTTTGAGTAAACAATCCTTCCCTCTTTTATAGCAGAAATTATAGAAGCGAAACTGTCATCAGTTAAAACAACTGAAGCTGCTTCCTTGGATACATCAGTTCCCGTAATTCCCATGGCTATACCAACGTTAGCTTTTTTTAAAGCCGGGGCGTCATTTACGCCATCTCCGGTAACTGCAACAATATTTTCCAGTTTTTGAAGCAGTTTGACGATCCGCATTTTATGTTCCGGGGCAACCCTTGAGAAAATGGCTGAGTCATTGTTTTTTAAAATGCTTAATATTTTAGAGTCAGATAAATGATTTAACTCTGTTCCTGTTACGATTGTTAAGTTTTCTCCCAAGCCAATTTTTCCGGCAATTGCTTGACCTGTTAAGGAATAGTCCCCGGTTACCATAAAAATTTTTATACCTGCTTTTTTAGCAAGCGCAACTGCATATTTAACTTCTTCTCTGGGAGGATCAATTATGGCAACAAGGCCTAGGAATATTAAATCTTTTTCAATTTCCTTGTCTATATAATTATTTTTCTTCCCTATCGGTTTATAGGCAATAGCTAAAACACGCATGGCATTACTGGCATATTCGTTATTTTTATCTTCTATTTCTTTTATTATTGTTTTATTTAGTGTAGCTTCCTTGCCGTTTAGCCAGATCTTATTACATATTTTAATAATTTCCTGAGGCGCACCCTTTGAAAAAATAAAGTATTGGCTACCTGCTTTATTAACAGTTGACATTTTTTTTCGTTCGGAAGAAAAAGCAATTTCAAACTTTTCCGGAAATTTTTTGTCAAAATCTTCTTTTTTTATACCTGCTTTTTCGGCCATCATAATGAGAGCACCTTCGGTTTGATCACCAATAACTTCCGTTTTATTTTTATACCTATTTAAATGAGCATTATTACATAAAACAGCTGCCTTTAAAAATAGGTCAAGATCATTTAATTCCTTGGTAGATATTTTTTTACCATTTTGTTGAAATTCTCCACCAAGGTTGTAACCAACACCCTTAATGTGGTAGCTTTGGTTATTAAAAAAAACTTCCTTAGCTGTCATTTCATTTTTTGTAAGAGTGCCGGTTTTGTCCGTGGCAATGGCAGTGATGCATCCCATTGTTTCAACAGCGGACAGTTTTTTAATTATAGCCTTTTTTTTAGCCATTCTTTGTACTGCTATTGCCAAAACTAGGGAAATAGTTGCCGGTAAGCCCTCGGGTACTAATGATGCAGCAATGCCAATTGTAAACTTGATATTTTCTAGTAGGCCATAGTGCATGAGAAAACCGATTATAGCGATAACAGAAGAAAGACCAAAAATTAGCTTGCTAACAATTTTACCAATATGAGTAACTTCTACCTGTAAAGGGCTGAGTTCAGTCTTTAGATCTGTAGTCAGATGGGCTATTTTGCCAAATTCGGTATTCATTCCTGTGCCCACGACTAGTGCAATGGCATTTCCGGTAGATACACTCATACCCATAAAAACCATGTTGTCAATCTCTGTTACTGATAGGTTCTTTTCCTCAATAATATCGGAAAATTTAATTTGCGGCTCAGATTCGCCTGTTAAGGCAAAATCATTAGTGTATAGACTATTTGTTTTAATTAAACGCGCATCTGCCGGAATCTTATTTCCTTCTTCTAAAACTAAAATATCTCCCTGTACAATTTCCGAAACATCTATAATCTGCTGGCTATTATTTCTTACAACAGTTGTTTTCTGAGGTACCATTTTTTGAAGGGCTTCAATAGCTTTTTCGGCTTTAAACTCCTGAAAAAAAGAAATAGTGGCATTTAAGACAACAATTCCCGCAATAACAGCCCCTTCAATTAATGAGCCTAAGACAAAACTTAAAGTGCTGGCAACAACCAACATTAATGCCAAATAATCGACAAACTGCATAAAAAAGACCTTAATCAGAGATGTTTTCTTTTTTGCCTCTATCTTGTTATATCCAAATTCGGCAAGTCTTTTTCGGGCTTCATCACTACTTAGTCCGGCTAAAGATGATTTGTATTCTTTTAACAAATCATCAATGGATCTGTTGTAAAACATTACTGACTAAAATCCTTTCTTTTTGGTATTTGTTTTTGGCCTCTTTGTTTAATGAGGTATTTGTCCGGATCTAAGTCTAGATCGCAAAAGTCATCGACTTCTTCTAAAAGCCGCCCCGATGTGCTTCGTCCAAAAGAAATTACTTCCGCTCTGACGCCCTCTGCTTTTGCGTGGGCAAGTAAAAGCTCGTAGTCGCCATCACCAGAACAGAGAACGACGGCATCTAATTTTGGTGCCATTTTTAATATATCAACTGCAATGCCCACATCCCAGTCGCCTTTTTTGACGCCCGAAACAAAAACTTGTAAATCTTTAGATTTTACTTCGTATCCTTGGTTTGCTAGAGCATCAAAAAAACTTTGTTCGTCAGGCATCTGGGCTTTTATGGTGTAAGCAATGGCCCTTACCAGTTGCCTATTCGCAACCGCAGTTTTTAAGATTTCTCCAAAGTTTACCTTTGCCGAGTAAAGCGCTTTGGCCGAGTAGTATAAGTTTTGGACATCTACAAAAACGCCGACTCTCTGTGCTGGATTTTTCATTTTTTAACTCCTGTAATTATTATTTTATTATTATTTATAGATACATTATTTATTGTAGCACCTTCATTAATTTTAGAAGAGATGCTTTTATTTATCATTTCCTCAAAACTTCCTTTTAGAAAATTAGCTGGTATACCAAACGCCTTAAAATTGGTAACCTCTAGTTTTAGATTTCCGCCGTCAGCTTTAGGTATTACATTCGCTTCACCGGTATATGTAAAATATGCCTTTCCCGTGTAGGATAAGAGAATTTTTTCATCATTTATTTTGATATTGGGCTTTGCAATATTGGGAAGAAGACCGGAATTTAAATTATTTTGCAGGTCTTGGCCAGATAAATTTAAAGTAAAATCTTTAGTAGTATTTTGCGAAGGAGATGAACTATTAAAAGATAAATTTAAAGATTGGGCGGCATTGTTTGTTTTAAATTCTTTTCCAATTTTATTAAAAATTCCCAAACCAATTATGCTAAGGACAAAAACCATAATAAAAATAATAGAAAAAACTTTTTTCATTTTAAAAACTTATGTTGCCGCCCGGCAAATTTATTTCTTCCCAATTTTCGAAATCATCTTTTTTAAATGCTGTTACTTTGCTTGTTTTCTCCGTATCCGAAACGATATATTCTACTTTTCCGCCTGTCCCTGATGTTCGATTGTAATGGACTTTTTTGTCCATGATCATTGGTTTTGTTGTTCTCTCCAGCTTTAATTCACCAATCGGTGTTTTAAAAAAGATTTTTTCTACAGTGCCATTGCTACTATGGCCAATGTCGTCTTTAAATTCAATTTCCTCTTTCTCTTTTTTTGAAATTCCGAACTTTTCATCGATGTTATCCAATAGATCCAACCATTTTTCTTCAACCATAAAACTCCTTTCTTAAAAAGAATAGCATATTTTAGGAAATTTTTCTTTATTTTATGGAGAAAGCAATTTTTTGGAGTTCCGAATCGTAAAGGGAATTGCTAGTTATGGTAAATAACTTTTTATTGAATATAAAAACGATTTTACCTTTAACATAACAATATGTTGTTTCTTTTTCTAAAACGCAGCTCCAGAGATCCCCGTCAGTTTTGTCGTCCTTTAAGTTTGTGTATAAAGTTTCGGTATTTTCAACGGCGGTTTTTTCTTGGATAACAGTTAGATCTTCTTTTTCGTCAGTGTATTTGGGTAGGTAATAATATTTAATTACGTATTTTTCTTCATCACCGTATGAGGCTCTGGGCGAATATCCTTCCGGAATATAGTCAGGTTTTTTTAATTCGAAGGAAAGTTTGGAAATTGCGGCACTCAAATCGTATTTTGGAGGAGGAGTGTTGCCTTTGTAATAAACATAAAACGCACCGGCAATAACAAGGAATAGCGAAATGAAGATCATAGTGAAAATCAACCAGAAATGCTTACGTGATTTTAATCCTTTCTTCTTTTTGCCAGCTTGTTTGACATTTTTATCTTCTTGAACAAGTTTAGTGATCGGTATTTCATTTTTTGTTTTTGGACTTTCCTCTTGCTCGTTCTTGATTTCCGGTTCTTTTAGACCAAAATATTGTTGGTTTTTGGCAATACCATCCATGTTATTTTTAGGTCCAAGAGGCGTCGGATTGTCATCTATAATGCTTGAATCAATGAAATCTTGTGCATATTGTTCCAGTTCTTTTTCGTCCCTAACAGTTATAGGTTCTTCATTTTTGACATTTTCCATAGTCGGTTTTTTCTCTTCAGTGTCTGGTAATTCTGGGATGCGCGGGGTATTTTCTTTTTCAGTCTTTAACTCAGAATTGATATCCTTAAAAACAGTTCTTGCATAAAGAGATGCTTCGTCTAGGGGTTTGGTTTGTTGGTCAATTTCTAATGATATTTTCTCGGATGTTTCGATTCTTTTTTCAATAACTTGAACTTCATTTTGAATATCAATTTCCTTTAACGTCATTTCTAAAAGATCAGCCAAGGATTCTGAGGGTATTTGAGGTTCCTCAATTTTAGGAGGATCTTCATTATTTTGAGCAGTCTGGTTAGGTGATATATGGATAAGGTAGGGATCAATATCTTCTTCGTTAATGATAACAGGCTCATCATCATTTTTCTCGGAATCTTCCTCAGTATTATTCGCCGTAGGGGTAATTGTAACAAATAGATTGGCGGGACCCGTTAGAATAGCCGTGGGCTCGGTCTTTTTAGGCGTTATAGTTATTGGAACGCTACTAGCATTTATATTTCCTTCTAAGTCGCTAATGCGCATATTCTCGATTGCCTGTTGAGAATCTTCAACTCCGTGATTGGTTTGGGAGTTCGTTTCGGCAATGTCATTACTTTTTTTGCCACAGGCAGCGCAATAAAAGTCATCTTTTAAAACGACATAACTGGTTGCGCCGCAATTTTTACAGATAAAATTTTTACCCTCCATAAATATCTTTAGGGCTTAAAGCCCATTCCTTTCTTAAACTGATTCTGTTTATTCATCTTTCCCTGTCATATATGGTTTTAAATAAAGATCGGTTGCCAGGTTTTTATGATAAGGAGAAAAATTTTGATCCTCATTCCCTATATTATCATAAGTAAAATTATATGCCATATTTACCTTAGAACTGGCATAATCTGCCATCCATAAAGCTACGGCTTCAATTGTTTTGGGTCTTACGGGTGCGCCAAATTCTAATTCACCGTGGTGGCTAAGTAATAAGTGGATAAGTTCATCCAGTTTTTCCGGGTCAAAGTCCTTGGGAGCAATTTTACCGATATAAGCAGTTCCCATATAAATATGACCAAGCAGTTTTCCTCGATCATTCATGGTTATGGTTGTGGAAATGTCATATTCAAAAATCTTTCCAAAATCGTGCAAAATAGCGCCCGTGAATAGGAGGTCCTTTCGCATTTTCGGATATCTTAGAGTTAAACTTTCGGCCAAAACTAAGCAATCTAGGGTATGTTCCAAAAGGCCGCCGGCATAGGAATGATGAACGGTATAAGCTGCCGGAGCTTTCTTAAATATTTCCCTGATATTTCGATCGTCAAAAATTGTTTCCAAAAGATTTTTAAAATCTTTATCGTCAATTTTATCCATAAACATGGTAAGCTGACTAAACATTTCTTCGGAATTCTCCCTTGAGACCTGCAAAAAATCTGAAACTTCATATTCATCCGCTTTAAGCATGCTCGTAATTGTCATCTGAAGGCTATTGCTAAACGTATCAATATTTCCGGAAATTAAGAATACATCGCCTTCTTTTCCTTCCCCGCAGTTGACGAGATTATCACTCCAGATTTTCCCTTTCATGGTTCCTGTTTTATCACCAATTATGATATCTATATATTGTTTATTGTTTTTTGATGTTAGAGTTCGATAAGATTTAATAGCAAAAGGCTGGCCTTTTACTTGGTCTCCTTCTTTTAAGTCTTTAATAAAAATTTGCTTAAAAAGATTATTTGTCATGTTTCAATTATGAAGAAAAAAAGCAATTTCGGCAATAACTATTTGTTAAATTTATTTATTATGTCCTCAAATTTTAAGTCGGTTTTAGCGAGAATTTCTTGCTCCAATGCGGCAAGAGCTGGAAGTTTTTCTAGGATGATTTTTTTTGCTTCGGGATATTTTTCGATCCAAGAAAAACTTCTGTCTTCTAGTGATATAACCTTGTCTGACGCAATTTTATCTGAATGAAATAAGACTTTTTCCTCTATTGCCTCTGGTTTATTTGTAGCATCAGTGATATTGGCTAGTGCGTGTTTTTTTATCATTCCGGAAAGCTCCCTTATGCCTCGTCTTTCAAGAATATCGGCTGTTAAAAACCCGTGATTACGCTCATTGCGGCCGATCATTATTTTATCTAAATCGTGAAGAAGCGCCGCTGATTTTAAAGCTTCTAAATCAATTTTATCGCCTCTTTTTTCTAGTCTTTCTCCCAAAAAAACACAAATCTCAGATACTAGCTCCATATGTTTGATAATTGGCGCAGGAATATTGTATTCTTGCCATATTTTCTCGCATTGTTTTTTGGTGGGTATCATAATTATTTAGATAAAATACTTCTTTTATAGTCGTCTAAGTTGTCGAGCGCAATGCCTATGCCTTTTGCAACGCATAAAAGAGCATCATCAGCAACTATACAAGGTATTCCGGTAGCTGTTGTTATTAGTTTATCAATATTTTTAAGTAAAGAACCGCCGCCGGTCATGACCATACCCCTGTCAATAACATCTGATGCTAGTTCCGGAGGAGTTTGCTCTAAAACGGCTCGAACTGCCAAAATAATTTTGTCAAGCTCATCTCTCATTGCTTCGGTAATTTCATGGGAACTTACAGCCACAGTTTTGGGTAGTCCGGCTATCATGTCCCTTCCTCTAATTTCCATTTCTTTGTTCTTTTTTTCGTGAATTGCGCTACCTATTCCAATTTTGATTTCCTCAGCGGTCCGGTCTCCAATAGCAAGGCCGTATTTTTTTCGGATAAAATCGGAAATTGATTGATCTATTCTGTTGCCGCCAACTCTTACAGAATTTGCGGCAACAATACCACCCAAAGATATGACGGCAACTTCGGTGGTTCCCCCGCCGATATCAATAACCATATTTCCGGCGGCAGAATCTATTGGGATTCCGGCTCCAATAGCGGCGGCAACCGGTTCCGGTATAATAAAGGCTTCCCTTGCTCCGGCTTGCTTTGTAGCGTCAATTACTGCCCTTTTCTCGGTAGAAGTAACGCCTGCCGGAACTGATACCATTATTTCGGGGCGAAAAATTCTAATATTTCCGCTAACCTTGTTAATAAAATATCGAATCATTGCTTCGGTTACCATATAATCTGCTATAACACCGTCGCGCAATGGTTTATAGGCCTTAATAGAATCCGGGGTTTTGCCAACCATCTGTTTTGCTTCTACGCCGACTGCCAAAATTTTTTGATCGTCAGAAATAGCAACAACCGATGGCTCGTTTATTACTATGCCCTTCTTGGGAAGATAAACCAAGACATTAGCCGTTCCTAAGTCTATTCCAATTCTTTTTATAAGCATAAAGATAAATCCTTAAATCTTGATTATCTTATCATTATTCTTTAGGATTTTAAAGTAATTAAATTAGAGGCGACGCGACTGATGTTTGCGCCCAGATCAACCAATTTTCCTTCAATGTTTTCATATCCGCGATCTATAATGTCTATATTATTTATAATTGATTCTCCCTGAGCGGTTAGAGCGGCAATAATTAAAGTTGCACCGGCTCTAAGGTCTAGGCTGTCGATATGAGTACCGTAAAGAGGTGTGGGGCCGTCGATATTTGCAAATTGGGAATTTTTGATTATAACTTTTGCACCCATTTTTTCCAGCTCGTGGAGGTAGCCAAGTCGGCCTTCGAATATTGTTTCGAAAACTTCACTTATTCCTTCAGCTTGAGTCATAAGGATAGAAAAAGGCGCCTGCAAGTCTGTAGGAAAGCCTGGGTATTCTTTTGTTTGAATTTTGACCGGTTTTATGAAAGTGCCCTTTTTGATGTGAAGTTTATTTCCTTCAATTTCATATTTAACGTTAGCCTCTCTAAATTTAAAAAGTAAAGCATCGTTATGACTCGAGTAAAAGTCATTGATAATAATTTCGCTATGACATGCAGCAGCGGCAATAGCAAAAGTTCCTGCCTCAATTCTGTCCGGCATATTTTTAATATTCGTTCCATGCAGACTGGTTGTGCCTTTAATTTTAATGATATGATTATCGATCCACTCAATATCCGCACCCATTTTGTTTAAAAACTCGATTAAAATAGAAACTTCGGGCTCGCAGGCAGCCAGCTTAATAACAGTTTCACCTTTAGCATAAACAGCGGCCATAATAGTATTTCCCGTAGCAAGAACGCTAAAATTTATATTGATGGTGGTGCCAGTAGGATTACCTTTTTCGATTTTATAGGATGATTCTTTCTCCGTTACGTTATAGCCTAACGCCCTATAAGCGTCGAAATGGTAGTTTAGAGGCCTTTTTCCGATCACACAGCCGCCGGGATAAGGAATTTGGCAACTATTGAATTTGTTAACTAGGGGTGCCGCAAGCATGATAGATGCTCTTAATTTGCCAACTAACTTTTCCGGTAATTCGCAGCTTTTTAAAGTCGTGGGGTCAATTGTTAGTTCGTTGTTTGAAAAATCAACTTTTGCACCCAGAATTTTTATGATATCCAAAATGTTTCTGATATCTAAAATGTCTGGCACATTAGTAATAGTGCTGGGGCTGTCTGCAAGCAAAGTAGCCGGAATCAACTGAAGAGCGGCGTTTTTAGATCCGCTAACATCTACTTCACCTTCTAATTTATTTGGGCCATGTATAACAAATTTTTCCATAATAGGCATATTATACAAGATAATTAATAGCTTGTCCACTTGTTAATTAGTCGGACATCATTTATAATTAACCAATCCACATGAACATAAAATTAAAGCATATTTATCTTTGTTTATCATATTCATTTCTGGCGCTATCTTTTATTGCGCTTACCTATGTTCTAATAAACTTGTCTCAAGGCAACCATTTTGATTTCAAATCAAGAACATGGAAACAAAATGGCATGTTTATTTTCTCTTCCAAACCGGCGGGTGCCAGTATTTATATTAACGATAAGTTATCTAAATACAGAACCGGATCAACCATGATTATGAGGAAGCTAGATATATTTAGCCCAGGCGAGTATGACATTAAGGTTACGAAAGACGGCTACATATCATGGAATAAAAAGTTGGTTTCAGAGGCAGGACTCGTAACTTGGGCAAATTATATTTGGTTAATAAAGAAAGACATTGGGATTAAGGAACTTACTTCCGGGCAAAAAATAACCAGAGTTTTTCCAAGCCATGATAGCAAAAAAATCATTTTAGAGACAATAAATAGCGGTGGTAGTTCTTTTTATGTTTATGAAGTGGACAGTAACAGACAAATTCAAATTATTGGAAAAGAAAAAATCCCACTGGGCACTAAGGTTAATAATTTCATTTGGTCAAATAATGATAATAAAATTATTGTAGATGCAATGGTATCTGGAACAAAAAAATACTTTATTCTATCCGGCAAGGACTTTGCAGATGTGTCGAATTTGACAGATTTATTTAATTTAGATTTTTCATCTCTAACATGGAGCGCAAATTCCGAGGATGAAATTTTTTGTCTCAAAAATGACAGCTTGCATAGAATAAATTTATCCGAAAGAAGCATTACTGCAGCAATTGTTGATAAGGTTTTGGTTTTTAACATCGTGCCTAAAGATAAGAATAAAATCCTTTATATTAGAAAAGACCCTAAAACACTAGAAACTGCTTTGTGGCAAACAGACGTTAGTGGTAATAATAAGTTGATTATTATTGAAGGGCTAAGTCCTGAAGAAGCATATGGTATTTATGCTTATGGTAATTTAGAAAAAGTGGCACTGATCTCCAAAAAAAGCAAAAATATTACAGTTATGGACATGAATGACAAGAGCAAAGAATTGGATTTATCAAAAGAAGCAACCTTTGCCGAGTGGTCCGAAAATGGTAAACGTCTATTATATGGTAATAACAGAAGTGTTTGGTCCTACGATTTTGATAAGAAGAAAGAATATAAGGTTTTTGAAGGAGATATAATTTCCGCTCTTTGGTATCCGGATAATGCTCATGTGGTTATTCAATCTAGAAATGATAATATTCTCATTGAATTTGACGGTGCTAATAGAACAAATTTAGCCTCGAGTCCTATTTCGAGGTTGATCTTTACCGGTGATCATAAGACTTTTTACTATATTGACGATAACGGAAACCTTATCCAGCTTGACGTTAGTTAGGAATAAAATATTTCTTTAATTTAGTGAAGAATGAATCTTGTTCAGCCGGCAAATTCTGAGGTTTTTTGACAGGTTCTTTTGAAGGCGTATTTTTTATTATGGTTATTTCTTTTGGATATGTTTGATTAAAGCGGACAATTAACCTTTTCCAACTAGTCCCCGGAGGCGTACAAGTCATAAGAGTTAACGTTGGTGTGCTGGTTTGATTTAATACTGCCACGTCGGTTGGGGCTACAATTTTCTTTTCATAAACGGTATATTCCCAAACTAGGCCGTTATAATAGATGGTTGCCGTGTCGCCTATTTCTAGTCTGTCTAAAATACTAAAAACGTAATTATAGTTACCCATTTCCCACCAATAATTTGAGCTGTGGCCGGTGATAAATATATTCCCGATCTCTCCGGGTTTGGCGGTTCCTGCATAATGCACAACCCCCGTTCGTAGCCCTTCTTGAACATCTTTTTCCACACGTGATTCAATAAAAACAATTGGAGCATCAACTTTAAGTTTGTTTACGATTAGTTTACTCTCGGATGTTGGCGCTTTTGTTTGGAGAATCGGGGCAGGTTTTGGCTTGGTTTTACTTGTCTCTTTGCTGATAGAAATACCATGATTTAGATGAACTAACCTGTAGTAATACATAGGGGCGTTCATGGCAAAATAAAGGCCAATAAAAAGTATGATGATCGATAAACAATATCTGGCCAGCCGTTTAGTATTGGTCTTTTTTAGCTTCTTTAAAAATTCTTTTTTAGGTTTTTCAAATTCAACTTTTGGAAAATGAAAACTAAAGTCAAACCCCTCTTCCTCTTTTGCCTCTTTTTTTGAAGGTCCCTTGATATTTATAGGGTGTTCTTTAGGGGGCTCATGATGAGTAGAATGCGGAATAGCCTCATTTTTACAGGGGTTTAAAAGAGATTTGTATTTATCGGGTATATAATTGTCGAATGAAGCCGAAGAATCATTGTCGTCTTCAGGTTCAATATTTCGTCTGATCATTGATTTATCTGATCCTTTAATATATAATTATCATCGATTGCCGGGGTGGTGAAATGGTAAACACGCACGACTCAAAATCGTGTGCCTTTGGCTTGAGGGTTCGAGTCCCTCTCCCGGCACCAGATTCTCCGGCGATTGCCGGATCACTGTAAACTTTCTTGCAATTTAAATTACGATATGGAAGGGGCGAGAAGTTCATGCTGAGCTTGTCGAAGTAAGTCCCTCTCCCGGCACCAAGTTAACAAGCGAAATTATACCATAAAATTATATAAAAATCAAGTATTTTAGAATAAATCCGCTTCTTTTTCTAGTTTTTGCATTCCCCTCGGAATGTTTTTTATAATGTCAATTTTCGTGATTTTCGGATTAGTTTCTATGGCGAGATCCGTGGCATATTTAAAAAGTAGTATGGCGGTAGAGACAGATTCAAGGGTGTTTTTTGCATTTTGCGACAAGAAAGATGCAATAATTCCCATTAGCACATAGCTGAAGCCATTATTAAAACTACCCGGGGTAACTACCAACTTATTGTCTCCGGCAACCAAAATTTCATCTCTACCATTATAAATTATGTAAATGCTTAGTTCATTGGATAAATTCAACAGATTCTCTCTTATTAAAATATTATTATTTTCTGTAATCTTTTGTCTATCACCTATTGCTTCCGATAGGCTAAGGAGCTCCCCTAGGGTTAAGGAAACTATTACAGTTTTTTGTTCAAATAGCTTATTTAGTTTAACGTTTGCCTTCTTTAATATGTTTATGCCAATTGTGAGGGCGCTTATACCGCTTCCGGCAACAAATGTGTTACATTTTATTGTAGAAATAATATCCCAAACTAAATGCATGGTTTCTGCATTTTGACTTATACCCGGACCAATAAAGGTTAGATTTACTTCTTTTGAAAAGTCATTAATTATTGGAAAGCTGTCGGTTGATAAACTGCCGGACAAAGTTTCGGGCAAAGGCAAAGAAATTTCTTTAGGTATATGTCCTTTGTATATATTTTCTAAAGATTTTGGATATCCGAAAGTTATAAGACCTGAGCCAGCTTTAAAGGCACTTTCAATTATTTGAACAGGAATATCTATTTTTCCTCTAGACCCGGAGATAACCAAAAGGTGGCCTCTAGAAAATTTTTGTAGAGGTTTATTCCAAATGAAATCTTTATAGAGAAGCTTATTCTGATAAATTGTTTCGATTTTTTTCAATTTTCTTTTCTTTAGTCTGTCTTAGAATTTCAAACAATGCAATTCCATAAGAAGTTGCCACATTCAAGGAGTTTGCTCTACCAAGCATTGGGATGTGAATAACATGATCTGATAGATCGATAATTTCATCTCTTACACCGGTTAGTTCGTTACCCACAATTAAGCATAATGGGAAATCGAATGAAATGTCAGTATAGTTTTTACTATTATCGGCAATTTCCAGGGAAATAATTTTGATGTCCTCTGATTTTAATTTTTTAATCATATTTATGGGGTCTTTGTGGTATTCCCATGGTACAGCATCTAGAGTAACCAGTGCGGTTTTTCTTAAATCTTCTCTTGGTGGATGAGGAGTGAATCCGGTAAGATATAATTTATTTACCAAAGCTGCATCCGAGGTTCTAAACATGGCCCCAACATTATGGACGCTTCTTATGTTATCCAGCAAGACATAGAAAGGATTTCGAGTAATTTTCCTATATTCCTCGGCTTTCATTTTTTTAGATATTTGTTCGGCATAAGTTAATTTTTTCATGGATATAAATTCTACCAGCTTTTGAAGATTTAGGCAATAATACCTTTTTAAGAGACCGTTGAAAAACAATTTATTTAAATCAAACTATCTCTAGTTTTGATAAGAGTGTTAATTAAGTAAGGAAAAGTTTGTTTTTAGGGCGGTTAGCCCTTCTAATTTGCTGTTTTTTTTGAGCTT
>Ga0210051_1001885_pt1 | contig 21265 bp, 31 predicted proteins | sample CryGey092014_all_FD_185464 | JGI IMG/M metagenome (GOLD analysis project Ga0210051, IMG submission 185464) | Groundwater microbial communities from aquifer - Crystal Geyser CG23_combo_of_CG06-09_8/20/14_all (SPAdes) (version 2) | ecosystem: Environmental > Aquatic > Deep subsurface > Groundwater... | reverse complement strand
CCTCTGGAGTATGTTCCATTACTCCACAGGGGGGGGTGAAGAGATCACATTAAACGGGGTGGAGAGATGAAAAAAACAAAAAGAATTGGCTGGATGGGTTGTTTAATGGCGTTGGTCCTGATGATGTTACCCACGATTGTTCATGCTTGGTCAGAAAACATTCTCTCGCACTTTCAACCCTATATCACGGTTCAGGAAGAATACAATAATAATATCGACTTGACCCCAAAAAACAAAAGAGATGACTTTATCACCACGGTCTCTCCGGGGTTAAGATTTTCTACCTCGCCAAGATCTGCGACAACAGGCGAATTTCAGAGAACACCCACTGCCGAAGACAGGTTTGGAATTGATTTGGACTTTAATGCGGGATTCGTCTTTTATGCCAAGGAACACGATGATAATTATATCAGTCTTAACGGGACACTTAACGCCTGGTATGCTTTTACTAAAAATCTCACTTTCCGGGCGAGGGATTACTTTATTCGATCCGACGAAATAAGAGAGGCAGATTACTCTACCACTGCATTGCCAGGTCAAAATCTCCTTTCGAGGACTAACAGGAGAGAACCTTATTACCGGAATGTTTTTGAGCCCTCTATGGAATATCGTTTTGGAAGAGAAAACCTTATCGCAGTCAACTACCGAAACAACATCTATAGGATTAATAGTGAAATATCTGAAGATAGTACGGAAAACTATATCAATCCAAGACTGACCTATTGGTTCAACATCAGACATGGAGTGTCCTTTGAATATGGTCTCACGCTTGGGGATTTCCAGCGAACACCAGACTTAGTAGGTCATTTGGCCACGGGACGTTATACATACCGTTTTAATCCGAGGACTTCGATCTTTGGGGAATATACACAGTTGTGGCGTAATTTCGATCCCCCTTCCATCAATTATGTGGTCTATAGGCCAAGCATCGGTATCGAACACGCCTTCAGTCCAACACTCAGCGCAAGAGTTCAAGGGGGTTATTACCAGGCGAATCCTGAGAAGGGTTCCGCGGTCGATGGGCCTTTTTTCGATGTTCTTCTCACACAGCGGGGGCAGAGAACCACTTATAGTCTCTCTTTATTGGGTGGATATACCGAAGACTTTTTTACTTCAGAGAATCAGGGCTTTACTCAATACTACAGAGCCCTCGGAAGAATCACTCATCAGCTTCTGCAGAGAATGACCGTTGGACTTTTTGGCAGTTATGAATGGGCTAAATACCCTGGGACCGTTATAGAGGACAAAAAACCGATAGATCAAATATGGGCAGTAGGAGGCAATGCCTCTTATCAAATACTGAGGTGGCTAACTGTTTCTCTTGATGTTTCCCATCGAGAAAATCGTTCGAATATTTCAGATAGGGATTATAGCGAATATCGTGGCATGTTTCGAGTTACAGCCACGTATTAGCGCAAAGAGCATGGGGCATAGGGCATAGAGGAAAAAACAAATGTCTAAATTCAGATTTCAAGATTTAAGAATATGGCAATTAGCGATTGAGATAGCTAATGAGCTTTTTGATATAGCAGACGATCTTGAAAAGAAAAAATTATATCGGTTTGCTGATCAACTCAGAGGCGCTGGCATGTCAATGTCAAACAATATAGCTGAGGGATCGGGTTCTTCTTCAACAAAAGAGTTTAAGCAATTTCTGAATATAGCCAGAAGATCCACCTTCGAAAATGCAAACATAATGATTTTGCTTCATAAAAGAAGTTTGTTGAGTGATGAGTCTTTGGATTCAATGTTAAAGAAATTGGATGCCCTTTGTAGGCAAATCACAAGTTTTAGCAATTCTCTTGGAAGGGGTTATTAACCCTATGCTCTCTGCTCTATGCTCTATGCCAAAAGAGACTTGCGACTGACGAACTAAGAAGGAGTAACTATGCCAGAACCAAAACCCTTCAACATCCAAGATTACTTAGCCATAGGCCTGCGCCGAAAGTGGTACATCATTATCCCATTAGTTCTTTGTGCTCTGGCCTCTTTTGGTGTTTATAAATATCTCCCCAAGGTCTATAAAACAACGACCCTGATTCTCGTTCAGCCTCAGACGGTTCCGGAAAATTATGTACGGCCTACCATTACTGATTCGATGGCTAATCGGCTAAATACAATCTCCCAAGAAATTCTAAGCCGAACGCGGTTGGAAAAGGTAATTCAAGAATTCAACCTGTATGCAGATATTCGAAAGAGACTCCCTTTAGAGGAGATCATTGAAATAATGCAAAAAGCGATCGAGGTGAAGGTGCAAGAACCAAGAAGAGATAGAAGAGACCAAACAACAAATTCTTTCTCCATTTCCTATGAAGGAGAAGAGCCTAAAACGGTGATGATGGTGACAAATAAGCTGGCCTCCTTAATCATTGAGGAAAATTTAAAGGTCCGTGAGTCACAAGCAGAGGGTACTTCAGAGTTTCTCACCAAGGAACTCCAGAGTATGGAAGAACAATTAAAACGTAAAGAACAAGACATCCGAAATTTTAGGGAACGTTCGATGGGACAGCTTCCTCAACAACTGGATGCTAATTTGAGAATACTCGAACGGTTACAGCAGCAGATAAAAACAACCAACGAAAGTTTGAGGGCTGCAGAGGATCGAAGCATCGTTATTCAGAGCCAGATTGAACTTTTAAAAAAGCGTGAACCCACCCAGGTCGTTCGAGTAGGCTCCCAGGGAAATATAATCGTAGATCGAGGCGAAGATCCGCTTGTTACACAATTAAGAAATCTAAAAAGAGATTTAGCTATTGCACAGTCAAAATACAAGGAGACCCATCCGGATGTGGTTGATCTGAAAAAAAAGATTGCTGACCTTGAGCCCAAGGTAAAAGACCTGATGGGAAGAACACAAGAAGGAAGAGTCTCTGAACAAAACTTGCCTCCACCAACCCTTGACCCTGAAACGCAAAGGCTGCTGACCCAATATAATGAACAATATCATGCGGCCGTCCTGGAGGCAAAGCGGTTAAGAGAAGAGGAAAAGGAACTAAAACAGCAGATCACCCTCTATCAGAGAAGAATCGAAGATACGCCAAGGCGGGAGCAAGAGTTAACACTTTTGACAAGGGATTACGAACTCCTAAAAACCAATTATCAATCTCTTATGGATAAGAAGATTCAGTCTCAGATGGCGGAGAATCTCGAACGGAAACAGCAAGGTGAACAATTTAAGATATTAGACCCAGCTCGTCTCCCTGAAAAACCAATCAAACCCGATCGTAACAAAATATTACTCATAGGATGTGTGATAGGCCTTGCGGCGGGATTGGGTCTGGTCTGGTTTCGGGAGTCAATGGATCGATCTTTTCACACGGTCTCCGACATAGAAGGTTATTTGGAAATTCCCGTTTTGGCAACTATTCCGAATCTAAAAGAAGAAGAGAAAAAAGCCGCCTAATGCAGCAAAAGCACGCAAGGCGCATAGAGCATAGCGCATAGCGTAAAAAACAATATAGGGAAGAATAATGGCAAAATTTAGATTTCAGGATTTAAAGATTTGGCAATTAGCAATTCAGATTGCCGACGAACTATTTAATATGGCAGACGATCTTGAGCAGAAGAAATTATATCGCTTTGCCGATCAACTTAGAGGGGCTGGCATGTCTATGTCTAATAACATTGCAGAAGGCTCAGGATCTTATTCAAAAAAGGATTTTAAACAATTCTTGAATATGGCTCGCAGATCCACATTCGAGAACGCTAATATCCTAATTTTGTTAAAGAGACGGAGTCTTATAACAGAGGGAGAATTAGAAAAGTTATTAGATAAACTCGATCATCTTTGCAGACAAATAACTAATTTTCAAAGTACTTTAATTTAGATCGCTCTGCGCTCTGCCGTTGCGAGTTTTTAGGGATTTTAATTTCCGCTATAAAAGGTTTTGATATGTATTTTAGAGGTTCTTTTTATTTCTGCGCTATGCGCTTTGCGCCATGCGCTTTGCGAGCTTTTGGTTTGCGCTCTGCGCTATGCGTGTTTTTGGTATGTAGTTTGAAGATTCTTGAGTTTTGCGCTCTGCGCTCTGCGCTATGCGAGGTTCTGATATACATGTACGAAAACTTTTACGGCTTAAAAGAGAATCCTTTTAACGTGACGCCTAATCCCGAGTATATCTTTCTTGGGGAGACCCATCGGGAAGCCCTTGCCCAATTACTTTATGGGGTGAGAGAGAAGAAAGGATTCATTGTCATTACCGGGGAGGTGGGGACGGGCAAGACAACTCTGGTTCACTATCTTCTTGATAAAATGGATGGGAACGGTCACACCAAGACAGCCTTCCTCTTCAATCCAAAATTGACGGTCAACGATTTCATTCAATACATTTTAAAAGATTTGGGGGTAAGGGTTCAAGGACAAACGAAGGGTGAGTATCTTCATAACCTTCATCGGTACTTACTCAATGCCTACCGGAAGGACGAAAGAGTGGTATTGATTGTGGATGAAGCTCATGGTTTAAACGGAGAATTGCTTGAAGAGATCAGGCTCCTTTCAAACCTTGAGACCTCGAAATCGAAGCTGCTTCAAATTGTATTGGTCGGTCAACCAGAGTTAGATAAAACACTTTCACGGTCGGATTTTCGTCAATTGAGGCAGCGAATCAATTTGCGATGCCATCTGTTGCCGTTTTCGGCAAAAGAGACAAAAGAATATATCGAAAAGAGGTTGAGAATCGCAGGCGCCAAGGAGTCTATTTTTACAGAAAAGGCAATTAAGGAAATTTATTCGAGATCTGGAGGGATACCCCGATTAATTAACATCCTATGTGACAACGCATTATTAAATGGATATGCCTTAGACCAAAAGAGGGTTGATGCGAGGTCCGTAAAAGAGGTTGCCAAAGATTTAAAGATAGTTAAGAAATATCGAAGAATATTGATTTGGTCCCTTCTCTGCCTCTCTATCGCTGCAGGCATTCTATTATTTGTTTATTTACAGAAAAGCGGTTCTCTGTTGCCGCTCTATCAGGGAATTCTTCGAGGCCTTCAATACATGAAAGAAATTTTAAATAAAGGAGTTTCAGCATTATTACAATTTCCTTAAATAGGAACTCTATGCTCTATGCCCTCTGCACCATGCGAGTTTTTGTAAAAGTACTTTAATTCTATTTCCGCTATGCGCTCTGCGCTATGCCCTATGCGAGGTTTTGTGATGAGTCGAGTTTTTCGGGCCCTTGAAAAGGCAGAAGAAGAAAAAAAGCAGAAGGAAAAAGAAAAACCTTCCCTTAAAGTTTTCGAAGAGAAAACTGTTTTAAAGAAAGAAGCGCCAACTTTAAAATTTCCTAAAGAGAAGATAGGGGAGATAAAAGCGCTGGAACTTCCCTCAAAAGAAGAAGTTCCTGTATTGATTGCTCCGCCTGATTCCTTTGCAGCAGAAGAATTTAGGAAACTGAAAACTCAAATTTTTCAACGTTTACCTAATTCTCCCCATTCGATTCTTATTGCCAGCGCCACGCCTCAAGAGGGGAAAACAATGGTGGCTGTCAATTTAGCGATGGCCATTTCAGAGGAAATTCATAGAAAGGCCATACTCATTGATGCAGACCTCCGAAAACCGGGTATTCATCTTGAAAAAAATAAGAGCGCAAAGGGCCTCTCAAATTATCTTTCAGATGGCGCCCCCTTATCAGAGATCCTGATAAATTCTGAGGTAGAAAATCTACGGATCATCACGGCAGGGTCTCCTACGCGTAAACCCTCAGAGCTAATCGGATCAAAAAGGATGGGAGAACTCATGAAATCCCTCAGTGAGCAGGGAGAAAATACTTATGTCATTATTGATTCCTCACCCATTATTTCCACCACTGAGCCAACGTTGCTCTCCAAAATGGTGGATGGGATTATTCTGGTGGTGATGGCAGACCGAACGCCAAGAGAATCCATTCAAAGATCGATCAAGTCCATCGATCGTCAGAAAGTTATTGGGGTTGTTTTGAACCAAATTGATTTAAAGCGGTCGAGTTACTATTCAAAATACTATGACAAATATTACAGAAAATAAATTATAAGGCAGGGTTCAAGGGGTCAAGCCTGCCTGCCGGCAGGCAGGGGTTCAAGGGTTCGAGGATGAAATTTAGTAAAGTTAATGCGACAAAAAGGTTCATAAGTGCTTGGGTTATGGCTCAACACTTAACACTTAACACTTAACATTTAAAACTTAACATTTAACACTCAAATAATTCGCTATGCGCTCTGCGCTATGCGAGGTTTTGAAAATGAATCTCTGGTACGTAATCCAAACAAAACCTAAAAGGGAAGCCGTAGCGGATTCCTACCTCTCGACAAAAGGGGTGGAGATCTTCAGCCCTCTCATAGAATCCTTTACAACCAGAAATGGAAGGATGGGTAAAGAATTAAAGCCGCTTTTCCCAGGTTACATATTTGGAAAATTTGACCTTGAGCAGAACTATCCTCTGGTCAGGTGGGGAAGAGGAGTAAAAAATGTTTTGGGGTTTGGGGGGTATCCCATATCTATTTCTGATGAAGTGGTAGAGGTAATTAAAGAAAGAACGGATACACAGGGGATTGTGAGAATTAAGCAAAAATTCAAACCTAATGATGTGATTCGGATTAAAACAGGTCCCCTCAAGGATCTTTTAGGTATCTTTGAAAGGTGGGCTTCTGATAATGAGCGGGTCAGGGTTCTTTTGAACCTAATTGGCTATCAACCCGCGGTGGAGATTCATTATTCAATGATTGAAAAAGTAGCATAAAAGAAGTGCTGCGGTGCTGCCGTTTGACAGTGCTGCCGTTCAAGAGGTTGAACAATGAAAATTGAAAGATTCGAAGACATTCAAGGTTGGCAAGAAGCGAGAAGTCTAACAAAAATAATATATAAGCTTACAAATAAATTACCCTTTAGAAGGGACCAAGGACTTTGCAGACAGATTCAAGAAGCCTCTGTATCTATTATGGCCAACGTCGCCGAAGGCTTCGATAGACAATCTAAGAGAGAATTTATCAAATTTCTATATTACGCCTCGGGGTCTGGATCAGAAGTCCAGAGCCATCTCTATGTGGCATTAGATCAGGAATATATATCAGGAGAAGATTTTGCAGGTGCTTATAATCAAGCAAAAAAGACAAAAAGTTTGATAAATGGTTTTATCGCGTACTTAAAAGGTAAGAAATAGTGTCGAAGCGCTGCGGTTAAGCAGTGCTGCAGTAACTAAGTATTTAACGGCAACACGGCAACACAGCAACACAGCAGCACTTAAATAAATTAACCTTCACCCCACAACAATTGTGGCCCAAAAACTTAAATGCGATGTTTATATTTCGTAGAATTGACCCCAATTCGAACCGGCGGTAGCCTATAAAAAATGTGCGGAAGTGCTGCAGTTCCGGAGTGTTGCAGTAAAATATGAATTTTAAGCCTTAGTTGTTACCGCAGCACAGCAGCACTGCAGCACTGCAGCACTTAATTATTTAGATGTCACCCCTAACACCTTACGCCTTGCGCTTTACGGAGGTTAATGATGATTATCAAATCCTGCATCTCTTGTAAATTTCATGAAATCAAACTGGACGGAAAAGAGGAGACGAGTCACTGTCGAAGGGAGAACTGTTGGTCTCGATATTCCAAGTGTATAGCCGAAAAAGCTCTCGAAAGATTTTTGGAACAAGAATCTTCTGAACATAACCGACCATTCTCCGTCCTTAATCATGTTTGATGGTCTCGTAAAAAGTCTATCAATCTGTCACTCCTGCCCCGATTTGCATCGGGATAAACTCCAGCAGGAGTCCAGACTTGTCCCTGCGAAAGCAGGGAACCATACAAAGAAACTGGATTCCCGTTTTCACGGGAATGACGATAATGGGCTGAATCGGACTTTTTACGAGTCCATCATGTTTAACCTGTTGTTGAATAATCATTCGTTTTGATTATGGATTAACGCCATGCTCTATGCGCCAAGCGTTATTTATTTCTTGAAAACAGCAAGACAGCAGCACCGCAGCACTTTCATTAAACTCAACACTTAATACTTAACACTCAACACTCAACGATGCATAACATTCTTCAAAAATCCGAGTTCCTTAACCGCTTACGAGTTGAAAAGCGTCGAACGGACCGATCTAAGTCGCCTTTGTCAATTGCACTTTTGTCTATTCGTAAAGAGGCAGTTAGTGACAACCCACTGATTCAAGATTTCTTAAAATCATTGCACAAAAATACCCGCGAAACAGACATTAAAGGTTGGATTGATCACAATGTCATAGGACTAATTCTTCCAGACACAAACGAAAAGGGAGCTCAGCATTTCGTCGAAAAGATCCTTAATGGTAATGGAGACGCGCCTTATTCTGTAATTACAAGAACTTATCCTGATAATCTTTTCAATGAGTTGCTTGCTGAGAAACAAGGTCAACCCAATCTTTTTCCCATCGATTTTTATGAATCTTTTAAGACGCGCAGAACCCAGCATGCTTTTAAGAGAGTCATGGATATAGTAGGATCCCTTGTTGGGTTAATGCTCTTCTCACCATTAATGTTCTTCGCCGCCATTGCCATAAAGATAACATCTCCGGGTCCAATCATTTTCAAACAATATCGATTTGGCCAGAAAGGCATCCGGTTTCCATTTTACAAGTTCCGCTCAATGCAATGGAGTGTGGATGATAAGATTCATCGCGAATATGTGGCAAATTTAATTAAAGGGAACCTTAATAAAATTAATCAAGGGGATGAGAAAGAGCCGCTCTATAAAATGAAATCTGACAACCGAGTTACTAAAGTTGGGAGAATTATCCGAAAGCTAAGCATCGACGAACTTCCCCAATTTTTTAATGTGCTGAAGGGGGAGATGAGTTTGGTTGGTCCCCGTCCTCCTATCCCTTACGAAGTGGAGAAATATGAAGCTTGGCATCTAAGAAGGATATTAGAGGTAAAACCTGGCATCACAGGACTATGGCAAGTGGACGGGAGAAGTAAAACCTCCTTTGATGATATGGTTCGCCTGGATCTAAGATATGCCAAAAATTGGTCTCTCTGGCTTGATATAAAGATATTATTAAAAACAGTAAGAGCTGTTCTTCGTCCAAAAGGCGCCCTCTAAACGCATAGCGCATAGCGCAAAGCGCATAGCGCATAGCGATTATGGATTGAGGTATTTTAAAGATTTATCAATTCAGATCGTTTGCAAATTTATGGATATTAAGAATCTTTTTTATAGAGTATTCAAAATTCGGTTTTTAATTTTTTAATTGACGCTATGCGCTATGCGCTATGCGTTGTCTTGAAAGGAGGTTCTTATGAAGCTCGCAGTTATTGGATGTGGTTATTGGGGTCCAAATCTTGTTAGGAATTTCGTCCAGTCCAATAAAATCAAGGAATTGATTTGTTGTGATTTAGATCCAAAAAGATTGGACCGTATGAAAAGTCTATACCCCTCTGTGGAGGTTCTATCAGACTACAAAGAGCTTCTTCGAAGGCCGGATCTGGATGCTGTGGCGATTGCGACTCCTGTAAAAACGCATCATCCAATTGGAAAAGAGTTTCTATTACAAGGGAAACATGTCTTTATTGAGAAACCCCTGACGCATTCCTATGAAACAGCATTGGAGTTGGTTAAATTAGCTGAAGAGAACAAGAAGGTACTGATGGTGGGGCACACGTTCGAATATACAGCGGCGGTAAACAAAATTAAAGATATCGTTGAGAGCGGTGAGCTTGGGAAAATCCTCTATATTAGTTGCACACGCGTTAACCTTGGACTCTTTCAGCCCGATATTAATGTAGTATGGGATCTCGCCCCTCATGATATTTCAATCATTATATACATTCTTGGGGAGACCCCAATATCGGTCAATAGTCAAGGGAAGGCCCACTTCAAGCTTGGTATTGAAGACGTTGCCACAACGACACTCAATTTCAAAAATGGTGTAATTGCCTTTATCCATAATAGCTGGCTCGATCCCAACAAGATCCGTCGAACAACCATCGTGGGAACAAGGAGAATGCTGGTTTATGACGACATTGAGCCTCAGGAGAAGATTAAAATCTTCGACAAAGGAGTTGAGGTTCCCCCTTACTATGATACCTATGCAGAATTTCAGTTTTCCTATCGCTATGGCGATATCCACAGCCCAAGAATCGATGACTTTGAACCCCTGAAGAAGGAATGTGAACACTTCCTCACGTGTATTCAGAAAGGAGTAAATCCTTTGAGTGATGGTTACAGTGGGTTACGGGTAGTTTCGATATTAGAGGCTTCAAGCAAATCTCTGGGACTCTCGGGGAAATCAGTCCAAATTCAGGGCCTTAAGTTAATGAACAAAAAGTCAAAAAACAATGGAAATGGATTTTTAATGGCCAGCAGTTGGCGATAACTCGATTCAATTGCCCAAGGGTCAACTTCTGAGCTGGAAACTCAGATTATTATCTCAAATAATCTTGATGGACTCGTAAAAAGTCTTAATTTCTCCAATTTTGTCATTCCCGCGAAAGCGGGAATCCAGTTTCTTTGTATGGTTCCCTGCTTTCGCAGGGACAAGTCTGGACTCCTGCTGGAGTTTATCCCGATGCAAATCGGGGCAGGAGTGACAGTTTTTAGACTTTTTACGAATTCATTAATCTTGGATTTTTGAAAAATGAGGAGATGAGTTTGGTAAATGAACTTGATGAAATTTCCAGGATGATCATAGGTCTTATGAAAACTCTTAATCCCCCCTCGCCCCCCTTTAGCAAAGGGGGGGTGGGGGGATTTGAAGGCTATTTTCCATGTAATCTGAATTTAAAGGGCATTTTTGACACATGGAAAAGGATGTGATAGATTTATTTTAGATGGGAAGGGTAAACCCCGTTAGAAATTCCAGTCGTTCGACCCAGAGGCTCTCGACGGGCGGGGCATTATTTCTAACAGGGTAAAAAGGAGAAAAATGAAAGGTGAAGGGTAAGAAAAACATCCTTCTTAACGATATCAAGGAAGTAGTGGAAAAAGACCAAGAGGTTCTGTTTGCTTATCTTTACGGTTCCTCTATATTTCAATCCATTCCTTTTGATAGTGATATTGATGTGGCTGTTTATCTTAAGCCTTCAGATATAAAATCGTATATTAGAAAAGAGGAGAGATTAACCAGCGCCTTGATCGCTAAACTTCATAAAGACAAGATCGACCTTAGAATCCTCAATGCGCTTCCTTTTCTATTGCAATATAATGTCATTAAAGAAGGTATTCCCATTTTCGTCAGAGATGAATTGGAAAGAGTTGATTTTGAGATTAGGGTGATGAGCAGGTTTTTTGAGCTTAAACCCTACCTTGATGAATATAGGCAGATGCTTTCATCGAGGATCAGAGCCGGATAACGAAATGACAGGCAAGGAATTCATTAGAAAAGATAGGATCCTTGAGTATCTCAGTAATATCGACAGGCAAATAGAGGATATAAGGTCTATTCCTGTTCCCGATAAGAATTTTTTCCTTGACAAGAAAAATTCCATCCAAATTAAGGCTCTAAAATATAGCCTGGCTTGTGCCATCCAGGATGTAACACGTATTTGTGTTCATATTACTTCAGCTCTTTCACTCTGGAAGGTGAGAGAGAGTGAAACCGAGGCTATCTTGGCTTTATCGGAAGCAAAAATCATTCCTAAAGAGTTTGCTGAGAAGATAAAAGGGATGCCTGCTTTTAGAAATAGGATCATCCACGATTATCTACCCAATGAGTTTGATGCAGTAAAACTTTATGAGAATATACAAAGATTAGATGAATTTAAGAAGTTTTCAAAGCATATTTTGGAATGGATTTCTAAGAATACCTAATACGACTACCAAATTTCGCTCTGTATGGCCACATCACTTGAGCGCTTTATTTTCACTTTACTCTATGCGCTATGCCCCAGGCGTGATTTTGAAAAGCGGCGCCGCACTATTTGAATTTGACCCCCTACGCCTATGGACTAACCCCTAACGCCTCACGGTATTTATTAATTTCGCCATGCGACATGCGGGCTCTTGGTAACTGACTTTACCCCTCACGCCTCGCGCCTTGCGACTAACGGTCTTAAGGAGGATGAATGGAATTTCTGTCGATTGCACCGGATGTAAAACTTGGCAAGAATGTTAAAATCCACAACTTCGTAAATCTCTATGGTTGTGAGATCGGCGACAGCACCAAGATCGGGGTTTTTGTAGAAATCCAGAAGAACGCCAAGGTAGGTAAAAACTGTAAAATCTCAAGTCACACCTTTATCTGCGAAGGGGTCGCTATTGAAGACGATGTTTTTATCGGCCACAGTGTTGTCTTCATCAATGATAGCTATCCTCGGGCAACCAATGGGAACGGGGGTCTTCAAACCGAAGAAGATTGGAAAGTGGAACGGATACTCATTAAGAAAGGCGCCTCCATTGGTTCGAACTCAACGATCCTGAGTAATGTGACAATCGGTGAAAACGCCATTATTGGCGCCGGGAGTGTGGTGACAAAGGATGTCCCTCCAAACACGATTGTTGCCGGCAACCCCGCCCGTATTTTCCGCACCATTGATTTTTTATCTCACCCCGAAAATGGAGAGCTCCAGTATGTATTATATGAATTTATGAGGAATAATAGATGAAGGTTTAAGGTTGGAGGTTAGAGGTTTGAGGCAAGCAAAGCCGAAAAAGAACTTGACAATATATCCATATTTCCTTACAATTGTAAATAGTATTACATTATCAAAAGTAAGGAGAATCTAAATATGCTTACAACGACAAGGATTACTAAAAAGGGCCAGGTGACAATACCGCGTAAAATTCGAGAGCGACTCGATAGCCAAATCATCGAGTTCGCCATCGTAGGGAACGACATCGTAATAAGGCCAGTGAAAAGTGTTGCGGGTTCGTTGAGCTCATATGCGAAAAAGGAGGCTGTAACGTTTAAGGAAGCAAGAGAAAAAGCCTGGGATGAAGCAGTTAGGGAACGGTATGGTGAAAAAACTAATAGACGCTAATGTAGTCCTCCGTTATCTTCTGCAAGATGATGATGTTTTATTTAAGAAGGCCTCCGCTTTACTTGAGAGAATAAAAGTAGGCGAGGAGGTAGCTATTATTCCAGAAAGTGTACTCGCCGAATGTGTTTACGTTCTGCTGAAAGTGTATAAAATCGACAGACAGATAATATCGGAAAAATTAAGGGGATTGTTTGCATATAAGGGGGTTGTTAATCCCGACAAGAAGGATTTAATTGATTCTATCATCCTCTTCGGTCAAACACAGTTGAGTATCGTCGATTGCATCACTTGTTCAAAGTCCAATAACAATGGGATGCCCCTCTTTACCTTCGATGATGACTTGAGAAACATCTACAGCAGGAGATTAAGATCTTCTGTACAGCGAGCCACAGAATAACTTATTATCTCAATGACTCGTTAACTTCGCGAAGTGACCGCAACACAGCAGCGCTTCTTTAATTCGTAAGTCGCCAGGCGCCTGCCTGCCGGTAGGCAGGCAAGTCGTAAGGGGTAACTCGTAACTAACAACTCGTAACCCGTAACACGCAACTCGTAACCCGTAACACTGTACTCTTAACACTTATTCCCTTATTATCTCAAGTAACCCAATGAACTCAACAAACTCAAGTTACTGAGCATTTGACACTTATCACTTTATGGACGCCTCCAACCTCTAACAAATGAAAGGACTGGTTATGGAAATACCGTTCTTGGATCTGAAGACTCCCCACCGTGAGTTGGAAGAAGAATTAGACGATGTCTTCCGACGCTGCCTCCGGACGGCATCATTCGTTGGAGGGGAGCAAGTTCAGGGCTTCGAACAGGAATTTGCTCAATTCTGCGAAACCAAATATTGCGTAGCTGTCAATAGTGGCACCGATGCTCTGAGGTTTGCCTTAATCGCTGCTGGTATCGGGCCCGGAGATGAAGTCATTACAGTTCCGAATACTTTCATCGCCACCACAGAAGCCATTTCTCAAACTGGCGCTAAACCTGTTTTTGTCGATATCGACGAAAAAACCTACAACATGGACCCCAACCAGTTAGAGGACTATCTAAAAAAGCAGCGTAAGGTGCGAGGTGTAAGGGGTAAGGGGTTAACCCGAAACCCGAAACCCGAAACCTGTAATAACAGTTTTCGCCTCCCGCCTCACGGCTCCCGGCCTTACAGCTATACCGCAGCACTGCAACACAGCAGCACGGCAAAACGGCTGAAAGCCATTTTGCCAGTCCACCTTTACGGCCAACCCGTCAACATGGACTCCATTCTCGAGATTGCTGACCGCTATGGTTTGATCGTCATCGAAGATGCCTGCCAGGCACATGGGGCTCTCTATTACTCAAGAAAAGAGGAAAGATGGAAGAAAGCGGGTTCAATGGGGTTAGCAGGTTGTTTCAGTTTTTATCCCGGGAAGAACCTCGGAGCCTGTGGAGAGGGTGGGGCGGTTACAACGAATAATGAAGAAATCGCTCAAAAAATCAGAATGCTTCGAGATCACGGCCAAGCGAAAAAATACTATCACGAATTCGAAGGATACAATGGAAGGTTGGATGCCATTCAGGCAGGGATCTTACGAGTTAAGCTGAAACATCTTGCAGATTGGAACGAAAAACGCCGCCGCAACGCCTCTCTTTACACTCAACTCTTAAACACGGCAGCACCGCAGCACGGCAGCACCGCAGCACTTAACACTATCATCACTCCCTTTGAACCTTCTTGGTCAGAAGCCGTTTATCATCTTTACATTATCCGAACCCAAAAGAGAGATGAGCTCCAAAAATATCTCTCAGAAAATGGAATAAGCACAGGTCTCCACTATCCGATCCCCCTCCATTTACAAAACGCCTATAAAGATTTAAATTTGATCAATGGAAACTATCCCGTCACCGAAAAAGTCTCCAACGAAATACTATCTTTACCAATGTTCCCAAATCTAACATCCGAACAAATCGAATATGTCACCTCAAAAATCAAAAATTTCTTTCCTTAAGCTCTCAATACAGCAGCACGGCAGCACCGCAGCACTGGTTCACTTATTAACTTATTTCCTTATTAACTCAATAAATTCATCCCGTGCAATGCGAAGCCTATTTCACCGGGACCCAACGAACCCAACGAACCCAAAAGCAACTTGAATAAAAAATGTAGGGCATGCTAAAATAAAGAACCAGTGGGCAGGATATCCACTTTTTATCACCATACCGGAGGTTAGTCATGAAGATACTTGCCACCTTCAAAGCAAAGTACCTAAAAAATGGCCACCTTTCCATCCCTGAAGACGTAGCAAGTTCTTTGTTGCTGAGAAAGGGGGAGGAGGTGCAAGTGGTTATAGGTAAGGAGAGTTTTGACAAAAGGGGTTTCCTTAAGCTTTCCGGAATCTGGAAAGACAAGAGTGAGGAGGAGATCCATATTTATCGGGAAATGGTGAAAGAGAGAGAAAGATTCGGGAGAGGAGAGATCGAGCTTTGATCTATTGCCTTGATACCGACATTCTTATTGAGCACTTCAGAGGAAATGAGGGAATAAAAGAAAGAATAGAAAGCCTCACGGCCGACGACAAGCTTGGCCTTATTTGGCTAACGGTTTATGAGTTTTTTAAAGGGATATTTGTCACTGGGAAATATGAAGAAGAGAAATTTCTCCAAAAACTGGTGCAAAGTTGCATTATTCTTGAGCCAACCTACGAAGCTGCTAAAATTGGGGGCGAGATTTATGCTGGCTTAAGGAAAGCGGGTAAGCTTATCAACGACGCCGATATCCTGATCGCCAGCATTGTCAGAGCCCATGATGCAGTCCTTGTAACGAATAACGAGGACCACTTTACAAGGATTGAAGGACTAAAGACCGAGAACTGGCTTAAATAATTTTTCTTTTATATTAAAAAACTCAACAAACCCAAGCAACCCAAGCAACCCAAATTATTAGGCACAGGTAGGATGCAGAAACTTATATATAAAATAGGGAATATTTCTGAGGAAGAGCATTTAAAGCTTGACTTTATGGATGGATTGTCACGGACCGTGGAAGATAGAATAAGTTTGGGCTTTGTGCCATTTAAGATTCCAGTCATTGATGAAATGCCATATAGAATATTCGAGACAATGGAAGGATACCGGAAGTGGTCGGAAAAGGAACTGCCTCGTTTCCTGGGATACTATAAGTAGTAACCTATATCAAGGTTATTAATCGGTGTAATCGTCTTTTGAATCTGTGTAATCGTTTTCTACGTCAATGATCGAAAGAGCAAAAAGATTGGCGGAGATTTTCAAGAAGCACGATGTTGAATATCTTTTCATCGGAAAATTTGGCGCTATCCTGTATGGTTATCCTGGCACAACTCAGGATATGGATATTTTCCCATCTAAAGACAGACAGAATGGCAAAAGGCTGGTATCAGCGTTGAGAGAATTAGGATTCAATCTCAATGAGGAATTGGAAGAAGCAATCATCGCAGGGAAAGATTTTATTCAGATAAGAGGCGGCCCTTTCCCAATAGATATTGTGTTTGCTCCTGATGGGATTAAATCCTTTGAGGATGCTAAGAAGCGAAGCGAGTTAATTGACGAAATATATTTCTGCGCTTCCATCGACGACATTATAGAGAGTAAAAGAGCGGCCGGACGCCAAAGGGACAAGGAAGAATTACCTCGATTAGAATTGTTCAGAAAAGAATTGAAGGAAAAAGAAAAATGATGATTGGGATTTGTGCCCTTACTTAAAATATAATAGTCTCGTAAAAAGTCTGAAAAGGCTATTTTCTGTCATTCCTGCCCCGTATCAAGTACGGGGTAAACTCCAGCAGGCCGCCGGCCCATAGGGCCTCTGGCCCGGAGGGAATCCAGTCTTTTTAGGTATTTACAATATCTCTGGATTCCCGTTCACCGCTTTCGCGAGGACAAGTTTCACGGGAATGACAACTTTTTACGAATTCATCATGGATAATAGAGAAGAAATCATAAAACGTCTGAGAAACTATTTTGAAAAAAATGCAAGCCTCTATGAACTTGAGATAGTCTTCCTGTATGGCTCATGGGCAAAAGGATTTCCAAGACATGATTCCGACACTGATATAGCCATCGTATTTTCAGAGGAACCGTCATCTGATGACGAGTCCTTTAAGCGTATTACCGATATATCGCTATCCTTATCTGTAGAATTAAACCGGGAAGTTAATGTGATTCAAATTTACAAAGACTTTAGAAAACCCATGCTATACTATAACGCGATCATTTTTGGTTTGATGGTTTATGTTAAAGAGCAGAATAAATATATCCAGATAAAAAATGATGCGATATACCATATGGAGGACTACAGTATATTCGGGGTGGACTGGCAATATGAAGTTGCAACAAGGAACTTGGAGGCTTTAAGACATGCCTGAGTTCACATACGCAAAAGGTAGGGTTGCGGAGTCCATACAATATTTATCCGAGGAAATAAAGGAGTTTGAATCGGAGTATGCCGATAAAACCTGGAAGGATTATCAAAACGACAAGAAGCTCCAAAAGTTAATGGATCGGACGGTGGAAAATGTCCTCACGGCTTTGATCGAAGTTTGCGGTACAATACTTGCTGAAGAGGGAATTGGGGTTGACAGTTATAGCGATGCTTTAAAAAAGTCTGCCAGGCTGCTCGGTTTTTCAGAAGAAGAGCAGGATAATCTATTGCGACTTGCTATCCAGCGTAACCGCCTCGCTCATAGATACCTAAATTTTCGCTGGCAAGCCATCAAAATGTTTAACGAGCAGAAAAATTTAATCATAGAATTTGTATCTAAGATCCTTGAAAGAGAGAAAAAGAAAGCGGAATAAGAACCTGTAACTTATTTTGACCCGCAACGGGTAACCCGCTTAACAGTTAACGTGTAACTTGTAACATCTTTTAAAGTGTTCCAAGGTCCAGGTTTCAGGTTCTGGGCTCCAGGTTCTGTAATCCTTCCAAAAGTCCCAGCGAAAAAGGTAAGTATCTCCAATATAATGCTTTTCAAATCTTTGTAATTGATTTATTATTAGTTTAGCCAGAGAGTTCTGGATGTTTTCAGAAATCTCATGAGATGGAGGTGGAAATTTTCATGGGCAAGCTTTTTAAAATCCCGTTGGTTTTAGAACCCCAGGAGGAAGGTGGATGGACGGTAACAAGCCCTGTTCTTCCGGAATTAATTACGGAGGTTGACGACCTTCAGCAAATTGATGAAGTCGTTCGTGATGCGATGAATGCAGTGATAGAGCTATATGAAGACACAGGTAAAGAGTTTCCTCCCGGCTTGATTGCTGAAGGCACAAAATCTCCCGTTTGGTTTGAGTCTCTCATCTTTGCAGGGCAATGAACTATAGAGAATTGACCAGAAGACTTCAGGTTTTGGGCTGCAAAGAAATTCCACGGAGGGGAGGAGGGTCCCATAGAAAATGGATCAATCCAGCTTCAGGGAAAGGGACAGTGGTTCCGGATTGGAGGAATAAAGATCTTAAAAAAGGTACAATCCGGGGTATTTTAAAGCAATTGGGAATAGGCATGAACGACTTTGAAAAGGCGTAATCCTTTTAAAGCCTACCGCTAAGTAATATGATTCATGAACCCTTAACTTGCAACCCGATATCCGCAATACTTTTTTAACTCGCAACCATAAACACTTAAATACTGCAGAACCGCAGCACCGCAGCACCGCAGCACCGCAGCACTTATTCACTCATTAACTTATTTCCTTATGAACTCAATAGACCCAACAAACTCAATAACCAGCATCTTGACACATGATCATTTCTTGGTGTATATTTTAGCTAAAATAGGCAAAACAGCCAGGAGGGCGAATCATGCGTGAAGCAGCGGCAACAGATGTAAAAAACAAATTTGGGCAGATGCTGGAGACGGCTATGACTGAGCCGATCGCTATCGAGAAGAAAGGCAGGCCCGTAGCAGTGATGATGTCGATCACAGAATATCAGCGTCTGGTCGAGATTGAAGACCGCTATTGGGGCGAGAAGGCGCGCAAAGCAGTCGAGGAAGGATTTGTGACAGAAAAAGAAACCAAGGCATGGTTAAAGAGAAAAATCGATGCTAAAACTTCTCGTTAGCAAGAAGGCGCAGAAGTTTTTGGACGGCCTGCCACCCAAACAATTCCGGCAGATAATAAGAAAGATATTCGCTTTGCTTGAAAACCCAAGGCCCCACGATTCGGAGGAACTACATGGATATCCCTTCTTGCGAAACGATGTAGGAGAGTACAGGATCATTTATGACGTGCAAGGAGACACGCTTCGGCTCATTCTCGTAGGGAAGCGCAATGATGCAGAAGTATACCGGCAATTATAATCTGTGTTTTAACAACACCCTGCACCCGATACCCTTTATCTTGACGAACTCGTAACTCGCAACTCAAAACGTGTGACACTTGACACTGAACACTAATGATATAATAATTTTGAAGCAACGGGGCTTCGATGAGAGGTTTGTGAACATGGCAAATGCTACGTTGAACAAGGTAATTGACGATTTCAGAAAGCTGCCATTGGACGAGAAGGAGTATGTCATCGACATTATTGAAAAACAGATGATAGAAGCTAAACGAGAAGCGATTTCCAGGAGAGCGAAAAGGTCCATTCTCAATCTGAGGAGAGGCGCCGTGAAAAGGGGAACCGTCAAGGATCTCTATAAGGACCTCGAACTTGATGATTAGAATAGCCTGGGATCAGGGATTTGGAAAAATCTACAGGAAGAAAGTGAGGAATGATGCTCTCCTGAAGCAGAGGTTCTTGAAGGCAATGGAGTTGTTTTCGAGAAATCCTTTCCATCCAAGACAAACAATACACTCCCGAAGAGATAGAAACCGACATATCTCAAGCTATTAAAGAAGTCCGGGAAGAGAAACGTGGAAATCAAGGCAGTTATTGACACCAATATCCCTGTCTGTGCTTATGATGCTTCAGAGGGATAAAAGCAGAAATCATGAAGGGCAGCAATTCTCGGTGAAAATACAGCGAGATTCTTCAGTCGCCAGGGCTTCCTTCGACTACGCTCAGGACAGGCTCTTCAGAATGACATTGCGAAAGTCCCCCGTTGTCATTCTGAGCGAAGCGAAGAATCTCAATAGGTTGCGAACTCACCGAGAATTGCTGCATGAAGGGATCCGGTTGCAGGGTTAGTATAGGAGGCAGATCATGGGACATCGTATTGTCGACGCAATCATAGAGGACGGTCAACTAAAATATGTAGGCGAGAAACTGCCGGCAGGGCGGGTGAAGGTGCACCTGATCTACGACACGACCCGGGAGCGTATTGCGAAGCGCAAGGCAAAAGAGATCGTGAAGAAGACTGCAGGCATCTATCGTGGCATCAATGCTGCTGCAGAGACAAGGAGAATTCGGCGTAGTTGGGAGAGGGGCGTGTGGGGGTGAATGTTCTGCTGGACACAAATGTGCTGGTGTATCACGTGGCCGGAGATCCTGCGGCCACGTGTGAGAGAGAGATTCGGGAGAAGAGAGAGCCATAATCAGTAAGCTCCTGAATCAAGGGAGGAGTCCCGAATGACCATGCAAACAATTCAAGTCGAACTTCCCAAAACGTTACTAGAACGGGCCCAACTTAAAGCGCTGGATGAAGCAAGGGAGCTCATTACTTTTCTGCTTGAACAATATGTACAGGAGTTAGAGAAGGCTCATCGCCGACAGGCTTTTGAAACCTACTTTACTGCCCGGTCACCGGAAGAGGAGGCAGAGGAATTGGAAGTGTTATCCGATTTTGCTTTTGCCGACACGGAGATAACCGGGGAAACAACATGAGCGAGCCTGTTCGCCGTGGTGATGTCTTCATGGCTAATCTTGATCCGACCAGCCACTTTCTTCGCCTGATTGAGCAAGCTATCCGAAATTCCTTGGATATGTGATGACCCAACATTGAACCCGGAAGAATGGGAGAGAGACTTTGAAAGGAGACGAAGAAGGCCATGAAATGCGCGGTCTGCCAAAATCAGATGTGTGAGAAGGTGGGCGAGATTGACCTGAGAATCGAGGGAAGGCTCTATTTGGTCAGGAATGTTTCGTATGAAGAATGCCCGTTCTGCGGGGAGAAGGTTCTTACACCCAATGTCGCAAGGGTCTTGTACAATAAGGTCCAAAAGAAGGAATTTGTTGAACAGACTCTTCGTATCCCAGTGGTGGACAGAACCTACGCTTGAAATGATCATATTATCCTTTGCCTTGATCCTTGATCCTTTTTCCCAATACCCCCTTATTCCTGGTTTCCTGGGTTCCTTATTTCATGTTTTTACCCTTGGTCCTTTATCCTTGTTTCTTGTTCTTTGAACTTGTAACTCGTAACCTGTAACATAGCACTTA
>Ga0210051_1001881_pt1 | contig 21279 bp, 24 predicted proteins | sample CryGey092014_all_FD_185464 | JGI IMG/M metagenome (GOLD analysis project Ga0210051, IMG submission 185464) | Groundwater microbial communities from aquifer - Crystal Geyser CG23_combo_of_CG06-09_8/20/14_all (SPAdes) (version 2) | ecosystem: Environmental > Aquatic > Deep subsurface > Groundwater... | reverse complement strand
CGAAGTTATAAAAGAGGATAGACCTGAAATCTGGGCTGAAAAAATTCTAACCCTGCTTTTTAATAGTAGAAAAAGAAATGATTTAGGTGAAAAGGCAAAAAAATTAATTGAAGAGAATTATAGATGGAAAAAGATAGGAGATAAACTACTAACTGAAATTGACAAAGTTTTAAAAGCTTATTAAGCCCATTAAGCTAATTAAGCCAAATAAGATAATTTTATGGGTAAGATAAAAAATTTTAGAGATTTAAAAGTATGGCAAAAAACCCACCAGTTGGTGTTACAGATATATAAAATTACCGAGGGTTTCCCTAAATCTGAAATATATGGTCTCACTAATCAAATACGTCGGGCAGTTATCTCTGTAGCTTCAAATATAGTTGAAGGATTTGAAAGAAAATCGTCTAAAGATAGTCTTCATTTTTATTCTCTGAACAATAGTGAGGAAAACAAGGTTCTGACGAAGTCAGGTTCTTATAATATGGCCGATGGCTCACTTGAAGAATTAAAGTATCAATTATTGGTTGCCTTTGATTTAAAGTATATTAATGATAAAATTTATAAAGAGATTCTTGACTTAGCAGAGGAAGTTAGTAAAATGTTAAATTCCTGGATTCAAAGTCAAATTCATCGAAAAGGAACTTAAGTAGCTTAATACACTTTAATAAGCTTAAAAAGCTTAATTCTATGGAGGAACAAGAAATAGACTTAGTCGATTACATAAAAGTCATCTTAAAACGAAAGTGGATAATTATCGGAGTTACCATTGGAGCAATAATAATTGCAGGAATTTCTACACTTCTCTTGCCCAAAACTTATAAGGTTTCGGCAATCTTGGAGATTGGACAGATTAGTACTTTTGTTCCCGAAACCTCTATTCAGCTTCAAGAGAAGCTTAATCGGGGCTCTTATAATGAACTTTTAAGAGAAAAATTAAATATAACTAGCATTCCTGGGATAGAGGTATCTGCCCCCAAGGATACAAACCTCGTTGTAATGGAGACCATCACTAAAAATCCACAGGAGGGTACAAAAGTATTAGAAGCTTTATCAAATATTATTATCGACGAGCACGGAAAATTATTTGGAGAACAAAAGAAGTTTATACAAGAGGATATTAGAAAAGAAGAATTAAAAATTGCTATTCTTGAGAAAAGTAAAAGTCTGCCAGAACTTCAGTATTTATATGTGGAGCATTTATCAAGGATCGATGAATTAAAGAATGAATTAGCAACAGCTAATCCTACCCGATTAATAAAAGCACCATCGGAAGCTTTTTCTTCTCAAAATATTCTAATTAATGTTGTTATCGCCGGAATCTTAGGAATATTCATAGGAACTCTAATAGCTTTTTTTCAGGAGTTCATGGAGAAAAACAAGGAAAGATTAAAGGAGTAGTCAGAAAAATCCCAATGCGATTCAGTAGTAATTCAATTGTAATAGGGGAGATATGAAATATAAGACCATAAGAAGATTATTTTTGCTGAGTGGTGATACTTGTTTGCTCTTTTTCTCTTTATATTTAACTCTTTTTGTCAGGAAAGGTACTTCTCCCTCTTTGGAGATTTATACTGATTTTGCCAAAAATTTCATTTGGCTTTTTTTGTTTTGGTTATTTCTACTTTTTATCTTTAATTTTTATTCTTTTAAATTAAAAACAGGAACCTACCCTTTTTTTCGTTATTTTCTGATATATATATTTTTGAGTATCTTCTCCGGTATCTTATTTTTTTATCTCCAGCCAAAATTGGCTATTGCTCCTAAAACAATTTTGATTTTGGAGGTAGTAATTTTTTGTATTCTATTTTTAGGTTGGCGATTTGTGTTTGATTGGCTGTTTAGAAAAAATATTAAAAAGGAAAAAATAATCTTTCTTGGTTTTTCTCCCGAAGTGAAAGAACTTAGAGAATATTTAGAGAAGTTCTCCTCTCGTTATAAAGTTTTGGGGATATACCCAGAGAATAGCGATAATCTTAAAATAAAAGAGATTATAAAAAAAGAAAAAATTAAAAGAATAATTGTTTCAGAATCACCATCTTTTAAAGAAATTGCTCTAGATGCTTTAAATCTTAGAGATATTTTATTCAGTTTTCCTAGTCTGAAAATAGAAAATTTTATTAAGTTTTACGAAGTAAATACCCAAAGAGTTCCTCTCTCTCTTCTCTCTAATTCGAACTACTTAGAAGAATTTTATAAAGAAGAGGAAAGAACTTATACAATCCTCAAAAGAATTTTTGATATTTTCTTTTCCTCTTTAGGCGTTTTAGTTTTAGCTATCTTTTATCCTTTTATAGCATTAGCTATCAAATTAGATTCATCAGGCCCGGTATTTTTCATTCAAAAGAGGTTAGGAAAGAAAAGAAAACCATTTGATTTTTATAAATTTCGGACGATGGTGAATTCAAGCGAAGAGAATGAGAAGTGGCGAGTAGAAGAAAAAAAGTATGTAACGCGAGTAGGGAAATTTTTACGAAAAACACACTTAGATGAACTTCCCCAATTTTTAAACATTTTAAAAGGTGATTTAAGTTTTATTGGGCCACGACCAGAATGGGAAAAATTAGCAAAAACTTTTGAAAAAGAAATTCCATTTTATTTTTTACGATATCAGGTGAAACCAGGGTTTACTGGTTGGGCCCAAATTAACTTACCGCCCTCCCTTTCTGTAGAAGAAGCTAAAGAAAAGTTTAAATATGACCTTTACTATATAAAACATCGTTCATTTTTATTCGATATGATTGTCTTTTTAAAAAGTTTAAGGAAAGTATTCGGATAATTTTATCTAAAGTAAAGTTTGAAACAAAACTTGACATAATAACTTCCAAATACTATATTATTTAGTAATTATGATTGCTATTCCCGAAGGGGAGCAAAAGGTCGAAAATTATAGAAATTAGAGATTAGCATTTAGAAAATAGAAAAATGTATGGCCGAGAAATACACAGATCGAGAGTTTCTCCTATATATAGTAAAGTCTCTTGTGGGTTACCCCGAGGAAGTAAAAGTTGATAGAAAAGTGGATGAGATGGGAGTATTACTTTCTTTAAAAGTTCATCCTGAAGACATGGGACAGATTATTGGAAGACAGGGGGCGACTGCAAGAGCCATTAGAAATCTAGTTAGGATTGTAGGTTTAAAAAATCATGCGAGAGTTAATTTAAAGATTGAGGAACCAGAAGGTGGAAAAGAAACAAAAGAGAAAGGAAAAAGCGTAGAGGAACTCGAAAAAGAACTCAAGCTGTAAATACTCCTCCGAATTTGCAAAGCAAATTCGGAGACCACAGTATTTACAAAAATTCGAAAACCGTGCTATTATCAAAAGTAGCGCGGTTTTCTTTCGTTTGCGAATATGTGCTAATTTTGGTGCAAATCTTTGCGAATACCATTCGCACATATTAGCACCTTTATTTGCATAAATTAGCGATTATGACTTTCCATATTATTACCATTTTCCCACATATTTTTGATTCGTATTTAAAAGAGGGAATCTTAAAAAGAGCGCAAGAGAAAGGACTAATAGAGATTAAGATTCATAACCTTCGCGACTTTACAGATGATAAAAGAAAAACGGTAGATGACAGACCTTTCGGTGGCGGGCCAGGAATGGTGCTAAAGATTGAGCCAATATATAAAGCGGTTAAACATATTAATTTAACCAAGCAATTAAGTAAAAAGAGGTCAAGAACAATTTTACTTTCTGCTAAAGGGAAAAAATTCAATCAAAAAATAACTTATAAACTTAGTAAGTTTAGTAAGCTTGTTTTGGTCTGTGGTCGATACGAGGGAGTTGATGAGAGAGTAGCAAAATATATTGCCGATGAAGAAATTTCCATCGGGGATTATATCTTATCAGGAGGAGAATTGGCGGCAATGGTGATAATAGAAACGGTAACAAGATTAATCCCAGGAGCCTTGGGAAATATAGAATCAATAGAAGAAAGAAGAGTAAACCAATTTCCAATTTCCAATTTCCACTTTCCAACCCATAGTTATCCTGTTTATACAAGGCCAGAAGTTTTTGAGCCCAAGCCGGGTATAAAATGGAGAGTTCCGAAGATTCTTTTATCAGGAAATCATAAAAAAATTGAGGAATGGAGAAAAAAGATAGGCGAGCGTGGATAGGGAACCCCGTTAGAAAGGGCGTGGCTTTCTAACGGGGGATACTTGACAACATTTCTAATTTTAGTATAATGAAAATATAGTAAGAGAGTTCTGAAAAAGAAAGCGCTCATTGCTTGAGCGAAATTTTTGAGATTTTAAAGATAGTGAAAGGATAGTTCTTTTACAATTTAAATTGATAGTTTTGGCGAGTCAGCCTACTATCTTTTTTTGAGAATTTGATCCTGGTTCAGGATGAACGCTGGCGGCGTGGATAAGGCATGCAAGTCAAACGGTCCTCTGAAACTCGCAAGAGCGGAGGAGGGCAGTGGCAGACGGGTTACTAATACATGGGTAACAAGCCCTGGAGACGGAGATAATCCGCCGAAAGGCGGACTAATATCCGATAGCCTCCGACGTAATGTCGGAGTAAAGGCGCAAGCCACTTCAGGATTGGCCCATGGCCTATCAGCTAGTTGGTAGGGTAATAGCCTACCAAGGCTATGACGGGTAGGGGGTGTGAGAGCATGATCCCCAACAGGGACACTGAGACACGGGTCCCACTCCTACGGGAGGCAGCAGTCGAGAATATTCGACAATGGGCGAAAGCCTGATCGAGCGACGCCGCGTGCGGGACGAAGGCCTTCGGGTTGTAAACCGCTTTTCTGGGGGAAGAAGTCCGACGTAACGTCGGACTGACGGTACTCCAGGAACAAGGGGTGTCTAAACTCGTGCCAGCAGAAGCGGTAATACGAGTACCCCAAGCGTTATCCGGAATTACTGGGCGTAAAGCGTCCGTAGACGGTCTTGTAAGTTTCTTGTTAAAGACTCCGGCTCAACTGGAGAAATGCGGGAAAAACTACAAGACTAGAGGATGGAAGAGGTTGATGGAACTCACGGTGTAGGGGTGAAATCCGTTGATATCGTGGGGAACACCGAAAGCGAAGGCAGTCAACTAGGACATTCCTGACGTTGAAGGACGAAAGCGTGGGGAGCGATACGGATTAGATACCCGTGTAGTCCACGCCCTAAACGATGCTGACTAGTTATCTGGAGTGTCGACCCTCCGGGTGACAAAGCTAACGCGTTAAGTCAGCCGCCTGGGGAGTACGGCCGCAAAGCTAAAACTCAAAGGAATAGACGGGGGCTCGCACAAGCGGTGGGCCACGTGGCTTAATTCGACGACAAACGAAGAACCTTACCAGGGATTGACATGCCAAGATGTACCCTGAGAGAAATCGAAGGGGACCGTTAATTCGGAGCTTGGCACAGGTGCTGCATGGTTGTCGTCAGCTCGTGCCGTGAGGTGTACCCTTAAGTGGGATAACGAGCGTAACCCTTATTCTGTGTTTTAAGTGTCACAGAAGACCGCCCCGCCCTTTATGCTGTATGGCAAAGTGATATTTAGCAATATAAATTACTAAAAGCTTTGTTAGTTCTGTTAGAGATTGCATAGAGCTTAGAGGGCGGGGAGGAAGGTGGGGATGACGCCAAATCAGCATGGCCCTTATGCCCTGGGTTGCACACGTGGTACAATGGCCGGTACAATGGGCTTGCAAACCCGCGAGGGGGAGCTAATCCCATCAAAACTGGTCTCAGTTCGGATTGAGGTCTGCAACTCGACCTCATGAAGGTGGAATCGCTAGTAATCGCGGATCAGCTACGCCGCGGTGAATATGTCCCCGAGCCTTGTACTCACCGCCCGTCACACCAGGGAAGTCAGTAGTACCCAAAGTATCACTTTCGTGGTATCAAGGTAAGATTGATAACCAAGGTGAAGTCGTAACAAGGCATCCCTAGGGGAACCTGGGGATGGAACATATCATTTAGAAATTTGTCGACTGAGTTTAAAACTGAGAATTCTGTTTTTAACTCAAAGGGAGTTGGTCGAGCTATGACTCCAAAATTTCAAAGAAATTTTGGAGGCCACATTATCCTTTAAAACTCGACTCTTTTTTCTAGGCTGACTCGCCAAAACTGTCAAAACAAGCAACTACCAACTAACAACTGGCAACAAATAAAAATTCCCAATCAAGTGGGAATTTTTAATTTATATTTTATTAATATTGATTTTAATAATATTCTTCTTTATAATGATAAAGTTATAAGTTGATAGTTGTTAGTTGTTAGTTGTCAGTTAGAGGGTGTGTAGTTCAGTGGTAGAACGCAGTCCTGATAAGACTGAAGTCGGGGGTTCGATCCCTCCCACACCCACATTCACATTATAACATTTAAACATATAAGCATTTTAACATCTCTGAATGTAGAATCCCTTTAAATGCTTAAATGCTAAAATGCTTAAATGCTAAAATGCTTAAATGCTAAAATGCTTAAATGCTAAAATGCTTAAATGCTAAAATGCTTAAATGCTAAAATGATATTAATAAATCTATGGTTGAGGTAAGAAGAAAACCAAGAGAAACTACTCCTGCTCTTATCCGAAGATTCTCATTAAAAGTCAGAGTGAGCGGTATTTTAAAAGAGGCAAAGAAAAGAAGATTTCATACTTCTCCATTGAATAAAGAAAAAAGAAAAGAGAAAGCTTTGCGGAAAATAGAAAAAAAGAAAGAAAGCTCCTTCTTAGAATAGTTCGATTTTTAATATGGGAGTAGAATTTGTTAATCTCACTCAATATAAGATTTCGAAAAATCTCTTTCAAGACATCTTTCAACTGATCCAAGAGGAAGGAATAATCAAAAAAGAGGCTTTTATTGAGGTAGTCCTCATTGGGCAAAATAGAATTCGAAATATTAATAAAAGATTGCGAGGGAAAAATCAGGTTACCGATATTCTCTCCTTTGCCTTCTCTGAGGTTAAAAAACCAACCAAAAAAGAACTTCAATTTACCCCGTTAGATAATAAAGAAAATCTAACGGGGTTTATAGAACCTCCAAAAATACCTCAAAATTTTGGGGAAATTTTACTTTGCCCTAGTCGGATTAAAAAACAAGCCAAAAGGTTCAAGAAAACTTTTAAAGAAGAGTTGACGTTAGTCTTTATCCATGGTCTTTTACATCTTTTAGGATATGACCATAAAGATACAAAGAGCACAAAAGAGATGCGGAAAAGAGAGAAAGAAATATTGAGCTCTTATTTCAAAAGTGAAAAATTGACAAAGATTAAAAAAGAAAATAAAATTTAAAATAGAGATATGAAGAAGAAGATGAATAATAAGAGGGGTTTTACTTTAATCGAGATTATCGTTACTATCTCGATGATAATGATATTAATGGGAATTGTGATTATAGGTGTTCCTGAAATGCAAAAGAAAGGAAAAGACTCAATCAGAATTCAGGACCTTGATAGAGTTGCCAATGCTCTTGATAGTTATTATAATAAAAAAGGATGTTATCCTTACGGAACTGATCCTACTTGCGGTTCGGGCAGGGATTGGACGGAAATGTCTCAAACCCTTATCTCTGAAGGATTTTTGGGAGAGGTATTAGAGGACCCAATAAATCAAGGAGATTTTGTTTACAGTTATTGCGTTGATTCCGTAGATTCCCAGGGAACAATGTATGCTTTAATGGAAAAATTAGAAACACGGAACCAAGCACTGAATGGAGATTATGATAAAGATTGGCCAGAGAAGTGCGCTCCACTACCCTGTGCTGATAATAGATGTTGTAAATGTAGGAATTTTGGTGGTTCGTGCAATCCTAATCCTCCAGCAGCAGACCCACAGACAGATCTCGAAGACAGTTCTCCCTATACCTATTGCATTCGTAATCCTTAATTTATATAATTTAATATACCGAATTAAAGGTCGATAAGAATATAAAAAACTTAAATATTAACAAATTTAGGATATGGCAAAGAAAAACGCTTTTACTTTAATTGAATTATTAGTGGTTATTGCCATTATTGCCATTTTGGCTGCAGTTGTCCTTGTTAGTTTAGGTGGCGCAAGAGCAAAGGCCAATGATGCTCGTGTAACCGCAGCAATGAACCAATTCCGTACTCAAGCCGAGATTATAAGAAGCACCTACGATTTTTATAATGATAGTGCTGCCCCTCCCACATTTGGAGTAAGTTGTTCTGCTATTGCTGATGGTACTACCGGTACTAACGACTGTACATGTGTAGACACCGAAATTGATAAGATTTGTGAGGATGAAGTTGATAATGATTTTCTCACTACTGGAGACAATTTAGTCATCCGGATAAATGACAACGAACTAGGTTATTGCGCTTATGCTCACCTTCGTGGCTCAGGCAGATATTGGTGTGTAGATGGAAATATGGTTTCGAAAGAGCTTACAACTAGTCCCGGCGCTGCTGGAGGAACTTGTGTTGCAACTTGTACAGCCGTTGGTGCTAATACTTGTGCTTGTCAGTAAAAATTATTAATTCTGAAAACCCAAAGAATACTGTAAAGATAAAAACTCCCGATGCTTTTGTCGGGAGTTTTTTATATTAAAGAAATTAAACTGAAATTGAAAATAACTCCTAAATAAGTTAGAATAAAAAATATGCCCAGTAGTACAACTTCGAATAAAATTATACACTGGGTTTATGTCTTGGAGAGTTTGAAAGACAAGAAACGCTACATTGGTTATACAAAAAATTTAAGAAGTAGATTAACCCAACATCAAAACGGTAAAGCATTTTCAACGTCCTTTAGAAGACCACTAAGTCTAATATATCTTGAAGGATGCTTAAATGAGAAAGACGCTAAAAGAAGAGAAAAATATTTAAAAAATACAGGAGGTCGACATTTTTTAGCAAAAAGACTTAAAAGTTATTATAATGATAAAATCCAGTACTACAAAAATTTGTAGTGCTGGGTAAAGTTGTGCTACTGGGTATGGACTTAATGGAAAAAATTATCTCTCTTTGTAAAAGGCGGGGTTTTATCTTCCCTTCTTCGGAAATTTACGGCGGCGTCGAGGCGCTTTTTGATTATGGTCCTTTGGGCACCCTCTTGAAAGAAAATATTAAAGGGAAATGGTTAAAAAAATTCGTTTATCAAAAAGAAAATGTAGTTTTAATAGACGGAACTGTTTTGATGCATCCAAAAGTTTGGGAAGCCTCAGGCCATCTTAAACATTTCAGCGATCCTCTAATTGAATGCAAAAAATGCCATTTTCGCTACCGCGCTGATTATATAATTGGAGGTCGCTATAAAGGGCAAGGAAAAGCCACAAAGGAGAACCAGTGTCCAAATTGTGGCAGTGAAAACTGGACTGAGCCGCGCCAGTTTAATTTAATGTTTAAAACTTTTTTGGGACCTGTTGAGGATAAAACCCATCAAACCTATCTTCGGCCAGAAACTGCTCAGTCAATGTTTACTAATTTTAAACTGGTTCAGGAGTCAATGCGACTTAAAGTTCCTTTTGGAATCGCTCAAATTGGCCGCTCATTTCGCAATGAAATTACTACCGGAAATTTCACTTTTCGAACCCGAGAGTTTGATATTGCCGAGATTGAATATTTTGTTAAACCCGGCGAGGACGAAAAATGGTTTAACGTTTGGTTAGAAGACTGGGAAAATTTCTTTTTGAACCTTGGTATTAAAAAAGAAAACCTTCGCCGCTACGAACATCCCAAAGAATCCCTGGCCCATTATTCGAAAAGAACCGTTGATATTGAATATAAATTTCCTTTTGGCTGGTCAGAACTTGCCGGCGTGGCTAATAGAACCGATTTTGACCTGGCCCAACACTCAAAATATTCTGGGCAGGACTTAAGATATTTTGATGATGAAAAAAATGAAAAATATTTTCCTTATGTTATTGAACCAACCTTAGGAATTGAAAGATTGCTCCTGGCAATTTTAATTGACGCTTTTCAAGAAGTTAAAGGCGGCAGGACAAAGACAACAAAGGCAACAAAAGAAGTTGAAATTTTGCTGAAATTGGACAAAAAAATCGCTCCAATTAAAGCAGCCGTCTTACCTTTAGTGAGAAACAAACCCGAGTTAGTCAAAAAAGCCAAAGAAGTTTTAAAATCTCTTTTACCATATTTTTCAGTTCAGTACGACGAACTCGGTTCAATCGGTCGTCGTTATCGCAGACAAGACGAAATCAGTACGCCTTACGCTATAACAATAGATTTTAAGACCCTTGAAGATAATACCGTGACTATCAGAAATAGAGATACAATGCAGCAAGAAAGAGTAAAAATAGAAAATCTTAAAACTAAAATCAACCAACTATTAAATGAATAAAAAGCAAAAATGGACCATCCTTTCGCTTGGTGGTTCTCTTGTTGTTCCAGATAAGATTGATCCCCACACCAAAAATTTTGGTGTGGGGATAGATAGAAATTTCCTGAAAAAATTTAAAAAATTCATTTTAAAGTGGTTAAAGAGAGATAAAAAATTCATCATTTTTGTTGGGGGAGGGAAGATTGCTCGATACTATCAAAAAACAGCCGAAGAACTTGGTGTTTTAAATACAGGAAGCCTGGATTGGATAGGAATTTTTGCTACTTGGCTCAATGCCTCTTTAGTTCAATCTTTATTTAAAAACAAAGTTTATCAGGAAATAATAAAGGATCCTACAGAAAAGATAAAAACCAATAAAAAGATAATTGTTGCTGGCGGTTGGAAGCCTGGTTGGAGTACTGATTACGATGCGGTAAAAATAGCGAAAGTTTATCATACCAACACGATTATTAATTTGTCCGACATAGATTATGTTTACGATAAAGATCCAGATAAATTTAAAGACGCCAAGCCACTAAAACAAATTTCCTTTTCAGAATTTTTTAAGATAGGCGGAAGGAAATGGAAAGCTGGTTTAAATCTACCCTTTGACCCTATTGCTTCCAAATTAGCTCAAAAATACAATTTCCGAGTGATTATCTTAAAAGGAACAGATTTGAAAAATTTAGATAATCTTTTTCAAGGTAAAAATTTCAAAGGCACAATTATTAAAGGTAAATAATTTATGTATCAAAAAACAACTTTTCAAAACGGACTTCGAGTTTTGACCTGCCCGATGATAAATACCCGCTCAGTCACTGTTTTAATTTTAGTTAGAACTGGCACCAAATACGAAGAGAGAGAAGAAAATGGTATCTCCCACTTTTTAGAGCATATGTGTTTTAGAGGCACAAAAAAACGGCCTCATCCTTTGGATATTTCGCAGGAGATTGATGGAGTCGGTGGCATGTTTAATGCTTTTACTTCTAAAGATTGGACGGGCTATTTTGTAAAGGTTGATTTTACGCATTTAAAATTAGCTCTTGATGTAGTTTCTGATATTCTTTTGCACTCCATTTTTAAAGAAGAAGAAATAGAAAAAGAAAGAGGAGTTATTATAGAAGAGATAAAAATGATAGAGGACACTCCTACTCATTATATTGAAGATTTATGGGAAAAACTCCTTTATAAAGACCAGCCAGCAGGCTGGGATATTGCCGGGACAAAAGAGACGGTGTCAAAGATTAAAAGGGAAAATTTGATAAATTATGTTAATAAGTTCTACCAAGCAAAAAATACTGTTGTCGGAATCGCTGGGAGAGTTATTTCCAAAGATATCATTCCCTTGGTGAAAGATTACTTTTCTGATATAAAAGAAGGAGGAGAAAGAAAAAAAATAAAAGTTCAGGAACCTCAAAAGGAACCAGAAAGATTGTTCTTTAAAAAAGAAACTCAACAGACCCATCTGGCCCTCGGCGTCCGTGCATTCAATATCTTCGATAAAAGAAAATATGCCCTGTCTTTACTTGCAACAATCTTGGGAGGAAATATGTCATCTCGACTCTTCCAAGAATTAAGAGAGAAAAGAAGTCTCGCCTATTATGTCTCTACCCATTTTGAGAGCAATCCCGAAACGGGGTACATTGCTACTTATACTGGTATCGACCACAAAAAGATAAATGAAGTTGTCGGGTTAATTTTAAAAGAATACGAAAAGATAAGAAATGAGACTCCTTCTCCAAAAGAGGTTAATCAAGCCAAAGAATATTTAAAAGGAAGATTAAGACTTTCTCTTGAAGAAAGCGAAACTATCGCCTCTTTCTATACTATGCAAGAACTTTTAGAAGAAAAGATTTTACCGCCGGAAGAGAAAATTAAAGCAATTGAAAAAGTAACCCCTCTTGAAATAAAAGAGGTATCCCAAGAAATATTTAAAAAAGAAAAACTAAATTTAGCAGTTATCTCTCCCAAAGAAGGGAAGATTAAAACCTTAAAAATCTAAAATATGGAAAAATCTACTTTGCTTACCCTAAAGATTATTGGAATTCTCCTGGGAATTTTAGTTTTATATTTTATTCGAAACCTTATTGGTTACGTCCTTTTGGCTTTCGTTTTTTCATCTGCCTTGCGCCCCGGAATTGATTGGCTCCAAAAGAAAAGAATACCAAGACTTCTTGGAGGTATTTTTGTTTTCCTTTTACTTTTGATATTCTTTGGGTTAATTCTCTATTTTACTTTCCCTCCTTTTATAAACGAAATTCAAAGTTTTGTTTCGGCTTTCCCCCAGTATTGGCAGAATTTCCTTTTATGGCTTCCCAGTTTCGAAATGTGGCTTGAAACTTCACCATTTGGCGGGAATATCAGAGAGGCTATTAATCAATATATTCAAAAATTATCCCAGACTGTTACTAGTCTCATTGGTTTTGTTTCGGGAATCTTTGGAAAAATTTTCAACTTCATCTTAATTATTATCCTTATCTTTTATTTCAGTGTTGAAGAAAAAATAAGCGAGAAATTTTACCCATTTTTAGTTATTAAAGATAGGAAGAGACAAGAGGAGGTAAAAAAGAAGATTTCCAAGTATTGGAAAATAGCCGAAACGCAGGCCGGTCGTTGGCTTCAAGGATACATTTTATTAGGATTTATAGTCGGAATTATGGTCTATATCGGTCTTTCCATTCTGGGGATTAGATATAGTTTAGTTTTAGCAGTTTTAGCTGGTACTCTTGAAATTATTCCTTGGTTGGGACCGGTTGCCGCGGGATTAGTAGGGACCTTACTCGCCCTTTTGCAGGGAGGATGGGCAATTGCCTTTTGGACAGCTTTTGTCTTTCTTATTGTTCAGCAAATAGAGAATTATCTCATTATCCCTTTTGTAATGAAAAATAGGGTTAACCTCGACCCGCTTTTAACTCTTATTGTTTTGTTTGTTGGCGGAAGATTAGGAGGAACATTAGGATTAGTCCTAGCAGTACCAATGGGAGCAATCCTTGTCGCTTTTTTGAGAGAAGAAGCTAAAACCAGCGAACCTCCACACTAATACATTGGTGGTGGGGGCGAGCAATAATTTACCCCGTTAGAAAACCCCACCCTTTACCCTGTTAGAGATTTAAAGCCTCATCCTTTCTAACGGAGCTTAGTTTAGTGATTTTTATTGCTCAATATGGATGTTGCCAAGGCTATTAAGAAACGAAGGAGTATTAGGCATTTTCAGTCAAAACCAATTCCTAAAGATTTTGAGGAAAAATTAATTGAGGCTTTACTTTGGGCACCTTCGGCCGGCAATTTACAGTCAAGAAAATTTTACCTTGTCAAAGACAAGACGGTTAAAGAAAAATTAGTCAATCTCGCTCTTTATCAAAGTTTTGTTTTAGAAGCGCCGCTGGTAATAGTTGCTTGTGCAGATTCTCGAATTAAACGGCGTTATAGCCAAAGAGGGAGAAATCTTTATTCTATTTGTGACACAGCCGTTAGTATAGAAAACTTAATGCTCCAAACCACCGAACTTGGTTTGGGAAGTTGCTGGGTTGGTTCTTTTGACGAAGACAAAATTAAAGAAATCCTTACTATTCCTGATTATTTAAAGCCCATAGCCGTAATTCCCATTGGTTTTCTAGCCGAAAAGCCCGAAGCCCCGCCCCGAGCTAAAAAAGAGGAGGTGATAGAATATAAGTGATTTTTAAAATTTTGACAGAATTACCTCCTGAAGATATAATGAAGATACCTATGTGGTCTAAAATTTTAAAATGTATTTTTTTCAAGGTCAAAAGAAGAAATTTTTAATTTGAAAAACTTCGCTCTTTGCGAGGTTTTTTCTTTTTTATGTTTAAAAGAGAAAAAAAAGATGAAAGGCTAAAAAAATTAGTTAACTTTCTTTTAGAGGCGAGGGTTACTAAACATTTGCCTAAGGCCTCTTTCCATTTTGTTGCAGGACCATTAAAAGAAAGCGTAGCTGAACATTGCTTTACTGTTACTATCGTAGGTTGGGTTTTGGCAAAGTTAGAGAGGGCCAACGAAGATAAGATTATTAAAATGTGCTTAATCCATGATTTATCTGAGCCTCGAGGAGGCGAGAGGAATCTTGTTAACAAATTCTATTCTCAGACCTTAAACGAACTAGCAATAGTAAAAGAGATTTCCGAAGTAAACAATTTAGAAGACTTTAAAATTACTCCTCTTTTTAAAGAGTTTTGGGAATTAAAAACTAGAGAAGCAAAAGTAGCTCGAGATGCCGATATTCTAGCTCAAATGATGTGGGAGAAAGAAAACCTCGATATCGGAAATAAAAAAGCCCAAAAATGGGTTGACTTCTCTTTATCGAGATTAAAAACAAAAAGCGGTAAAGAGATTGGCGAGACACTCAAGCAAGCAGATAGCGATAAATGGTGGGTAGAAATTGTCAAAAAATACATTCTCAAAACCAAATTCCTCTAATATTACCGAGAACAGTTCTCGGTAATATTTCAATTCCCGTGCCGAAGGCGCGAGGTTTCTTGCTAAATTTAGGGAATTTATTTAAAATTTATATATCTTTTGTAGTCAAGTAATGAAGTCGAGAGAAACATAAGAAGTTAAAAACTTAAAATATTTTTAAAATATAAACCAAAAATAATTATTTATGAGCTTTTTAGATAATTCTTTTGAAAGATTTAAAAAAATATCTTCTACTCTCGCAATATCTATTTTTGTACTGGAATGTTTTTTTCTGGGGATACCAAATGGTTGGACATTATTTTTTCTTTTTATGGCTTTTTTAATTGGTTTCTTCCTGCCTGATTTATTAGGAAAAAATAAATATTTTCAGAAATTATATAAAAATTCTAAAAAAGTATTTTTTTTAATCCTAATATTTTCTTTAATTCAAGTAATTGTTATTATAGGGCTTATAGCAGTTAACATCGTCGTTGAGAAAAAGGAGGGATTCTATTCTTTTTTTTCATTAGAAAAAGTGGAGGATATATCGGTTCAATTTCTATCTCTTCTAATATTTTTAGGAATTATTGTCTCATTAGGAATTGGTCTTTTCTTAAAATGTCAAAAGAAAAAGCTCTATGGAGCTTCATAGAGCTGGATGGTTTACTTTTTAGTAGTACGGTGGATTTCTCATGTCTCTTGTAAAGTACTCAATATATACTTTTGAAGTCCAAAAAACGTTCCAAGCATGCCATTTTATCTCTGTAGCTACAGAATATCTATTCCTGTCAGATCCACTATTTCGCCATTCGGGTTGAGCCGTGATAAACTGTGCTATTGATAGGGCTATATACCAACTTTGCGAGAATATTCTGCCTTTTCCCGTTAGATACAATTTAACGCCAGGATCGCTATAGTAAAACGGCGATAAGTCATATATTATTTTACTAACAAACGGCTGAAGATGATCAGGGATGTCGTCTCCTTCGTAGACCATCACTGGGTGACCGTCAAAAGTACTTCTACGCTTTGCTTCTGCTAAGGGTAATGTAATCTCCGTTGCTATCAGAACCAGCAATTCTATCACTAATCCTACTTGCACTAATTTTCTAACTTTCAATTCTCATCACTTCTTTTGTTTAATAGCTACTTCCAGTATGGCAGAACATCAAAGAAGATTCAACAATATTACCGAGAACAGTTCTCGGTAATATTTCAATTCCCGTGCCGAAGGCGCGAGGTTTCTTGCTAAATTTAGGGAAGTAAAATAAAATTTTATATATCCTAAGGATTTAAAGGAAGTATAGAAATATGAAACAATTTTTTAAATTTACATCTTTTAAACTTATTCTCACTATTCTGATACTAGTTCTTCCATTAATAGGAGGACTTCTTTATGGAAGTAGTATAGTACCATGGGAAGAGAAACTAACGATAGAAGCAAATTGGGCAGTAAAGATTATCTATTATATGTCCCGTGTGCTATTTTCTCCTTTTAATCCCATCCGAAATATTTTATGGCAAATATATTTAAGCTCTGGTTTCCCTATTTATTTTATTCTTTTACCATTGTTGGTAGCTTATTCTTATTTATTAAGTTGCATAATTTCTTTTCTTGTGAATAGGATATCAACTCCGAAGAAAAAATAGCCGAGTATCTCTAACACTCGGCGTTTTAATGCTTACTCGCTCTTCTAATCTATCGTTGTATTTTAAAGTATTTTCAGCCATACCCAGGATCCACTGTCTGAGTAACACTTAAGTACAAATTTATAGACGCCGCTACTAAGAAGCAATGGCCAGCTTCGCGTGAAGCAATCGACTGGAGCGGTATACATATAGGCCCACGGACCACTTTTTGTGGGAGCACAATAAATAGTAATTACTACCTCTGGTTGTTCCATTATCCAATATGCCCAGAAGGGTTGCCCCCATTTAACTATGGCACTTTTTCCATCAGCATAGTAATAGACCACTAGAAGGTCTCCTGGATCCAATGGCCACCCCTTCGTCTGACCTCTATAAATTCTACTCGTTATAGTCTCTGCCTTTACCGATGGTACTGACATGCCTGTCACCACTGTCATTAACACTCCTACTATCAATAGCATTTCTATATATTTCTTCACTCTCAATTCTTATCACCTCTTTTGTTTAATAGCTACTTTCAGTATAAACCATCTTCAATAATACCTCAATCTTTATAGCTTTCCTTGCTAAATTGAGGGAATTTATTTAAAATTTTATATATCTTAAAATATAGGAAAATTTATCACTTTTAAAATAATTAATTATGATTAAAAATAAGATTTTTGTTTTATTAAGTTTCGTTTTTATTTTGGCCGCTGCGATTTTTAGAATGATGAGGTAAAGTAAGTTAGTCAGCATGAGCAAGATAGTGATTGGTACATTAATCTTAGCGATATTAATAATTTGTTCACCTTTTATTCTTAGGTTTTTCGAGAAGATGTATTGTTACACTTTTGAATTAGGATGGTTAAGAGGAGAAAAAACAAAAGAAGAAGTTGTTAAGAAATATATGGAAGGGTTAAAAACAGGCAATAGTCAAACAATTGAAAGATTAATACCGAAGACCCATGAAGCAGATAAAGAGATTCGAGAAAAAATAGAAAAATTTCAAGGAGCTGATTTTAGTAAAGTGGAAATTTATTATAAAGAGACACCCTTTCCGGCCCAAGCTGAGATTAAAAATATCAAATTAGAAAACGGAGAAACAGCCTCCGACGAAATTTCGATAACAAGAGATTGTTCCTTATATCCAGCAATATTAGAATGTAAAAAATGGTACCTTATAATGGGAACTGTAAAGGAGGGTTATGGGCCAGTGCCCGAAATTCCAGAACTTAAGGTTCCAGAATAAAAAATAATATTATTGAAAATGCTCAATTCAAAATTTTGGGCAAAATATTATGGTTTTGACTTTAACCGCTTTAGTTGAATTATTTGGATTTTTTACTCTTTCAATATTATCTTATCGCTTTTATCAAGCACATAGGGAGAGAAAGAGTCTCATCTCGCGACTTCTTTTTTATTTCGTTAGTCTTTTGACTCTATATTTCTTTTTCGATGGACTTCTAATATTGTTTTTTGCTGAAAATTCATTTGTATTAAAAATCTCAATAGTTACCGGTATATTTTTCCAATCCTTGGCTTGTGCGGTTATAGCTTATTTATTTTTATACATAACCAATCTTAAAATTAGTCCTTTATTTGGGTTTTTATTTGTTTTGATTTTGGGATTAGGAATAACTGCTCTCGCATTCAACAGTCAATTTCATCCCTCCTGGGAATTAGTAGGTTCAATCAGAATAATAAACTGGAATCTTCCACCAATAATCGGTTTTTTACAATTTATAACATTTTTTATTACCTTTATTCCCTTAAGTTGTATTTTCCTTTTATATTCTCAAATCTCCAAAATTTCATTTATAAGAATCAGAAGTTTTGGGATGGTTTTAGTAGTCTTATTAGGATTAAATGCCGCTTTGATTAATTTCTTTCTTAAAGATATTCTAAAGCTTAATCCCCTAAGTGGAGATATAGCTTTTGGATTATTTAGTTTATTTCTCTTTACCTTGCTTTTATATTTTTCTTTCCAATCCGAAAATTTTGAGAAGAGAATCTCATCTCCATTTCAAATTTAATCAAATTTTATATAAAATAGGATAGTCAAGTTTCAAATATGCGATACGAGGATTTAGTTTCAAGGCATAAATTTATCATTTCGAGAAGACTTCAAAACAGAATTAAAAAATGTAGAATTTTTCTCTTAGGGTGCGGTCTCGGTACACAAATAGGACTATTGGCAACTAGAATGGGTTTTAAAAATTTTATTTTAATCGATGGAGATAAGGTAAGTGCTGATAATTTAAACCGTCAAGCTTTTAGATACAAACACCTGGGCCAAAATAAAGCCAAAGCCTTGGCCTTAATGATTAAAGATGTAAATCCAAGAGCAAATGTCGAATTTTATCCAATTTTTTTAAAGAATAAAAAATTAGCCAAAGAGTTAATAGATAAGTCCGATATAGTCGTTAATATGGCTGACCCTGAAGAAATTATGTATTTTGTAAACGATTATGCACAAGAGATAGGAAAGCCAGTTTTTTTCCCTCTGAATTTGATATGGGGTGGATATGTTTTAGTTTTTACTCCTGGTTCACCAAAGATAGATGAAATTGTAGGAAAAAAACGCATTTATGGAAATGAATTTTATCTAAAGTTAGTTCAAAAAACATTTTCTACCTTTCCTCCTAATCTATTAAAATTTTATAAAAAGATGGGTCGGAAATTTATTAATCAAACTTCTGCTCCTCAACTTGGGGCAACGGCTTATCTTAATTCTTCGATAATAGTCGATGGAATAATAAAATGGTTCTCGGGAGAACCACTGAAGAAAGCTCCTCGACCTATATTTTTAGACCTTTGGGAAGAAATTTGAAATATCTGACAAAAATACAAGCTGATTAAATCTTTATAATATTAAATAATATTAAAGTCATGAATCTTAAATGTTGGTGTAAAAGCATTATTTCATTATTTCTATTAAAAATCTATTTCCCCAAAATCATATTTAAGGTGATAAATAGTCCTCGAGATTTAGAAGAAGTATATAAATTAACTTGGCAAGTCTATGGATTAGAAAAACAATATATCAATACGAACACTTCTCCCCCTGAAATATTCAAAGATAAATATGAAAAGTACTCAGTTGTAATTGGAGCATTTAAAAAAGGTAATCTTATAGGAACAATGAGGTTAATATGTCCATCTCCTTTGGGTTTCTATGCCGAAGAAGATTTCAATATCGACTTATCGCCTTTACCTCGGAGAGAGATAATAGAACTTGCAAGATTAGCGGTATTAGGTGACTATAGAATAAAGAGTTTGATCTCTTTTGGATTATTTAGAAAAGCTTTTGAGATAAGTAAGATAAGGGGAATTAAATACTGGATAGTAGTAGTTCCGGAAAAAATAAAAAATTATTTTTCAGAATTTTTCAACATAAAATTCCATCAATTAAATTTAAAAGAGCTTACAGGGACACAAGTGAAAACCAGAAGTAAAATGATTAATTATTATAAAGTCAATAATCCAGCTCCTTATATAATCCCTTTAAAAGAAATTTACTAATATGATAACTTCATGGGAAACTATTTTTATAATGGTGATTGGTTTTATCGGGTTTTTCTCCGGAATTATAGTTTATTTTAAAGCGCCTAAGAAAAAAGTTAATCAAATCTTTACTTTTTTTACCCTGAGTGTTCTAATTTGGATTCTTGGCGCATTTTTCTCGGAAATACCAAAAAATTTAAAATTTTCACTCATTCTTAGCCGAATAACATATTTAGGAGTCCTTTTAGCAGCAACTTTTTTATTTTATTTCTCTTTTTATTTTCCAAAAGAGACCATTTTAGAAAAAAAATGGAAATATCTTACAGCAGGAATTACTATTATATTTTTTCTTTTAACCTTTTTTAGTAATTTAGTGATAAAAGGAATAATTCTTCAGTCATGGGGATTTAATCTTGAGTTTGGTAATTTATATTACCCTTTTATAGTTTATTGTATTTTTTTAGTAATAGTTGCCATTAGGAAATTTTTAAAAAATTTCAAAATATCCTCACCCCTTGAGAGACTTCAGCTTCGTTACTTACTTTTGGGAATAATTATATTTGTAGCAGCTTCAATAATCGTGAATGTAATTATCAGAGCTGTCATTGGTTCTGATATCTATTATCGATTTGGTAATTATTCTGCTATATTTTTAGTTGTTTTTACTGCTTTTGCTATTACCAGATATCATCTTTTTGAAATCCGACTTATACTAACCGAGATTTTAGTGGGAGCGATTGGCATAATCTTATTAATTCAAGTTATAACAGCTGAAACACTGGGTAGAAGAATTTTCAGCTCTATTATTCTTATTTTATTTAGTATCTTCGGCTATCTCTTGATTAAAACTACCTTAGAAGAGATTAGACGGCGACAAGAGATAGAAAAACTATCTGAGCAGATTAAGATAGCTAATATCCGATTAGAGTCCGCTTTAAAGGCATTGGAAAAATTGGATAAAGCGAAAACAGAGTTCTTGTCGATTGCCTCGCATCAATTGCGAACACCGCTCACCGCTATTAAGGGTTATTTATCAATGATTCAAGAGGGTATTTATGGTAGGTTTTCCGAAGAATTTAACGAGATTCTTAACAAAATTTATCTTTCTAACACAAGGTTGATAGATTTGGTAAACTCGCTCTTAGATATTTCTCGAATTGAAATGGGTAGAATGGAATTTAAATTTGAAGAAATCCAGATTGGAAAAATTATAGAAAGCATAATTGAAGAACTTTCTATTCAGGCAAAACAGAAGAATCTTTATCTTAAATTCGAAAAACCTAAAAGACCCTTACCAAAGATTAGAGCTGATGAAAGCAAGATTCGTCAGGTTATTCTTAATTTAATTGATAATGCCATAAGATATACTGAAAAAGGCGGCGTCACAATAAAAGTTAAAAATCTGATATCCGCAATCCAAATAAGCGTCCGCGACACTGGTATCGGATTAACCCCAAAAGAAGTAGAAAGTCTTTTTGGTATGT
>Ga0210051_1001876_pt1 | contig 21310 bp, 25 predicted proteins | sample CryGey092014_all_FD_185464 | JGI IMG/M metagenome (GOLD analysis project Ga0210051, IMG submission 185464) | Groundwater microbial communities from aquifer - Crystal Geyser CG23_combo_of_CG06-09_8/20/14_all (SPAdes) (version 2) | ecosystem: Environmental > Aquatic > Deep subsurface > Groundwater... | reverse complement strand
TTTGCAAGCAGTTCTTACTATCGGGGCTTGCCCCGTACTCAAATTCCGAAGGAATTTGTAGTACCGGGGCGCGAAACAAGGCGGCTGCAAAGCTTTGTGGCAATATAAAGTTCGGCGAAGCCGCCTACGTAAAACCCACACGAAAATTATTACGCGCTAACTTTAATATGATAAAAAAACATAAATTCGGACAAAAAAAACAAACCGACCGAGCTAAAGAGGAATTAAAGGGCCTGGAAGATTTGCCTTTAATCGGAGGATTGGTTAAGGGATTAGGGAAATTCGTTGATTTAGTGGAAAAAGTTGAGGAAGCCGGAGGAGAAATTAAGAGAAAGGGGGAGATAAAAGGGCTGGGAGAAAAAACAAAAGGGATTTATGGATTTTCAATAAAAACAGGAATAGGAGGAAGGCCAACCCTGCACCAGAACAAGTTCGGTGCAGGGCAAGAATTTCAAACCTTTGGCAATATTAAGAAAACCAAGGAAGGTTTTAAAATTACTGAAACAAGAGAACCAATAGTTGATGTTTTTGATGAAAAAGACCATATTTTAATTGTTGCCGAACTACCAGGAGTTAGTGAAGACAGCATTACCTTAGACATGAAAGGAGACATTTTAACTTTAGAAGCTGGAGACGAGAAAAGAAAATACGCAAAAGAAATTTTACTCCCGGCAAAAGTTTACCCCCACACCAAAGAAACTTCTTTTAAAAACGGGGTACTAGAGGTAAGAATTAAAAAAATTAAAGAAACAAAAAGGTAAAAATTTTTGGTGTGGGGGTGAATTTTGAGTCAAAAGAAAAAAGCTTTAAAAATGGAGTACTGGAAGTAAAAATGAAAAAATTATGACCCAGTAGAGCAACTTTGAACGGATTCGTTTCTGGGCGTCATTCTAAGCTTCAAAAATAAGTAATTTGTGAGTTATTGGCTTGCGTCTTGTACTTTTTTTTATACTCACTCGCCCAAAAGGTTAAACTTAACTATTTCAAATTATCAATCTAAATCTATCCAACTTTGAATACTCTAAATTCGGTCAAGAGTGTTCAAGGTTGTCTTACTGGGTATGACAGTCACTTTTAAAGTAGCTGAGGCAGAAACAAAAGATGTGGGAAGGGCTATTGTTCGAATAGACCCAAAAGATTTTTCCAGAGTTAAAGCCGAAGTTGGGGATATAGTAAAAATCAAAAACTTGCCCCGTACCGAACCGAAGGTTCTGGTGCGGGGTCAAAAATCCCCGAAGCAATCCTTTCGGGATACTACGGGGCAGGCAAAAAGCAAAAATATTGCCATAGCTAAGATAATGCCGGCTTTTGAGGAAATGAGAGGCAAGGGAGTGGTTCAAATGGATGGGATACTGAGAGAAAATACCGGAGCTGGGCTTGGTGAAAAGGTGAGCATTAAAAAGATTGCTATAAACTTAGCTTCAACCATAATCTTAAAACCTTTAACTTCGGAAAGCTCTTTAAAAGAGACTGATTCGGAATACTTAGCCCAAATATTGGATGGCACCCCGGTCGTTAAAGGAAATAAAATCCGTGTAACTTTTTTTGGAAGCAAATTTCAAGATTTTGAAGTTGAAGATACCGACCCCCAGGGAGCGGTTTTAATAAATTCCGGAACGGCTATCAAAATAAAAGGAGTGGCCAGGGAAAAGAGAGGGGTGGGGATTACCTATGAGGACATCGGCGGGCTTAAAAAAGAAATTGGCAAAATCAGAGAAATGATTGAACTTCCATTAAAATATCCCGAAGTCTTTGAAAGATTGGGAATTTCAGCTCCCAAAGGAGTCTTGCTTCATGGACCGCCGGGCTGTGGAAAGACTTTAATTGCCAAAGCTGTTGCCAATGAAACCGATGCTTATTTTACCTCTATTTCTGGACCGGAAATTATGGGGAAATTTTACGGCGAATCGGAAGGTAGGCTCCGAGAAGTCTTTGAAGAAGCCAAAGCAAATACTCCAGCTATCCTGGTGATAGATGAAATAGACGCTATTGCTCCAAAAAGAGAGGATATGGGCGGAGAAAAACAAGTAGAAAGAAGAGTAGTGGCCCAGCTTCTTGCCTTGATGGATGGTTTAGAGTCAAGGGGAAACTTGGTGGTTATTGGACTTACCAACATTCCAAATACTTTAGATCCAGCTCTTCGAAGGCCAGGAAGATTTGATAGAGAAATTTCAATTTCTATTCCCGATAAAAATGGCAGAAAAGAAATATTAGAAATTCATACTCGGGGCATGCCCCTGGCTAAGGATGCTTGCCCCGTTAGAAACGGAATTTCTAATGGGGTTGATTTAGATAAATTAGCTGAGATTACTCACGGATTTGTGGGAGCGGATCTGGAGGCTTTAGCTCGGGAAGCAGCGATGTCGGCCTTGCGAGAAATTATGCCGGAGATTGAGTTTGAAAAAGAATACATTCCTTATAAAAAACTTTTGGGGCTGGAGGTTACTATGGATCATTTTCGGGAGGCGTTGAAAGAAGTTGAGCCCTCGGCTTTAAGAGAAGTATTTACCGAAATTCCCGATGTTAAATGGGAAGATGTGGGAGGATTAGAAGAGGTCAAGCAGATCCTAAAAGAAACTATTGAGTGGCCCTTAAAATATGGGAAACTCTTTGAAGAAGCTAATACTAAGCCCCCTAAAGGAATATTGCTTCATGGAGCCCCGGGAGTCGGTAAAACTTTGTTGGCTAAAGCCGTAGCCACAGAATCTGGAGTAAATTTTATATCCGTAAAAGGGCCGGAACTTTTATCTCGCTGGATAGGAGAAAGCGAGAAAGGGATAAGAGAGGTATTTAAAAAAGCTCGTCAAGCTTCTCCCTGTATTGTATTTTTTGATGAAATTGACGCCATCTGCCCAAAAAGAAGTGGAGAGATAGGAGATTCCGGAGTAACTCAAAGGGTGGTCAGCCAATTTTTAACAGAGCTGGATGGTTTAGAAGAGCTTAAGGGGGTAGTAATTCTTGGAGCAACTAATAGATTGGATATTGTTGATTCTGCTTTGCTGCGACCGGGGAGATTTGATTTTCTTTTAGAGCTTCCCAGTCCCGATGAGAAAACAAGGCGGGAAATATTTAAAATTCACACCAAAGCAAAACCTTTGGCTCAAGATGTAAATTTAGAGAACATGGCCAAAGAAACTGAAGGACTTACCGGCGCCGATATAGAAACCATTTGTAAAAAAGCATCATTGCTGGCTATCAGGGAATTTATAAAAAGTGGAAAGTATGGCAATCCGAAAGAGGGGAGGAAGAGTTCCAAGAAACCCAGCACCAGAGCGAAGCACGGTGCTGGACTAGTCCCGCACCGTCCCGCCAGAGGCGGGACTGGTGCGGGGTTTAAAATCTCCGCTCGGCATTTTAAAAAAGTTCCACTTACTCAAAAACAGAATAAATAATGTCAAAATAAAATGGCCTTAACAGCTACAGAACAAGATATTTTAAACATCATTGGAAAGTTAAGGGGAGAAGCGGGCCCAAGTCGAATTGCCAGGGAGGCAATGATTAGCCCGGAATATGCTGGATATCTGTGTAAGTGCATGGCAAAAAATGGCTATTTAGAATTAACTGCTGAAAGGACCTATAAGTTGAGGCCAAAAGGAAAAAAGTTTTTCCTCAGTCAGACAGAAGCCCTTTGGGATAAAGAAACAATTAAGGAAATAGCGGGTCAGTTAGCCAAAGAATTAGGAAAAAGCTCTTCTCTCGGCCTGGTCAAGTCTGTCCCTAAATCTCGTTTCAGTCGGAGGCTCACCCAAGAACTTCCAAAGGAAATTAAAATCAAAGAAAGCTTTATTAGTCCATTTGAGGAAGAAGTTAAACTTGAGTATGATTTTGCCGAAGGTCCCGAGAAGAAATTTATCTCGAGTGAAGACCTTGATAAAACTTTGAGGACACTTAAAAAGTTGAAAAAATAACCAAAAAAATAATGCCAAAAAAACTTAAAAAAATAAAAACCCCGCCGAAGGCGAGGCTCGCCCAAAAGGGCGGCAAAAAAATAAAAGACGAAAAGCTTGTTATGGGTAAAGGATTAGATATTGGTACGAGTTTTGTTGAATGCGCTGAAAAGAAAGGCGAAAAGATTATTTTTAAGAGACAAAGAAATGCTTTTTTTGAAATTGAATATACTGATTTTACCAAACGAATGCTTGCCAAAAGCAAGGTAAAATATATTCAGAAGGAGAACAAATTATACATAGTTGGTGATGAAGCAATTAAATTTGCCAACATGTTTAATCGGGATACTAGAAGACCCTTAAGCAGGGGCGTGATTAGTCCTTCTGAAAAAGAAGCCTTGCCCATGATAGGGCTCCTTATTAAGAGCGTAGTTGGAGCGCCGAAGTATGAAGGAGAAATAATTTATTATTCTGTTCCAGGAGAACCGGTAGATGCAGATTTTGACATAGTCTATCATCAGAATGTTCTCTCTGAAATGCTGAAAAGACTGGACTACACCCCCAAGTCAATTAACGAGGGCTTGGCCATAGTTCTTTCTGAATTAGAAGAAGAGAAATTTACCGGTATTGGACTTTCTTTTGGTGGGGGAATGGTTAATGTCTGCTTGAGCTGTCTATCTGTTCCTGTTTTTACTTTTAGTATTGCCAAGGCCGGGGATTGGATAGATCAGCAGGTAGCTCGAGCAATTGATGAGCGAGCCACCAGGGTTTGCGCTATTAAGGAATCTACGCTTGATCTGACAAAAAAAGAGCACCTCAGTAAAGTTGAGCAAGCTCTATCTATTTATTATAACCATTTAATAGAATACGTAATATCCCATATCAAAAGCGTGTTTGAAGAAACCAAAAAAATGCCTCGGATTGAAAAACCGATTACTATAATCTTATCGGGAGGCACTGCCCTGCCCAGAGGTTTTTTGGAAAGGTTTAAACAATTGTTAAGAAAAGCAGATTTTCCTCTTGGGGTGGGCGAGATTAAAATGGCCTCCCAGCCTTTGTTTAGTGTGGCCAAAGGAGCCCTGATTGCCGCTATTTCAGATGAGGGAAAGAGAAAAAAGGGATAAATATAAAAACTCAAAATGGAGGAAGGTAAATACATATACTCTATAATTAAGGAAGCCCAAGATCGAAAATTTGGTTCTATTGGAATAAATGATCGAGAAGTAAGCCTTGTTCATTTCAAAGACATATCGGCAGTAGTTTCAAGTACTCCCATTATTAATTTTGATCGCTTAGACAAAAAAGAGCTAACCAGAAATGTTGCTATCCACCAGAAAACGAACGAAGAAGTGATGAAAGATTGTGATGTTGTTCCCATGGCCTTCGGGATTATTGCACCAAATGTTGATGAAGTATCGCGCATTTTAGAAAAAGCTTATCTTCAGTTCAAAACAGCCTTAAAGAAAGTTGCAGGGAAAGTGGAATTTGCAGTTCAAGTTTTTTGGGACGAAAAGAAAATGCTGGAAAATTTAACCAATGAAAATATTGAGATAAAAAAATTAAAAGAAAAGGCCCAATCCCCAGTCAAGGGCATAACCGCTAAATTAAAGTTGGGAAAATTGCTTTTTGAAACCTTGGAAGAAAAATGTAGAGAATATCTGAAAGACATTGAAAATTCTTTAAAAGAATGTTGCTTAGATTCAAAAGAGGGAAAGTTACTAAAAACCAATAGTCAATCTACGATATCTCTTGAGCCAGTAATGATTGGAAATATCTCTTTTCTGGTCGAAAAGAAAGCTGAACCCGAATTTGATAAAAAAATGCAAGAACTTGGGCAAAAATATGGAGAGAATCTAAGATTTAAATATGTGGGCCCCATGCCTCCTTATAGCTTTGTAAATATCAATCTTAAGCTTGGGAATTTTGAAGTAATCAATGAAGCTAGAAAACTTTTAGGCTTAGGAGAGAAGGTTACTTTTGCTGAAATTAAAAACGCCTATTATGCCCTGTCTCATCAATATCATCCTGATAAATATGGCGGTGAATCAAAAACAGGAAAGGAGATGAAAAAAATAGCCCAAGCTTACAGCATTTTAGAAAATTACTGCCAGAGTTGCGACGAATTTACGGGAAAAATTGAGGGTCGAAAATACTCTTTTAGAGAAGAAGATGTGAAAAATTCTTTAATTATTAAATAGGTTTACGATTATAGGTTTAATTTTTAACGGGGAGGGCATTAAAGGTTGAGTTTAAAATTAAAATTTAAAAGGATTATGTTTGCGGCTATTTTGAATTTTTTTTTGCAGGCATACGGAGCGCTCTTGTGAATACCTGGAACGCGGTTGCGGGATTTTTCACTAAATTATTTTAAGTAAAATGAACCCCGTTAGAAATCTTGGACATAAAATTTTTCAGAGAAAAATTTTATGCTGAGTAATAGACGGGGTATAACAAAAAACAAAAATCTGACCGAAATTAGCAATCTGCTATATAAGGACAGATTTCTAACGGGGTGAAAAAGATAATAAATTTTTTCAAAAAGATATTAGGCTGGTTTAGATTTGGGAAGCCCAAAGTTTCTGGAGAAGTTCCCAGGGACCAGTAAATCAAGAACAATAGTTCAATAATTTTAGGATTATGCCCGAAGAAGGTAAATATCTTTATTGTGTTATCAAAGAAAAGAGTCCCAGAAAATTTAACATTTTGGGACAGGATGAGAAAAAGGTTTATACTATTAACGAGGGAGATTTGGCAATTGTAGCAAGCGATACCGAAAAAGAAGAATTTTCATTTATCAAAGAATATTTAACTTGCCACCAAAGAGTCATTGAAGAAGTAATGCAAGAAGGATATGATGTTTTGCCGGTTCGTTTTGGCACAGTAGCCAAAAGTGAAGAAGACATAAGAGAAAAAATATTAAAAGCAAAAAGAAAAGAACTTTTAGAAACATTTCCAATAGCGGAAGGAAGAGTAGAGTTAGGCCTCAGGGCAATATGGAAAAATATGCCAGGCATTTTTCAGGAAATAGTTAAACAAAATCTAGAAATTCAAGAAGCAAAGAGAATAGCTCAGAAAAATCCCTTTCAAATGAGAATTGCTGGAGTAGGAGAATTAGTCCAAAAAGCGCTTGATGCCAAGAGAGAAAATGAGGCCCACAAGATTCTCAGCCCCCTAAAAAAGTTAGCAGTAAAGTTTAAAGAAAGAGAGCTCTTGAGATCTCCCGAACCTTTAAAAGATTCAATGATTTTAAGTAGCGCCTTCTTAGTGCCAAAAAAGAATGAGAAAGAATTTGATAAAAAGGTAGAAGAATTAATCAGAGAATACGACCAGCGAATTAAATTTATTTACATTGGCCCCATTCCTCCCTTTAATTTCGTGGAGTTACATTTAAAGGTATAAATTGGTTTAAAAAACTAAATAAATTATGGCATTTTTAATAGATGATATATTATTAGCGCCACTTAAAGGTATTATTTGGATAGCAGAAAAAATCCGGGATATGGCTTTAGAAGAATTGGAAGATACTCCGGAAAAACTTCAGCGAGAACTTCTTGATTTGCAGATGGCTTTAGAAGCAGAACAAATTACTGAAGCTGAATATCAAAAAAAAGAAAAAGACATTTTAGATAGAATGGAAGCTTTAAAAAAGGAAGAAAAATGAACCCCGTTAGAAGTCTTTGGTAGAAAAAATTATAGAAATTTTTTCTACTCTCTGATAATGGGGGTAAAATTAAAAAATAAAGGTCTGTCTGAAAATAGCTATATGTTATATAAAGACAGACTTCTAACGGGGTGAAGAGCTTTTTAAAAAATAAAAATTTAAGACTTATTCTATTTGGCGGAAAGGGAGGAAGCGGAAAGACTACTTCAGCCGCAGCAACCGCTCTCTATTTAGAAAAAACCACAAAAAAGAAGATTTTAGTTGTTTCTACTGACCCGGCGCCTTCTCTTGGAGATAGCTTTGATGTTGAGATAGGGAATAAAATTACTCAAATTAAAGACAATCTCCAGGCTATTGAATTTGATTCAAAAGAATTATTGGAAGATTTCAGAAAAAAGAATTTAGAGGTGATTAAAACTTTGGTGGAACGAGGCACTTATTTGGCCAAAGAAGATATTGAGCTGTTTGAGGGCTTGGCTGTTCCCGGAACGGATGAAGTGATGGCAATAATAAAAATTGCCAATCTTTTAAAAGAAAAAAAATATGATTTGATTATCCTTGATACTGCTCCCACCGGTCATACCAAAGTACTTCTTTCTTTGCCCCAGGCAATGGAAAGATGGTTAAAGGTAATGAGTTTGATGCGGGAAAAACACCGATATTTAATGAAGCACTGGAGAGGGAAATATGTGAGAGATGAAAGTGATAAATTTTTGGAAGAGATTAGGGCCGATGTAACCGAAGTTAAAAATCTTTTAAAAAACCCCGACTTAACTGAATTTGTTCCAGTCACTATTCCTGAACCAATGAGCATTTTAGAGACAGAAGATTTAATTGAATATCTTGAGACTCTGGATATAAGGGTAGAAAGTATTATTGCCAATCGAATTTTATTTCCGGGTGAACCCCCACACCAAACGAAGTTATGGTGTGGGGGTGAATGTGAATTTTGTAAAAAAAGAGCAGAAATTCAAGAAAAACACATCAAATTAATTGATGAAAAGTTTAAGAAATTTCAAGTGTTGGAAATGCCCTTATTTCCAAAAGAAATTCGCGGTGAAAAAGATTTATTAGATTACGCTGAAATCTTATTCGGCGAGAAAGAATATCAGTCCATTCTGCCAAAGATTGCCCACTCAAAATTTCCTGCTTTATCTAAAGGTAAGATGGCTGATTTTTTGAAGAAAGATATTCACCCCGTTAGAGATTACGGGGAAAAGGAAAAGATGCAGAGAAAACAAATCTCTAACGGGGTAAACTTTATAATTTGTGGAGGAAAGGGCGGAGTGGGAAAAACGGTAGTGGCTGCTGCAGCCGCTATAGCTTTAGCTGAAAAGCATAAAGACCCCGCACCAGAGCAAGCTCGGTACGGGGCAGGTAAAAAAATCCTTGTTTCCACTACTGATCCAGCCCATGCCCTCAGTAATGCTTTCAGCCAAGATATTCCTTTAGATACAGAAGCGACTTCCATAAAAGGTTTTAATAATCTTTTTGCTTTGGAAATAGACGCTCAAGAAAAGCTTAAGAAATGGAAAGATGAATATCGCCAAGATATAGATAATATTTTTAAGAAATTTATTGGGGGAGGAATGGATATCGCTTTTGACCGAAAAGTGCTGGCAGAGTTAATGGAACTTTCCCCACCGGGAATGGAAGAACTTATGGCCCTAGGAGAGATTATGAATTTAATGGCGGAGGGCAAATACGATATTTATGTTTTGGATTCAGCAGCTTCCGGCCATTTACTTCGGTTCTTAGAGCTTCCGGAGACAATCGGAGAGTGGTTAAAAAGTATCTTCAAAATTCTGCTTAAATATAAAGATATAGTTGGTTTAATTGAGATTAAAAGAAAACTATTAGATTTTTCCAAGGATATAAAGAAAATTCAAGAAACATTATTTAGCTCTAAAAAAACAGAGTTTATAATGATAAGCATTGCTGAAGAAATGGGGGTAAGAGAAATGGGAGACTTGGCCCAATCTTTAGAAAAACTTAATGTTCCCTATAATTACATAATTTTAAATATGATTACGCCGGCTTTCGAATGTAAATTCTGTCAAGCCAAGAGAGAAAATCAAGAAAAATATATTGCCAGAGTAAAAAAAGAATATCCTCAAAAAGAAATAGTTTTAGTCCCCTTATTTCCTTACGATATAAGGGGCACAGAGTCCTTAAAAGAATTATCAAAATTCCTTTTTGGCTAAAAATAAATCAAGGTCGATCTAATCTAAAAATTTAAAAATATAAAAATATGGAACCAAAAGAAATTATTGAGAAAGCAAAAAAACAATTGGCTGATTTAACCGGTTTTAAAGAACCAGCTGGTGTTGGGTTAAAAAAAGAAAAAGAAGGATGGATGGTGACAGTTGAAATTGCTGAGAAAAAATCCATCCCCGAAGGCATGGATATTTTGGGAACTTACGAAGTTCATTTAGATGCCAAAGGAGAGTTGCTTGGTTATGAAAAAATTGCCATGCGAAAAAAGATGGACACCGATGCTTTTGAGAAGAAAGAAGAGTAATAATCGATGCCAATATACTAATGAATACGAATTATACTAATTTTTATTCGTATATTAGTATCGCGTTTCATGAATGGTTTTTATCTCTATTGTATTAAGGAAAAAACTGGTTCTAACTTTTCTACAGGGGGAATTGATGGGGGCAAAATTTTTACTATTCCTTATCAGGATTTGGAAGCAGTGGTTAGCGAAGTCTCTTTAGATGAATTTAGCTCAGAAGAAATTCAAAAGAAAGCCCAGGAAGATATAAACTGGATTGGGGAAAAGGCCCTAAACCACCAAAAAGTAATTGAGGAGGCTATGGTTGGTCCAGTTCCCGTAATTCCAATGCAGTTTGGAGTAATTTTTAAAACTAAAGAAAATTTAGAAGAAACCCTGGGCAAGCGTTACGAACAATTTAGACAAAGCCTGGAGAAATTAGCAGGAAAACAGGAATGGGGCGTGAAAGTGTTTTTAAAAGAAAATATTTTTAGGAAAAATATTGAAGAAAAAAATGAACAGGTTTTGGCCAAAAAGAAAGAAATTGAATCAATGCCCAAAGGAATGGCCTTTTTTGCCCAAAAACAGATAGATGGGATAGTTGGGCAAGAAAAAGACAAAGAATTAGATAAAGTTATGGAAGAGATTTACGAGGGCCTGGGTGAATTAGCTTTCAGCAAAAATAAAGCTAAACTTTTGGAGAAAGATTTTACCGGAAAAACAGAGGAAATGATTTTGAACAGTTTTTATTTAATTGAAGAATCAAAATTAGCCCAATTTCAAAAAAAGGTCGAAGAGTTAAAAGAAAAATATAATCCAATAGGGATTGAAGTTGAGATGAGCGGCCCTTGGCCCTCCTATCATTTCGCCTAAACCATTCGAGAAACTCAGGGTTAGTCCTGAGCGAAGTCGAAGGACTAAAATGGCTATTAACTTAGACAATAAAAATGCTAGTTTAGTTGATGCCTTGGATACAGTAATTGATAAAGGAGTAGTAGTCCAGGGAGATGTAGTGGTGAGAATAGCCGATTTAGATTTGTTAGCCATTCAGTTAAAACTTATCCTTGTTTCCATGTCAAGATTGCAAACTCAGCAGGGGAAAAGAACCGATAAAATAAATATCAATGAAATGGGGGATGAAGTCTATTTAAAAAAAATGGAAGGTCAAATTGAAAAAGCTCAAGCGCATATCAATCAGATGATTAATGCCGATAATCCCCAAGAAGCGGAAGGGGGATTAGCCCAATTAGTCTTAACTTTAATCAAACTCATTACTGATTTAGTGGAGAGAGAAGCAGTGAGAAGAGTTGAAGGGGGAAGTTTAACCCAAATTGAAATGCAAAAATTAGGATTAAATCTTCAAGCCATTGAAACCAAAATAGAAGAACTAAGATTGGTTTTCGGTCTTAAAGAAGATGATTTGAATTTAAATTTAGGCCCTTTAGGAAAATTAAGATAAAATTTTAAGATAAAATTTATGGGACAAGAAACAATCACAAAATCAACTGGTGGTTCAACCCTTAAGGATGTTTTGGAGCTTGTTTTAGATAAAGGAATTGTTATTGCCGGCGATATTCAGATTAAAATAGCTGATGTAGATTTATTAACGATTAAAATTAGACTTTTAGTTTGTGGAGTAGATAAGGCTAAAGAAATGGGAATCAATTGGTGGGAAAGCGATCCATTTTTAAGTAGTCAAGCAAGAGAGGCTGAAGCAGACAAAGAAAAGGCTAAATTAGAGAAGAAAGTAGCGGAGCTCGAAAAAAAACTGGAACTTAAATCCAAATAAGAACCTGTATTCTTGAATTAAAACAAGGTCGACCTAAAATTTTAAATAACCATTAATTTTATTTTATGGCTGTAATTACTTCAGACAAAACAAAAGCCAAAGCCAGAGAGGAATTATTGGAAATGGCAAAAGCCTGGGAAAAAGAGAAAGGCAAGATTCAACATGCGATTGAAGCCTACGAGAGGGTGATAGGAACGGATCTAGAAAGCAAGGAGGCGGACCAAGCTAGAAACGCTCTCCTGGAGATAGCCAAGAGATTTGATAAGGAGGGGAAGAAATATTCGGCCTACTATCTTTATCAGAAAATAGGCTATGGGAAAGAAGGATTGTCGAAAAGACCTGCTTAACCTTTTGCTGTGCAAAAATACGCTGATATAACGCTGATAGCTACGCTGATAAGACGCTGATTCAGCGTAAATTCTGCGTAATCATCAGCGTAAATTCAGTGTGTTCGTGAAGCGAACAAAATGCCCATTCAAGTGAACCCCGTTAGAGATTACAAAGGCGAGGGAAAAGCACAGGGCAAAAGAATCTCTAACGGGGTGAAAACAATGAGAGATATTTGGGATAGCAAAGAAAAAAAAGCAAGAAAATACCCACTATTTACATATAAGAAAACTTTTCCACCAGACATTGAGAAATATCACTCTGATTATCCGGCAAGAAAAAAAGCATTTTTAGAGACAAAAGAGGAGATAGTCAGAATTTTCGCTGACTATGAAAAACATCTGGGGGGAGCAGGATTCTCTAAAATTTAGTTTTGGAAAATTTTTCACGACATTTTAGCTGAAAAGCAACAGGATAATCAAATGACTCAAACAGAGCAAAAAGTTTTTGAGATAATTTCAAAAAAGAAAAGGGTCGGGATTTCTGAAATTTCCAAAGAAACGGGGCTAAGCACGGCTTATGCTCAACTTATTTGTCAGGGCTTCCAGAGAAATGGTTTTATTAATTTTGCAAGAGGATTGTGTAGCATTATTAAAGAAGAGGAGGTTCTTGAAAAAAAGCCGATTTCCGAGAAACCGAAGGTAACGAAAAGAACAATAGAAAGAAAGGCGATAAAAAAGAAAAAAGAAACAACAAAAAATCCATTATTAAGCCTTGAAAGCATTGACGAGAAATTAGCAAAAAATTTAGAAAGAGCCGGCTTTAAAACCATTGAGAATCTTAGCGAGGCCCCGATTTCCAGATTAATGGAGATTTCGGGGATAGAATTGAAACAGGCGGCAGATATAATCAATGAAGCAAGGAAGAAATTAGGAAAATTGGGCGGCTCCAAGTCGCTTTTTTTAAACTAAATGGATAATGAGAGAGCGAAAATAAATAATCAGGAGAAAAAAAAGAAAAGTTGTTCCGAGTTTTCTGAAGCGAGAATTAATCGGATAAAATGTCCGATATTTTGTTCTAAAAATCAAAGTATGGAAAGTTATACCGGGGCCATCAATGAAGAGAAAAATATCCAAAAGAAAGCTTATCTTGCCGCATGCTTGATCAGGGAGGCAGACGCATTATTAACTTGCCAATACGTTAATAAGAGAAAAATTGATTGCAGGATTTGTCAAAAAATCTCGGAAATCCGAAAAAAAACCGCGGAATTAATTGTAAAAGCCCAAGAATTAAAGAGTTTTGTTAGTGAAGACAAGCCGAAAGGCGCAGTCTGAGTGAGGGGGTGCTCAATTTTCTACAGAATTTTCTCGTCCTTTCGAACTCAAAAATTCTAAGAAAATTGGCAAAATTGGTATGGCAAAAAAATTTTTCTTTAATAAGTCTTCCAAACTTTCTGCCAAAAAGAAAAGTATTTTGAGGCATACCAAAAAAGTCGCGAAGCAATCAAGGCTTAAAAAACCTTTAATTAAAAAGGTTGTCTTTCCGAGACAGGTTAAGAAGAAACTCAAGCCGAAATTATTAAAACCGGAAGTTAAGCAGAAGGGAACTTCGCCGGGAGAGAAAGTTCTTCCCGCGGAAAAAGTTGTCAAGAAGCCAAAGCTTTGGACGAGACCCCGAAGGAGTCGCTTTACGACCCTACGGGGCGGGCTTAAAAAGATAGTTCGACCGGCAAAACCAGAATTATTGCCCAAAATTACTCCTTCCGTATCTAAAATTGAATTTAAAGCTGAAGAGATTGCTCCGACCATGAAACCAAAAAAACCAAAAACCGTCGCCAAAAAACTTAAAAAGCCTAGCGAAACTGCAAAAATGCCAAAATTCGAAGTTAAAGCGCCTAAAATTAGAATAAAAGTCATTGGCATTGGCGGCGGAGGAAGCGCAATTGTTAATGAGTTAGTTTCCAGAATAAAAGGAGTTGATTTTATTGTCGCCAATACCGATATTCAAGCGCTCAAAATGGCAAAGAAAGACGCAAAAAAATTCCTTTTCGGTCATTCGGTAACTCACGGTTTGGGGGCGGGGATGAATCCGAAATTTGGTGAAGCCGCAGCTAAAAAAGACAGTCAGAACATCAAAAAACTTTTTGAGAACACCAACCTTTGCTTTCTGGTTTCTTGTCTGGGGGGAGGTACTGGAAGCGGGGCTTCTCCCGTATTTGCCGAAATAGCAAAAAATCTGAAAGTTTTAATCATCGGTATTTTTACCCTGCCTTTTAATTTTGAAGGAAAAATAAAAAGAGAAATTGCCAAAGAAAGTCTGGAAAAATTAAAAGAAAACATTAATGCTTTCGCTGTTATTCCCAATGAAAATGTTTCTCAGATTATTGACAAAAAAACCACTTTTAGAGAAGCTTTGGGAATGATAAACAAAAATATTTATCAGACTCTTCAGGAAGTACTTGAGATGATAAGTCTGCCGGGCCTCATTAATGTTGATTTCGCAGATCTTAAAACAGTTCTCGAGGAACGAGGGCAGCTGATATATCTCCAATCTAAAGAAGCTGAAGGTGAAAATAGGGCGGAGGAAGCGGCTAAAGAAGCCCTTTTAAATCCCCTTTATGATTATAACGCTGAAGGCGCCGCAGGGCTTTTGTTTAATATTGCCGGAGGGAAAAATTTGAAGATGCAGGAAGTTGAACAGATTGGCCGGAATCTTACTCAATCAATTGGTCCTCAGGCAAAAGTTATTTTTGGCGTAAGACAAGAAGAGAAATATAAGGCAAAAATTAAAGTGACTTTAGTGGCCTGCGGTTGTCAGAAAAAAGAATGGGAAAGTGGCGAGGAATTGGAAAATAACCAAAGTTTGAAGGAAGAACCCGAATTGCCAGAAAAAATTAAAGAAAAAAAGGAGAATGAAGAAATCGCAGATGAGAAAGCAAGAGAGATGGAAGAAGAAAAACTTGAGGTTCCCCCTTTTCTTCGTAAAAAAAGCCTAAAAAAATGAGTATTAAAACTTTTTAAATTATTCTAATAATTTTAGTTTTAATACCCATTATTATGGAGCGAGTAAAGGTTCCTTCACTTCTTGATTTTATAAAACATCCAATAAGTTCTTCGGGAAAATTGTCCCAAGATATTCGGGATTTTTATAAAAATTTAGTAATTCTTTTAAAAGCGAAGTCCCGCATCGAGCTTCGCTTTAGTGCGGGGGTCAACAACATTTAATCTATAACTTCAAAATATGTTAAATTTAAATAAAGTTAAACCAAAAATTGAAGAGATTGCCAGAAAATATAATTTAAATTTTATGGTCATTTTTGGTTCCAGGATAAGTGGATTGGTTCATAAAAAGAGTGATATTGATTTGGCCTATTCGGCATATTATTTTTGTATAGGAAACTGAAAGTTTCCTATACAAGCCCCCACACCTATGGATAGGTGTGGGGGCAAGCCTCCTTTACCCCGCCCTCTGTGCTGTTTGATGGGATTATTAACTTGCCAATCAAGAAATTAGACTGTCATTGCTCTACCAAAAATTCAAGAGGCTTAGAGAACGGGGTAGGGGGGAACCAGAGCGCTAAAATGTAATTTTAGCGCTCGGTGCTCTGATAGCGCCGAGTCGCCGAAGGCGACGAGGCCTATGTGCCTCAAAAGAATTTGGTTCCACCCGATGATTATCAAAGCACCTTTAGCATTCTGGGAGAAAACAAAATTATTCCAATAGATTTTGCCTTTAAAGTTGCTCCAGCGGTTGGAACGAGAAACAGGATTGTCCACAGATACGGAGATATTGATAAAAAGAAATTTATTACCGATATTCAAAAAGGCGCGTCTGATTTTAAGCAATATTGTCGTTATATTGAAAAAATTATATAATGAGAGTGTTGAACAATTATTTTTTAGCGTTAATTCGCAAAATTATTCAACGGTCTCATCTATGTAATTCAGCACAAAATTTCTCATAAAATTTATGACTCCGACACAAGTTTCAATAAAATCACATAAAAAGGATACCTCTTTAGATAAATACGCTGGAAAGTGGGTAGCTTTTGTTGACGAAGAAGTAATTGCTTTTGGAAACACCCTTGAAGAATTGGATAAAAAAATAAAAAAATTAAAGTTCAAACAAGAGCCGGTCTTTTTTTTGGTGCCCCGAAAGGATGAAGGTCCCTATATTTTACTATGGAAATAGAATTTGAATATTCCAAAAGGGATAGTAAGTGGTATCCCACCGCTAAAATAGTTTGTTTGGGACCAAAAAGAAAACGAGCTTTTATAGCCATGGTGGATTCGGGAGCTTCTTTTTCAGTGTTTAGGTCAGAAGTTGCTGATTATTTAGGAATTTCGATTGAAAAAGGAATACCCATTTACTTAACGGGAATAGGAGGGCGAATTTTAGGATATCTTCATAAATTGCCAATAAAAGTGGGTAATAAAAAGTTCAGCTGTAAAATTATCTTTTCTAAAGAATACACAGTTTCTTTGAATATTTTAGGCCGCGATAATTTTTTTCTGCCGTTTTTAATTACTTTTAACGAAAAACTGCGAAAAACAAAAATTGTTAAAAATTAGGAAGATGAATCATCAAAAAGAGATTAAGAAAGTTGTTGACAAAATTGTAAAAAATTATAAGCCAGAAATTACAAAAAAGCTTACAGAGCTCGGGGCTCTGTAAGCTCTATAAGTTTATCAGCTTATGCCACGGCGCAAAGAAAACTTTGCCAATGAAGAAGTTTATCATCTTGTTACTAGAGCCATTGATGATAATATAATTTTTAAAGATACAAACGATCATTATCGTGGAATTTATTCTATTTACGAATTTAATACCACAAAGGCAGTAGTTATTAGAGATCGTCGCAGTGCTCGCTCTCGTATTAAAAAAACTTTAAAAAAACTCAACAAAGATCCGCGACTTGCCACGGATTCTCGCGACAAATTAGTAGAGATATTGGCTTTTTGTATTATGCCGAATCATCTTCACCTGCTTGTGCGGCAATTAAAAGATGGTGGTATCAGTAAATTTATGGCTAAATCCGGGGGCGGCTATGGAGGATATTTTAACAGAAAATATCATCGCAAGGGGTATGTTTTTCGGGATAATTTTAAGGCAGTTCCTGTTAAAAATGATGAACAATTAAAAGTAGTTTGGGCATATATTCATGCCAATCCAGTTTCTTTGATAGAGCCGAAGTGGAAAGAGAGGGGAGTTCGTAATTTTAAGAAAGCAATTCAATTTTTAGAGAATTATAAATGGTCTAGTTATCGAGATTATATTAGAGGGGATAATTTTCCTTCGGTTACCGAAAGAAAGTTTATTTTAGATGTTATGGGAGGGGTCACCCAAAGTAAAGAATTCCTAAAGGATCATATAAAATATAAGGCTGAAATTAAAGACTTCCCTGAGCTCACCCTTGAATGAAAACTTACAGAGCCCCGAGCTCTGTAAGTTTTTTGTTTGCTTTTATTTTTGAGGCGAAATATGATAGAATAAATAAAGATGGCGAGGATTTTCAAAAAGAAGAAAACTGGCTTGGTTTTGGTTTTGGGAATAACCTGTCTTTTTGGTTATTTTCTTTTTGATAATTTTGGAGCTCAAGCCCAGGAGCAGATAAAAATTTTCCCGGCGAGTTTTTCTTGTGATTCCCCAGATACTCTCGGGACAAGTTGGCAAAATCCCGAAGCGGCTTTTTCTCAGGATTTGGGAGAAGATGCCAGATTTAAAGAATTTAATCAGGAGAACTCGGCTTATCCCTTGCCCGCTACGGCGGGAAATCCTAAATCCGAAACCCCGAAGGAGAGGCTTTACGACCCTACGGGGCAGGTCCTAAATTCTAAACAAATTTTGAGATTTCTAAATTCTAAATTCCAAATTTTAACTTCTAAATTCTTTGCTAGGGCCGAAGAGGAAATTGATTCTTTTACGACTCCAATTCAAGACGGAATTTCTCTGCCTCCGTCTACTCCAGAATCTACTCCAGAACCCCCGTTAGATAGCGAACATCTAACGGGGCAGGCAACTTCAATGCCTACTCCAACTCCAGAACCCACTTTGACGCCAACTCCGGAACCAACTCCAGAGTTAATCTCGGAACCAACACCGGAACCAGCACCGGAAATAACACCCGAAGCGACGCCAGGACCAAAATCAGTAGAGCTGGTAAAAACTTTGGAATTATCGAATTTCCTGCCTCCCGAAGATTTCATTCGGGATAAAGAAATTAAAATGTCCCAGTTAAGGTTATCTTTGGCCGGCAAAGGAAATGAAGGAGATAAATTAATTATTGATTATTTTTATCCCACCTTCGCCGAGGCTTCGGCGGGCAAGCAAAATTCCTGGCAAAGTTTGGCCAAATTCAATTTAGAAAATGAATTTTCCAATGCCAAAAATGGCGGCTATTTTCTCTACGCTCTCCCGGTTTTTGAAAACTGGGAAGATTTGGAGAATTTAAAAATCAGATTTACATATCAAAGCGCCCAATATCCAATATCCAATATCCAATATCCAGTTTATCTGGACGCTCTCTGGCTGGAAATTGACTACGAAGAAATATCCAATATCCAATATCCAATATCTAAAATAGAAAGGAAAGATTTTCGGTCTGATGAAGAGCCGGAATTTGAACTTTTAGAGAGAGCGGGTCGGGCCGGTTTGATAGGCGGAGCGAAACAAAAAATCAAAGCGGTTTTTCAAAAACAAATAAAAATTGGCGAAGTTTCTTTTCTCGGACCCGAAGGCGAAGAACTCGGCTGGGAGTTTATTTTTGATGAAAATAAAACCGGCAATCCGACAGTCAGGATAAGAAAGCCGCTGAATTTTCGACCGGGAAAATATTCCTTAAAAATAGAAATTGAAAAACAGGGAAAAATTTACAACTTAGAACAGGATTTCACTTGGGGAGTGCTGGCAATCAATACCAATAAGTCCATCTTTTTGCCAGGAGAGCGAGCTTATCTGCAAATGGCGGCTCTCAAAGACGACGGACATACAATATGCAACGCAAGATTGCGTCTTCAAATCCTAAATCCTAAATCCGAAATTCTAAACCTGTCAACCGAAGATGGAACAATTAAATATAGCGGGAAATGCGGACCCAATAACGTGACCGATATGCCGGATTATTTCGCTTATTATGAGTTGCCTTTGGCAACTCAGCGCGAAACCGACGCGAAACAAGGACGCGAAACTGACGCGAAACTAAAGCAGGCCGGTATTTATCAGATGAAATTAACTAATTTAGATAATGGCTATGAAATCTTTGACTCTTTTGAGGTTCGTCCATCGGTTCCTTTTGACATTGAGAGAGTTGGGCCGACGAGGATTTATCCTCCGGCGACTTACCAAATGAACCTAAAAATTAAGGCAAATCAGGGTTTTGTTGGTCAGGCGATAGAACAGGTGCCTGCGAATTTCGAGATTATAGAAGCGAATCTACGCGAATATCAAGCAAATTTTCGCGAATCTTCGCGTTTTGATTCGCGCCAGTTCGCTTCCATTATCAGCCGGGAGGGGGTAAAGCAAATTATCTGGAATGTGTCATGGCAAGCAGGTAGCACCTACGAGCTAAAGTACCAGTTTGACGCGCCCGATATCAGCCCCCATTTGTATTTGCTCGGGCCGTTGGAGTTTTACGAATAATTACGAATAACACCCAGTGTTTAACACTTCGTGTTAAATATATAAAAAAATCAAAATCGTGCCATTTTGGAAAATCGGGCTCGGAAGCCTTATTTAGCAAGACTTCCAACGGAGCCATTTTAGGGGACTGTCCCCAGTATGGTCCCTGTCTCTATAAGTGTTCTGCAGTTGATAAATTGCCTGAATTTATTAAAATACGGGTAGTGAAATGCCCAAATTATAAAATACATTATGGAAACCACTTACATTCCTCAAAAACATTTAGAAAATCTCAAAGAGTCAATAAAGCCCGGTAAGGTAATTATTATTTATGGTCCCAGAAGGTGTGGAAAGACCACTTTGCTTAAAAAATTTTTGGAGGAAATTAAAGAAAAATATCTCTTGGTAAATGGCGAAGATATTTTCGTCCGAGAGTATTTGAGCAGTCAATCAATTACTAAGCTAAAAGATTTCGTTGGCGACCATGGGCTTTTAGTTAGCCATTGATGAGGCCCAAAAAATTTCCGATATTGGATTAAATTTAAAACTTATTGTTGACAATATAGAAAAGGTAAAAATTATTGCTACCGGTTCCGCCTCCTTCGATCTCTATCAAAAATTGGGCGAACCCTTAACTGGAAGAAAAATAACTCTCCGCTTATTTCCCCTTGCCCAGCTGGAGCTTTCAAAAATAGAAAAGCCCCATGAAGCAAAAAGTAATTTAGAAACAAGATTAATTTTTGGCTCTTATCCCGAAGTTATTCTGGCCAAAGATAACCAAGAGAGAATTATTTATCTTAAGGAATTGGTTAATTCCTATCTTTACAAGGATATTCTTGAAATGAATGGCTTGAAACATTCCGAGAAATTTGTGAAAATTTTACAGCTTTTGGCTTTCCAGATAGGCAACGAAGTTTCATATTCAGAAATAGCCAGCCAAACCGGCATTAACAAAAAAACCGCCCAAAACTATCTTGATTTATTGGAAAAAGTTTTTGTGATTTTTAAAATCAGAGGTTTTAGCCGAAATCTCCGGAAAGAGATTTCCAAAAATCCAAAATATTATTTTTATGATGTGGGAATAAGAAATACCCTTATCAATAATTTCAATCCAATTAGTTTAAGAAATGATATTGGGATGCTTTGGGAAAATTATATTATTGCTGAAAGAATAAAAAAACAGGAATATTCAGGCATTCAGACAAATAATTATTTTTGGAGGACTTATGACAAAAAAGAAATTGATTTCATCGAAGAGAGAGGAGGAAAATTATATGCTTATGAAATAAAATGGGGGGAGAAAACGGTTTTTCCTCCGAAGGATTGGCGATTGACCTACCCCGGCTCTGAATTTTTGGTAATTTCTCCAGATAATTACCTGGAGTTTGTTTGTTAATGAAGCAAAAATTTAAAAAATATTTTACAGCAATAGTTATTTTTACCGCAATATTTAGTTTAGGTTTTTTGTCTTTGGATACCAAGGCCGGTTTGATTTTCAAAGAAACGAGGCACTGGCAGATTGCGGTAGA
>Ga0210051_1001871_pt1 | contig 21320 bp, 18 predicted proteins | sample CryGey092014_all_FD_185464 | JGI IMG/M metagenome (GOLD analysis project Ga0210051, IMG submission 185464) | Groundwater microbial communities from aquifer - Crystal Geyser CG23_combo_of_CG06-09_8/20/14_all (SPAdes) (version 2) | ecosystem: Environmental > Aquatic > Deep subsurface > Groundwater... | reverse complement strand
AGCACAGCCCGTTGCGTATAGCCAGGCATAGACTCCAGGGTCAGAGAAAAGGCGAGGAAGACACAACCGGTAACCGGCATGAAAAGATCCACGGCCCCTTCCGGATGTCCGCCGGCCCATCTCCGGGTAAGGTTTGAGTATAAGGCCCACGAAACGGCGGCGGTCAGCCCGAGAAGATAGGCAACGGGATTTTCAAAGAAATTTTTTATTAAGGACTCCCAAGAAAGAGTCTCCTCTCCGGCAAGGATGATGGCCATACCCGTTACCGCCAGCAACGTTCCCGGTATCAGGATCCAGTTGGCCCGACGATTGAGAAGCCCCAGAGAGAAAATGATTGTCAGCGGCGGCCACAGGTAATTTAATAGCCCTACTTCCAGAACCTGAATCCGGTCTTTACTGAACCCGATGGCCGCAAAGAGCGCAGTCATGTAAAGGATGAATAGTGCCCCGCACCCGAACAGGTACTTTCGGGGCAGTTGAAAGAGAGACTTGAGGTGTCCCGGCGATAAAAGGAATCGCACCCCGGAGGCCAGACCGCCCACGATGTAAACCGAGGCGGCGGCGGTGAGGGGTCCCAGTTGTTCGGTCAGGCTCCGGACAAGGGCTACCGTCGTACTCCACAGTACAATGGCCAAAATGCCGGCGGCAGTGCCTGCGATGGGTTTTTTCATTATTATGGAGCCTTCGCGAATCTATCTGCCTTGCTTGCTTGCATCTACATCATGGGGATTCGAGGGATTCCTTCAGGGCTGCCCTGGCCAGAAGGCGGGTGGAGTCCAAGACCGGAAGCGGGCAGTCCTTTGGGTCCACCAGAAGCGGGATTTCCGTACACCCCAATACCACCGCATCACACCCTTTATTCTTCAATTTCCGGATCACCTCGTTGAAGTAGATCCTGGATTCCTCTTTGAAAATCCCGTTGACCAGCTCTTTGAAAATAATTTGGTCGATCTTTTCCCGGTCAGAGGGTTCCGGAATCTCACAGTCGATATCATTCTTGGCAAGTCGCGTGGGATAGACCGGTCCGGTCATCAGATACCGGGTTCCGATGATGCCCAGAAGCTTATATTGCTGTTCCCGGGCCTCTTGCGCCACCGCATCCGCGATGTGGAGCCACGAAATGGGCGATTCGGCGGCGGCCAGATCAAAGGCCTGATGGATGGTATTATCCGGGCAAATGGCCAGCCTGGCTCCGATGGAGGCGAGTTTTTCGGCTGAAGAGCGCATCAGGGCGGCCACTTCACCCCAGTTCCCTGAACGGATGTGCACCATGTATTGTGCCAGTGGATAGGTGTGCATGGAGACTTCGGGATGCAGGTGCTCTCCCATGAGAGCTGGCGCTTCGGCACAAAGGGTTCGGTAGCAGAGAGCCGCTCCCTCGGCGCTGCATGCCACAATGCCTATGTGTTTGGCCATGGCCGCTCCTTTCTATTAGCGCATTTAAAACGATTCGGATCGGTTGAAAACGCTAACACAGGCCAGAACCGAAGGCAAGGCGCGTCCTACGCCCTTTGCGATCGGATATGAAATAGCGAGCAAATTTGAGACCCCTCAATCCTTCCCGGCGGCCGGGAGATGGTGCAACGTGGTCAAATCGATCCCTGTCGGCGATGGGCCTTATATTTTCAGGGAGTCCGGATACGCTTTTAACATTTGTGGGTTACTGGAAATTAGGCTGAACATCCTGCGTCTTGATTTACACGCCGCAATACCATAAAGGTCCGGGTATGGATGTTCGGACTCTTTTCAAGAGGATATATCAGTGACGCACATGATTAAACCTCCCATGGAACCCATGCCCGCGGCGATTCTCATCCTGGTACGTAAGCACGCCGGCCGGATCGAAACCCATCTTCTGCTCAGGGGCAGCGGCGCGGCCTTCATGTCGGGCAAATACGTCTTTCCCGGCGGCAGAGTCGATCTCCCGGATCATGATATTGCCTTCTGGGAAAGGCATGCGGATTTGAGCTTCAAGGATATCGTCAGCCGGTTTGGAGGGGATTTTATGGAATAACTTGGCGGCCTGTGGAAATTTAAAGCGCGTTGACCAAACGAGAAAGAGGGAGGGACAGTATGGCACAAGATCCAGGAATCGGATTCCGCGTGGTGGCGACGGTGAAGTCGGTAAAGGGAAACTGCAATGCGGGGCATCAGGTGGGGGAACGTTTCGAAATCAGCTGCCACAATACCGGCGGACTGTGCGGCTTTTTCTATCACGACCTTTTTCCGGGTCTTTCCACCTTTCAGTTCGGAGGTAGCAGACCCTGGTGGAAAGGAGACACCATCGAACTCGGATGCCCGGACCCTCACAACCAGGTTATGCTGAGTCTCGAACGGTTCAAACGATCCTGAAAAGCTTTTTTCTCGTTTTCCGCTTCAATAAAGCACCCCTTGTGTATTTTGGAGCAATTTGGCGATTGGGCCGATGAAAGAAGTGGTTATCACCAAGGAAGAAGCTGTTTTTCGGTTGGATAAAAACGGTCGCTGGCACAACCGATACGGCCCTTTCGAGCATAAGAAGATCATCGATCATTTTCACGCTTGCATCCGGAAAGACGCCGAAGGTTTTTTCTTAAGCCAGGAGTTGGAAGGAGGGAGGGAAAAGGTCTATTTCCCTTATGAGGATACGGCGCTTTTCGTATTTGATGTCATCGAAGAGCCGGAGGGAATCTTTTTAATTTTAAACACGAAAAAACGGATGAAGCTCATGCCGAAGAAGCTTTTCATCGAAAATGATTCCCTATATATGAGCTTCGGGGAAGATCGCATTAAATTCGCGGAATCGGCTCTTTTTCGGATATCCGATCGGCTTGTCAATGATGGAGATCGATATTGGATTCGCACGGGAAGCCGCACCTATAAAATAGCGGACAAACCCCCCGCCCCAAAGCATTCCGTCATGGGATCGGGAACCCTTTGAGGGCTTTCTTTCCCTTTGAACAAAGTTCCTGCTGTTGCAAAAGCTCTTAGATCCGTTGTTTTACCTGGCGGCATTTCAGGTCATACCCTCGGCTCAGGGCGATATTCAGACTTTTATCGAAATCCTGATCGGTATCGACTCTCAGGTGCATATCCGAAGGCATTTCATCCACTGCCTCGAATTCGGCCGTCATTTTAGGCAGATGGACAAGACGGGCATCGGACAAACCGATTCCGTTTTTCCGCGCTTCAAGTCTTTTTCGGAGGGTTTCCTCACGGCAGATACATTCCACGCAGATTAGATTGGCGTTAAGATCATGGGCCAAAAGACGCGCGGCCTCCCGCCATTTCCGGCGAGAAAAGGTGGCGTCCATAAGGACCGATTCTCCGGCGCGAAGTTTGTCCTGTGCTACTGCCAGCATCTGGGCGTAGACCCGATCCCGCATCCCGGCCCGGTAGATCCCATCATCATAGGGAACGATCTGTTCATCGGTTTTGTCGAAAATCTCCTTTCGAACCGCATCCGATTGGATTTTATAAAGCACCAGGGTCTCAGCGATACCTTGGGCCAGAGCGGATTTCCCTGAAGCCGGGAGCCCGCAGGTCATCCAGATTGTCGGCCTGCCGAACTGCACGGAATAACGATAGGCCTGGTCCATGTATAGGCGGGCATCCGACATCAAATCATTTCGTTTCTTCGGCTCGGCGGCGGACAGACTCAGACAGGAGACCTTCAGCCGGACGATGGCCCGGTAGGCGGCGTAGAAATCGACCAGGGCATAGGCTTGCCGGTCTTTCGAGAATTCCACGTAAGCTGCCAGGAATGTTGTACTCCATGTGGGCAGGCCGTAATGGTCCAGGTCCATGTGCAGAAAGGCAATGTCTGAAATCACATCCCCGTAACGAAACCGATCGTTGAACTCGATACAGTCGATAATCTGGATGCCTCGGTAGAAATAGACATGATCCGTTCGCAGGTCGCCATGGCCGTCCCGGATCCGGCCTGAAGCGATCCGGGTTTCAAAGAGATTGCCCCGCAGGTTCAGGAAGGTCCGGCTGACCTGGCAGATGAATTCCCACTTTTCCGGATCGATGATGGTCCCCACAAAAGATGCCAACTGGGTGAAGTTTTCCTCCATATTGGCCGATATGACATCCCGACTGCCGAAACGGTCGATTTCAGGGCTGCTGGCGCTTTTTTCATAAAAGGCGGCAAGTTTTTTTCCTAATGCGTTGATTAGTCCCAGCCGCATTTTTTGGGCCTGGAGGCGGTTTCTGAAGGCGGCGGCATCGGGAAGTTGCCGCATCTTTACTGCGTACTCCATGATCGTACCAGGTCCTTCCAGGGAAAACGAACCATCGGGTTTCTGATAAATAGCAACAACGCCGAGATAGACTCCGGAACTGAGGCGCCGGTTGAGAAGAATTTCTTGCCTACAAAAATGATGCCGGTCGGAAAGGGATCGAAAATTTAAAAAACCCAGATCCAGGGGCTTTTTGAGTTTATAGACAAAATCGCCTGTGAGAAAGACCGCGGAGATGTGGGTCTCCTTGCGCGTAACTTGTAGGACCGTATGGGGATAAAAAGAGGGCGAAGCCATTTCCCGATAGAGTTTTGAAAGGGTGTCTTTTTTCTTCATCACGTTTCCTCGGACGCTGGATGGGCATACCGGGGTTCCGGCTCAATACATGGCATCCAGGTCCACTTCAGTTCTGGGATGGCCGGTTTTAAGATAAGCGCGGATATTCTCGACGGTCGCCTCGATATTCAGGGCAGCAGCTTCCGGTGTGAATCCGGCAACGTGCGGAGAAAGGACCACGTTGGGAAGCTCATGGAAAGGGTATCTTGAAGGGGACATCTTCGGATTTCCAGGCTGCGGATAGGCATACCATGCGTCGATGGCCGCCCCTTTCAGGACGCCTTCCTTTAAAGATTCAAAAAAGGCCTTTTCTTCGATCAGATCTCCCCGGCCAACGTTGACGACAAATTTTCCGGACATTTTCTTGAGGATCGATTCCCCGATGATCCCTCGGGTTTCGCGAGTCAAAGGGAGGCAAACAAAGATGAGTTCGCTTTTTCCGACAGCCTCCCAAAGATCCGTGGTAACGGCGTCAAAGCTTTCCATGGATCCGTTTTGGGCGTGTTTTTTAAATCCGATGACCGGGCAACCGAAGGCCTTCAGGTGTCGCGCAATCGCTTTTCCGATTTCTCCGGCGCCAACGACGGCGCAGTTTCTCCCTCGGATGGAATTCCATGTGTCTTTGATCCCGGAACCGGCCCAGTATCCGTGCCATTGAAAATGCTTCAAATCATTGTGATAATTGATAATTTTTCCATAAAAAGCCAGCGCCAGCGCGATGGCGCGTTCCGCCACAAAGGGTGCATTGACATGGACATTGGCAATGCGGATTCGGCGTTTTTGGATTTCAGCAACAGGCAGGGTATTCACACCGGCATAAGGGGCAAAGATGATCTTAAGCTTCTTGGCGGCCTGAAGGTCATCCATTGAGAGTGAGGGTTGTCCGGCAACCCATGCATCGGCATTCTTCAGATTCATCCTCCCTTCCGCATCATCAGCCGCAAGGGTCACTTCCGAAAATTCCTTTCGGATCGTTTCCATTGCTTCAATCCACTTGGTGCTTAGGGGTGTTTTAAAGAAAATATTCATACAAGAACCTCCGGTGAAATGTGGCAAAACCGATCCTTTTATGATATAATTATCTCATGAGCGATCCTGAAATAAAAGCCAAAAGAGACCCTATGACGGGAAGGGATCCGACTTGAAAAACAATCGTCGTTTCGTCGTACACGAGCACCAGGCCAGACAACTCCATTGGGATTTCCGCCTGGAGATGGGCGGAGTCCTCAAATCCTGGGCTGTTCCCAAAGGACCTTCCCTGAATCCGGCAGACAAACGATTGGCCGTCCAGGTGGAGGATCACCCACTCGAGTATATCGATTTCGAAGGGATCATCCCGGAGGGTGAGTACGGCGCCGGCATCGTGGTGGTTTGGGATTTCGGCACCTTCACCCTGATGGAAGGCCATGACCCCCTCCAGGCCCTGGAAAAGGGTAAGCTCGTTGTTTTGCTGGAAGGAAATCGTCTCAAGGGCGGATTTTCCTTGGTGCGGATGAAGGGAAAAGACCCCAAGAACTGGCTGATGATCAAGAAAAAGGATAGCCACACAAAGGCGCCCTACGTGCCGGATTCGGCTTTGACCGATGAAAAACGCCGGATACTGGAGAAACGGTCGCCCTCCTGCAGGATTCATGCGGAATAAGGCCCACCACGGAAATCAATGACGGATAAGCCATGAGTGGTCGATTTGGAAAATACGGGGATTTAAAGCGAAAAGCCATCATCCGGAGACAACGGTCTTTCATCAAAGGGGATCTTTTTAAAAGGGACGTATCGAAAACCCGGAACCCCGATTCCCTGAAGCCGGGAAAATTCGTGCCGAAGGATAGACATGGAGATTAAGTCCATGAGACCCGAAGAATATATTGCGCTGGAAAATCGATACGGCGCACACAACTACAAGCCCTTAGACGTGGTCTTGCAAAGAGGAAAGGGGATCTGGGTCTGGGACGTCAATCAAAAACGCTACCTGGATTGCCTGGCTTCCTATTCGGCGGTCAACCAGGGGCATTGCCATCCGGAGATCCTGGCGGCGGCAAAAGCGCAGATGCGGAAACTGACGCTGACTTCCCGGGCCTTTCGAAACGATCAGTTGGGCCCGTTTTTCAAGGAAATTTGCGCTCTGACCCGTTCTCACAAGGTGCTTCCCATGAACAGCGGCGCTGAGGCGGTGGAGACCGTCATCAAGGCAGTGCGCAAATGGGGGTACCAAGTCAAAGGCGTTCCTAAGAACAAGGCCCGGATCATCGTCTGTAAAAATAATTTTCACGGCCGAACCATCGGCATCGTCTCCTTCAGCACCGAGCCCCAGTACCGGGAAGGGTTCGGTCCCTTTACCCCCGGTTTCCAGGTCATCCCTTTCGGGGATACTGATGCCCTCGAAAAGGCCATCACGCCCCATACCGTGGCTTTCCTGGCGGAACCGATCCAGGGAGAAGGAGGCGTGATTGTGCCGCCCGACGGCTACCTGAAAAAGGTGCGTAAGATCTGCAGTGCACACAACGTAGTCCTGATCCTGGATGAGATTCAAACCGGTTTGGGGCGCACCGGAAAGCTTCTGGCTGAGGAACACGAAGGGATCGAAGCGGACGTCACCCTGGTGGGGAAGGCCCTTTCGGGAGGCTTCTATCCGATTTCTGCGGTGCTATCCAACATGGAAGTTATGGGTGTTTTTTTGCCGGGGGATCACGGAAGTACCTTCGGAGGAAACCCCCTGGCCTGCGCCGTGGCCCGCACCGCCGTCCGGGTGCTGATGAAAGAAAAGATGATTGAAAACGCTCAAGAGATGGGCGAATATTTCATGGCAGGGCTTAAGGCGATCAAAAGCCCGTTTGTCAGGGAAGTCCGGGGAAGAGGACTCATGATCGGGGTGGAGTTGCATAAAACAGCAGGCGGAGCCCGTCGTTTCTGCGAGGCCCTGATGCAAAAAGGGCTTCTTTGCAAAGAAACCCACCAAGACGTGATCCGTTTGACGCCGCCCCTGGTCATCACCCGGTCGGAAATAGACTGGGCTTTAAGGCGCATCGCTTCGGTGTTGAAGGGGTGAGCCCTTCCGGAGTTTCTCTGTCGGTTTTTTCGATTTGCTGAGGCGCCTGAAATCAGGTTCAGTCCGGATATTGAGCCACTAAGCCCGTTGTTCCTTTCCGGGTTTCCATCCCCGAACGCCCCACCCCAAAATTCCCATGGATCCCAAAAGGAATAAGGCCGACACCCCGGTTGTTCCGGAAATACCCGAAAAAGCCCAGATCGGGATACCGATCATTGCACCCAGAACCCGTCCCAGGCTGGCCGCCGCAAAGAAGGCGGACATCATGGAGGCCCGGCTTTCCGGGAAAAACTCGGTGAAAAGAGACATGGAAGAGACGATAGCAAACTCCAGCGACAGAAAGAGAAAGAAGATGAGGACCAGTCCGAAAACCAGGTTGTTTCCGACAAAGGGGAATGACAGAAAGCACAGACTCGATACGATAATGCCCGAAAAGACGGATCGGAAAAGACCCACTCGATCCGCGAGTGTGGCGGTGAGTCCTTCTCCGAGAAGCTCGGCAACGCCGATGGTGATGGTAGCCACCCCGATGGCGGTAACTCCTAAATTAAAAGCATGCTCCAACCACAATCCATAGGCCACAAAAAAATTGTCGTAGGCCACACTCAATAAAAATGAGTAGGTCACGGCTCCCAGCGCACGTCTTTTCCGCAACAACATGACCCACGAACGAAGAAACCCCGATGGTCCATGAAAATAACCATCCGGTTTTTTATCTGCCGGAAGCAAGGCGATAAGGGCGAAAAAACCCACCACACCCAAAGCGCCCAGAACAAAAAATGGAGCCCTCCAGCCGGCGTGGTTGAGCAGAAAGCCGATGGCGGGGATTCCCAAAAGAGAACTCCCTGCCCAACTCATCTCGATGATCCCGATAGCCCATCCCCTCCGGGAGTAGGGAACCCGGAGGCCTACCAGAGCTTGAATAGCCGGGTCATAAACACTTTTCCCGAGTCCGGCCAGAAAGAATGACGCGATGGTGACCGTGTAGATCGGGATGAAGCCTCCGGCGAGCATCCCTATGGAAAGAGCTGCCAGGCCGACGAGCATCATGCGGCGATATCCTAAACGATCTCCAAAAGGGCCAAAGAAAAGCCCCAGGAGTCCGGTTCCCTGATTGATGGCGATGAGGGAAGTGACGGCGAATAAGGGAACCCCCAAACCCTGACTGATCGAAGGCGCGAAAGGATAGGCAAAACGGCGCGCCGTGTTCAGCGTCAACCTGCACAGGGTGGCGGCACCGATCTGTAACTTCAGACGGGGGTTCTGGTCCGAGGAGTTTGTCGGGTTATCGATTGAATGGATGTTTGAGGTTCTGAGGGTCACGGGGTCATCCCCATGCGTTGAAATCCAAAAATGATGAAATCGTAAAAACTCAAAATTGGGATGGCAAGGTAAAAAGCTTCAGATGCAAGGCGCGCAAATCCTGAGGAATGAGGCGTACTTATATGTACGCCGCAATGATTTACCCGGTTGAATCCTGCAAAGCAGGGCCGCAAAGCGGCATTCAACCGGGCAGGGGATGCAGCGCAACGCAGCAGATGGACTTTTTACGAAGCCATCAAAAATAAAGGCGGCCGTCAGGATCCACCATGCGGGTCGGATCTAATCGATCGCTTTGATCCCAGCGGAAGCCACCTTTGCACCGGTTTTTAACACATGAAAAAAAGATATTCAATCCGTCAGGAAGCCAGGATCACGCTTAAATTTTATGATCGGATTTGAGGGCTTCAGGATTACAAATCCTATTTAATATCCGTGGGGATCCCGGGGTGAGGCATTTTTGTTTGCCAGAAGCATAGAAACGCATTATTATTTACCACTGATTGCATCATGGAAAGGGGGGGCATGGCAGCCAAAATCATCGCCATTGAGGAGCAGGATGGGCCGTTTCAAGCCATTCTTCAGAGGACCATGAGGATGGTACCGGACCGACAGCGGAAGGATAAAAACCTCCAGAGACTCATTGCCTTCCGGCTGCGGCAGGATGGTGAAGCAGAAACCAACGCCTACCTCATCAAGAAAATCAGGGAAATCATCCAGTGCAGCTATACCGGCAGCTGGTACGATTATCTGAAAAGTGATGTCGAAGAGAAAGCCTGCAAGCCAAAAGATCGAAATGACTCTCCCCCTGATGTGGCCTGAGTCGTGGCATTAAAATCATCAGTCTAAAAGCTGCATGCACGGAAAGGAGCGTAAGGTGAAATTTTTCATTGCACCGCAAAATATCGGGAGCGATGCCACTCGAGAACAGACCGAAAAAGTCATTGAGCTGCTCTGCAAGAAGGGATGGAATGTAACATACGGAATCGGAAGAAACGTGGCCACCGAAGTCTCGGAATTTGGGAGGGAAGAACAGATCCAGGACGCCTTTTCTGAGGATTTCATGGCCTGTATCGCCGAGGTGGAAAGCGGAGAAACCTTCGGGAAAACAGAATAAAAAAAAGCAAGGACCGTCAATGGATCCGACAGTCAAAAAGGCTATTTTTCAAAAGGTGTCATCGGAACCTTTTGCCAGAACCCTAAATATCCGATTGGTTGAATTGGAGGAAGGGTTTTCCGCGGTCGAAATGGTCTTTGACCCGGACAAGATGAACAACATATACGAGCGTATGCACGGCGGCGCCATTTTTGCCCTCATCGATGAGGCGTTTCAGACCGTGGGTCAATGGGATGGGACCATCGGTGTGGCTCTCAATATCAATGTGACATACATTTCCAGCCCTCCTTCCGGAACCCGGTTGAGGGCAGAGGCACGCGAAGTCGGCCGGACCAAAAAGACCGCCAGTTATCAAATCAACGTGACGGATTCGGATAAGGCCCTTGTTGCAACCTGCCAGGCCTTGCTGTATCGAACCGGGAAGCCGATACCTTTTTTGTAACCGTTTCCCGTAAGCGATCGCATTTCAAAAATCCCGGGGTTGGAGCCGTGCAAAAAGGACAGATTGCCGCGGCAGAGTTTCCATAAGGCATCCCCGAAGCAGATACCCCGAGCAAAAGAGCATTACTTTTTATACTTGGCACATAATGGCCCGCAGATGGGGGTAAAGCCCTGCGGCAAAAAATCGATAAGGGAATTGAAAGACCATGACCCAAACGGAGACATTTCGGGTACCGGATAGCGAAGTCGAAAACCGGATCAAGACCATCCAAAAAGAGATGGCTTTATCCGAAATCGAGGGCATATTGATTATCCAGCGGGTCGATCTTTTCTACTTTTCGGGCACGGCGCAAAACGGGTTCCTTTACATCCCGCAGAAAGGGGAGCCCCTTTTGATGATCAAGCGCTATTTCCCCCGGGCAAAAAGAGAATCTTCCATACACCATATTTTTGAGATTCCTTCCGTAAGAGCGGTGCCTGAACTGATCCAGGATGCCTTCGGCCATCTCCCTGCGGTACTGGGTCTCGAGCTTGACGTGCTTCCGGTAAGAGATTTTGAATTTTATAAGGTCCTGCTTCCGGCAAAACGGATTTTGGATGCATCGCCTTTGATCCTGAAGGTCAGAACCATCAAATCCTCGTGGGAGATCGAGCAGATGGAAAATACGGCCGAGATGAGCCGGCGGACCTTTGAATACATGCGTTCCGTCATGCGGCCGGGGATTTCCGAGATGGAGTTTGCCGGTATGTATGAAACATTTGCCCGCAAGCTTGGACACGGCGGTATGCTGCGGGATCGAAATTTCCAAAGCGGCGGCGCCTACCCGTGGCATGTGCTCAGCGGAAAGAACGGCGGCATGCCGGGGGTCCTGGACGCTTCCACCAGCGGAGAAGGGACTTCGTCCGCTTTTCCATCCGGGGCGGGAAGCAAACTTTTGTCTCCGGGGGAACCAATCATGGTGGATCTGGGTTCGGTTTTAAACGGCTATCACATGGATGAGACGCGCATGTTCGCCATCGGTTCTATGCCCAAATCAGCAGAAAAAGCCTGCCGCGCCGTCATCGAGATTCACGACGCAGTTTTAGAAATGGCAAATCCGGGGGTAACCACCGGTGAGCTTTTTCAGCACTCGGTGAATCTGGCGAAAAAGATGGGATACGCAGATCAGTATCTGGGACCCCAGGGGTATCAGGTCCGTTTCATCGGGCACGGCATAGGCCTTGAACTCATTGAGCCGCACATCATTGCCAAGGATAGGGCTGATGTTCTGGAACCGGGGATGACCTTTGCTCTGGAGCCTAAAATCGTTTTTCAGGATGCCTATGCAGCCGGCCTGGAGAGCGTTTTTCACGTTACCAAAAACGGATCCCGGCTCATCAGCAAGGTGCCCATCGAAATCTTCATTTGCTGATCGGTCTTGCCGTTTCTATTTTTATATCAGGTGGAATCGTAAATATCTTATTTTGCTCACTCACTGATCCTTTTCGGGAATGGTATGGAAAACGACATGGAAAAAAATCGAAGGGAATTGAAATTCGAACAGGGACCCATCCGGCCCCCCAATGAGGCCAGAAGCCTGCTGTTGCGGGTCACCCGCAACTGTCCGTGGAACCAGTGCCTCTTTTGTCCGGTGTACAAAGGGCGGAAGTTTTCCCTTAGAAGCGTGGAGGAGATCCAAGCAGACATCCAAACCGCCAAGGATATCGCCGACGACATTAGTGCCCTTTCCTGGCGGATGGGATATAGTGTGGAAGTCAATGACGCCGTCGTCAGCGCCGTTCTCAATAACGGCGGATACAGCAGCAGCTACCGCAGTGTGGGCATCTGGTTATACTACAAAACCGGTGCGTGCTTTTTGCAGGACGCCGACAACCTGATCATGAAAACAGATGACCTGGTCAGTATCCTGAAATTCCTGCGGGATCGATTTCCCCAGATCACCCGGGTGACCACCTATTCCCGTTCCCGAACCGTGATCCGAAAGTCGGTGGAAGCTTTGGCAAGAATCCGGGAAGCCGGCCTGGACCGGGTACATATCGGTCTTGAGACAGGATATGACCCTTTATTGAGGTTGATCAAAAAAGGGGTGAGCGCAGCCCAGCATGTGGAAGCGGGAAGGAAGCTGATCGAAGCCGGAATGGAGCTTTCGGAATATATAATGCCCGGACTTGGCGGACAAAAATTGTGGCGGGAGCACGCCGATGCCACGGCCGATGTCCTCAACCGGATCAACCCTCATTTCATCCGGCTGCGGAGTCTCAGGATTCCTCGGCATGTGCCCCTTTATGAGAAAGTGGCCGACGGCACGTTCACCATGCAGACCGACGACGGGGTGGCCGAAGAGATCAAACACTTCATTGAGGCATTGGAGGGCATCACCTCCACGGTGACCAGCGATCACATCATGAACCTGCTGGAAGAAGTTTCCGGAAAGCTTACGGAAGACAAGGCTAAAATGCTGGAGGTCATCGCCAAATATCAAGCACTTCCGGCTGAAGACCGTTTGATTTACCGTATCGGAAGGAGGGGCGGCGCCTATCAATCCACGGACGATTTAAAGCAGGATCCGGATACCTATCGGAAGCTGCAAAATCTCGTCGCCGATCTCCGTGCCAAGGGAGGGGATGTCGGAGTAGAGGCCTTCATTACCGAAATGGTGGATCGCTATATTTAGACTCGGACCTCTTGTACTTGTTACGTTAGTCATAAGTCAGTTATTCACGGCTCCGGTGCGAACACTTTGAATTCTCCCAGTTGTAAATAACTTCCGCCAAAATTCTTGAACAGCATCCATTTGATGAATTTGGCTTGAAGCGGCTCGATCTTGAAACCCTGATCAGGAAGCGGTTTGTTGGGATCGACGTTTTTCCGGTATGGAACGGCGATCTTGTGTTTCTATTGCCTCAAGAGTAATCTTGCGACATGTTAACCATTACGTCCAAGCTTGTCATTGCCGAGAGCGAACTTGAAGAAAAATTCGTTTCTGCCTCTGGCCCAGGAGGCCAGAACATCAACAAAGTTGCCACGGCAGTTCAATTGCGTTTTGATCTCCAGCATTCCCCCTCCTTGTCAGATGCGGTCCGGGAGCGTCTGCGTTGCATTGCGGGCAAGCATGTGTCCGCGGAGGGTATTCTAGTGATCGAAGCCCGACGTTTTCGAACGCAAGCGCAGAATCGACAAGATGCACGTCAACGTTTGACCCGTCTGATTCGCAAGGCGCTTGAAATTCCAAAGGCACGGCGTGCTACGAAGCCAACACGCGCCTCGCTTGCGCGTCGTATAGAAAACAAACTTCATCGGGGACAAATCAAGCGATCGCGCCATACTAAACCCGAAATGGATGAATAATGGGACGCATCCTGTGATATTTCACCAATCAACCACGGGCGAGCAGCGCAGCCGACAGCTGATGCGAGTGTTCTGATTATAAGATAGGATGAACGTTGGATAGCGTGAACCAAAACTTACGGCTATGGGATGACACCATTCTATGATGGCCCTGTCACCCTCATGACCTGTCGCGCAATACCCACCTGATCCAGGTCATTGGTTCAGAAACGCGTCGCAGACGTTGGTCAGTTCCAGGTGGGATCGTTTGAGAGGATTTTTTTAAATGTCTGAAGGTGTGTGTCGCATAAGACTGGCTCAGGTATTCATCTCGATTATAACCAAAATTCTGCCATAATATCAGGGAATTATTATTTTTTGCCCATTGCGTATATTATCATTTGGCTTCATACCATTCATTTCTGCCAGCCGTTCGAGCGATACATTGTATTTCATTGAAATTCTAAAAAGATTTTCTCCCTGTTGCACGACGTGGTAACGCTCGTTCGGCTCCGAACTCTTCCTTGTAACTTTGGTATCTGATACCGAAGATTTCTTAGAAACGGAAAGAGTTTCCAGCCGTGAGATTTTTTGTTCCAGCTCGGCAATCCTTTTTTCAACGGTATTGAACTGATTATTGCTTTTCTGTATTGATGCCTCTGACTGGTTTATTCTGGCGTTGATTAATTTTATGGCGGCCTCTATCTCTTCGGCGGGTTTGAGGGCTGTTTGTGAAGTCTTATGGTCGTTCTCGATCCTGTTAAGGCGCTCCGTGAATGCTCCTGTGGAATGCAGAATAAATAAAAAAGCCGATAGAAGTATCAAAAATCCTCCGCTCATCCCGATCAGCCAATATTTATACCCGACCGCTCGCTGAGAGGCATTGAGATCTCCGCCACTTTTTCGGTGCTCAGGTTCCGAAATACTTTCCAAAGGAATTATATTTATTGAGTCCATGGGAATTTGATTTTTATACCCCATACCGATGAAGGAAGCTTCGGCCTCAATAAAAGCGATGAATTGTTTCCTGGAATTCGTCGTGATTTGAATAATCTCACAACCAATATCTATCCTTTCATTATCTTTATTTTTCCATCTGACGATGAGTTCTATCGGATTTTCAAATTTTACATTTCTTGTGCCGATGATTTCTATGAGAAATAGCTTTTCTCCAATTGAGATTGAGAAGTCGCTTTCCAAATATGCTTTAATCATGAACCTAAAACCTTTTTCGCTAAAATCCAATACGGCTAAGGTCATGGTCTTTTTCCGTACATCAGCCTTATAAATGACGCAGTATACACCTTCTTTCCTTGACAAGGGAAAGCGCGAAGCCTTTCTATTCTCTATGGGATCAAGATGTTCCATGGTATAACCTCATTGAACAGGTTGTTGAAAAACTCCTTATCACCCTAACTTATTGAATAGTTAGATATAATATTGATGGCTTCGTAAAAAGTCGAAAATGCTCTCTTTCCGTCATTCCGGAGAAAGCCGGAATCCAGTGTTTTCAAGCACTTATGAAACCCCTGGACCCCGTTTTTCAACGGGGTGACGACTTTTTACGAAGCCATCAATATTAATGATTAGTATCGTTCAAGAGTGTTGGCACGTTGTCTCATGCCAGGGGTTAAAGCCCGATCGGAATTCACGAAATGGGGTATTCACTTGACTCAGGTACCCCCAATCAGGGTATGGAAGACTACCCCCGAACGATTGCTAAGGTTAAGGCTCGCTTTTCCATGGAGGAAGCTTGTCGGAGCTGTCTTTTTCAATTGCGCTGGCCAGATGGCTTTCGTTGCCCTCGCTGTTAGGGAGGCAAAGGCCGGCCATTGCAGATGCTCCAAGCAGGCTGCACACGCATTGTTATTGGGAAACTGCTCCACAAAATCACGGTACGTGTGCTGAAAATTCTATATTTTTGTTATGTTTCCCTGCATTTCTCCTCCAGCCAGAGTAGCCATTAGGGACAGCATACCACAGCGGAAGCTAAACGACTATCCCCTTTCAATTAATTTCATTCTATCCCCCTTCGAAACCCCAATTCTTCGGCTTTGACCTTGGTTTTGGACGACGAATGATTCATATGGCTAAACACAGGGGGGATGGGGAGCCGCTTACCTTCCTCATGCTGAAATGGCTATCAACCCTGACCCTTCCATTCGTCACCAGTCACATACTATACTACTAGACAGGAACCTGTTTCCAGATTCGAGTGTATGACAACTACCTGATAATATGTCAAGAAATAATTTACTAAGCATGTGGTATGGGCTTAATTGGGACATGGCTTGCCGGCAATGGGGTGCAGTCCATCAGGGTTCAAAGCCGATATTTCAAATGCCGGATATTTGAAAAATAGAGGTTTTCGACCGGATTTGAGCGCGGGGTTTCCATTTACCTCAATAGTCTATTCGACTATTAAAGCCAGTAATCGATGGGGGGTGGATTTGTGAGTAGTCGTCATCGTAGGTGAATTCAGGGATATGGGAGGGATTCCGCACCGGCGGATCATGATTGTGGACGAGATTTCGCTTTTCATAATGGTCGGGATGACATTGTCGGTTTCACCTTTTTGCAGCATTCCTCTGGATTTATTGCTGTAGTATTCATGATATCTGGAGCATGCGGGCGGCGTCCCGGTAGCGTTCCACACCTTGGGGAGAATGATCCTCAACAATCCGACCGTTTCTGGCTTGACGATCAAACAGATTGCGGCGGCCTGAGAGGTCTTTAACAAGAACATTATCAGGCCCCTCGACAATTCTTATCACAAACAGGGCAGTCTGGCGATCCTGAAAGGGAACCTGGCTCCGGAAGGTTCGGTCGTCAAACAGACCGCGGTCTCGTCCAAAATAATGAAACATATCGGCCCGGCCAAGCTCTTCGATTCCGAAGATGCCGCCCAGCGGGCGATCAATGCCGGCCGGGTCAAACACCGTGACGTGGTCGTCATCCGCTACGAAGGACCGAAAGGCAGCCCGGGCATGAGGGAACTGCTTTATCCGACCTCGGCGATCGCCGGGATGGGATTGTCAGAATCGGTGGCATTAATAACCGACGGCCGCTTTTCCGGCGGCACCCGCGGGCCGTGCATCGGCCCACGTCTCTCCCGAAGCGGCAGAGGGTGGACCGCGGCGGTCAAGGATGGCGATATCATCGAGATCATATCCCGAACCGGAAGCTCCACGTCCGGGTAACGAACGCGGAATTGACCTAGCGCTTGGCGCACTGGAAAGAGCCGAAGATGAAATTCACCACCGGCTGGCTGGCAAGATATCAGCAAATGGTAACTTCGGCCAGCACCGGGCTGATCCTTAGACCTGTTCGATAAATTGGGCGGCGATCTCCTCCGAGGTTAATGAGGCCTTCCCGTAAGCGGTAAAGATCACGGCTGGATCGGCCGGGTCGGTCGTCCGGACAAAGATCTGCTGTTTTTGGGCCCAGGCGAAAGGCAGTATCCTGCCGGCAAAATTCCTCTTAACTTCGATCGCCGCAAAGTTGGCTACTTGCAGTTTAACGCCGTATTTTTCAAAATCGGGGATGATCACCCGTCCCTTTCTCGGCTGTTCAATGACCTCAACCTTCACGTCTTCACCGAGCCGGACCGAAATGTTGGGTGAGAATTTCAAGGTTTTACCGTAACGGAGCAGCTCCGGGCTATTGATCGCCAATCTAGTCTTCTCCTCCCGCCCAAAGACCGGCAGCATGAACCGGGCCGCGCATAGGGTCAGTGCGATACCGCCTAGGGTGATGCCGGCGAAGGCCGCGTAGGCCGGCAGGAAGGTTAAAAAGAGCGAGTAGAGGCCAAAGCCGCCCAGGAACGAAGCCTGGTTCAACATCAGGCCAAGATTATCCTGAAAAGCGTTGATCGTCCAAAAAGTCTTGTTGAATTCCGGATTTTGCCGCAGGCGGTTCTCCGCGATCTTGAAGGAGTTCTTGATCTCAAAGGCGTCAGTCATGACGACCAAGAATTCAGCGCCCAGGTAGGCGGCGACGAACAGGACAGAGGCGGCGACCGGGCTCAAAGATCCCCATAGGCTTTTAAAGACCGGCGGGAAAAGCTGAAAAAAAATCGTCGCCGCCGTCAGGTACGACGCCGAGATCGTCAGGTACCTTTTGATCAGCTCAGTCGTTGTCTTATAATGGGCCCCCATCTCCCAGAGCGGGTACTGCTTGTTCACCTCCTCGCCTAACCGTTCTTTGGCCTCCAGCCGCTCGACCTCGGCCGCGGCCCGGCTGTTAGCGATCAGATAAAAGGCCAGCGAAGCTTTCGCGGCAAAACCGAGCAGGGCGGCGACCTTCAACTCATTCTGGGCTAAATTCAACACCTGAAAAAGCAGCGCCCCTTCGGCCAGCCCCTTGCCGGCACTGTGTAAAATAGACCCGGCCGCGGCTAAACCGTAGATCGGATCACTACCGGCCGCTTTTTCAAAGAGCCGAAGCTTTTCCCTGACCGTGGCTGACGGCCTGTTCAGTTCGGTGATCCCGGTCTGGGGGAACCCAAATGGCCAGATCTCGGTCAGTTCACCCAGCGGTAAACGTTCGACCCTGATCTCGTGCCGCTGATAAATATCGCCATAGAGCTTACGGGACACTTTTACCTCGTCGCTGGCCACGACCAGGTGATCGGGCGGTTCTTCCAGGATCATTTCGATCGGCAATCTGGTCAGAGCGGTGCCGGGAAGTTTATGGGTATAGATCTGTTCGCCCCGATTGACCAGGACCAGGGCATCGGCCTTCAGGCGGATCCGGTCCGTTTCCACGTCGCGGTAATTATGATAGACCAGGCGGTAAGTGGCGTGCTTGCTCACCGGCGGCTCAGCCACGAACCGGGCAACTGTGGGATCATTGATCTCGATCTCTCTGACCGCGGCCGCGCTCTCGGGAGTAATATGAATCGCGTCATAGTAAAATTCACGCGGCGCTCCCCCACCCTGCTTAAAAAAAGCGGGAGGGAGAGATTCCGGAAGGACGTAAGCTTTGGCATCAGCCGCCTTGGCGCTCCCCGGCATGAAGATCAGGTGGTTCCCCCCTTTACCGGCCTTTTTCAAGACCAGCGTTGTCTCCTGGTCAAGCGGGACGACCAGGTTTTTCCTTATCCTTGCGCCCTGCAGCACGTCGAGCAATTTTCCCGCTTCGGCCGGGGTCGTGATCATGCTGGCCGGAGTAATGACCAGCCCGAACTGGGGATGATGGAATTGCGTTGCCAATTTGCCGCGATGGAAATCGGTAAACCGCTCCCGGCGGACCAGGGCGGTCATCTGGCTTTTAACTTTAATCTTCTCTACCATGATATCGGAAGTTCTCTTTAATAAAGTGATACGACTAGATAGTGCCTGACCAAAAACGCAAAGTTTCAATATAAACAGCTTATTGCGGCAGATTGACTAGACTAGACAGGAACTTGCTTTCTGGATCCGAGTTTATGTCAACTGCCTGATATTATGTCAAGAAATAATTTACTAAGCATGTGGTATGGGCTTAATTGGGACATGGCTTGCCGGCAATGGGGTGCAGTCCATCAGGGTTCAAAGCCGATATTTCAAATGCCGGATATTTGAAAAATAGAGGTTTTCGACCGGATTTGAGCGCGGGGTTTCCATTTACCTCAATAGTCTATTCGACTATTAAAGCCAGTAATCGATGGGGGGTGGATTTTTGAGTAGTCGTCATCGTAGGTGAATTCAGGGATATGGGAGGGATTCCGCACCGTCCGTGGACTCCCCCACCGGTAGATAAACCATGCGTTCTTGTGAAAAGCACGCCCGGATGATGTATTTCGCCAGGTTTTCCAAACCTGCTTCATCGTCCGGCCATATCCTTTCGCCGATATGCACATGAAAGCCGCTGTGGTGCCGGGAAAGCATGTTTTTACAGATGCTCCCGTAAACGGCTTCTCTGAAAGCAATGATCAAGCGCTCACCGACAATATGCTCGATCAGATTGTGGTTCTCTGGAATGGGGATATCAAGTCTTCGAGCAGCGAGCCTTCCGACTCTGACATCATCGGCAATATCGAGTAACTTTCACTCGTTGAAGCCTACAAAATGAAGATGAAGGCGCTTGGTGTGGTATAGACCAAAATAAACGCTCGATTCCCGCCAGCCCTATCAGATGAGGATCGGGTTCAGGGTTTCGGTGGTGTGCGATCGGTGTTGGATTCATGGGCTGCCAATGCCGAGTGAGCCGGCCAGCACAAAAGCGCCATAGGACGAGGGCGGGAAGCCTTTGGCTTTCACTGCCTCGCGCGCAGCAATCCAAGCTGCGCCGAAGTCCCCGCTTCGAGCCTTCTCATGAAAGACCTCCATGAAACCCCGGGTGGCCTCGTCTTCCACGGGCCATAGGCTGCTCAGCATTGCGGATGCACCGCCAAGATAGAAACTGCGCACCAGACCCAGCATCTCATCTCCTTCGATGACCTGTCCCATGCCGGTCTCACAGGCAGAAAGCACCACCATCCGGGCAGACAGTGGCTGCTCGAACAGCCTCTCGGCGGTGAGCGGCGTAGCGCGGTTGCCGTCGGTGAGGAACAGCGCAGACTGAAGGGGGTAAACAGGATCGTAGAGTGCATGAGAGGCCAGATGCAGAACATCCACACCCTTGCCGATCTGGCGACGCAGTTCATTCTCTGTGGCCCGGCTTCCGAGCAGGGCTGAAGCCCCGTAGCAACGAGACACCTCAATAGCCTCCTCGCGCGCCCCTGGCAACTGAGGCAGGATCCCGCCAAAAGCAGGGTCCCCCACCACAACGGCGCGAGGCGTTGCAGCATGCTGAATCAAAGCTCGGGCTACCCATCCACCCGTGGGAAGCACTGCCACCGGAAATGCAAGATCGAGTCCTCCCCAGGGGATAAAATGGAAATCCCCGCTCGGCACAAAGTACACGGAGCGCAATGCGCCCCATGAGTGGGGATCGAGTGCATCCGTGAGATCCTTCAACGTTGAGCGCTGCACATCGGCGTTGTGGCCCGGGATTGCGGCGTTGAAGGCGGCAAGTTTCTGTTTGAGCGCCCTTGCAGTCACGCGCAGGTCTTTGAGATTGACTTCCCTTCGCGTGATCACAAGCAGCCTGAGCGGGTCATCGCCCTGGCCGGGTAATGCATACACGAGAGCGGTCTCCAGTGGCAGCAGCGATTGAATCGACTCCAGACTCACTGCCGATACCGCCAGGACATCTGCCAGGTCAGGATCACGCTGTCGAAGGTCGCGAACCAGGGCCAAACGCTGTTCGAGCAGATGCCTCTCCCGTGCGGCATCGATAGGATCGCGGTTTGAGATCGCGCTCTTGCGCCTCCGTTCTTCCAGGATCTCCCGGTCGAGAGCCCTAATCCTGATAGTTATCGCTTCCTGCCGGCCTGCAGCGACCACGCGATTGGCCAGCAATGAGACAAACGCCCTGGCGCGTCCGCGCTCGAGGTCTTCGAACAGACGCGGAAGGTCTCTGTTGCGCATGTCGATGCGCGCCAGACTGGCGGTCACCGCTTCTTTACCAACGCCGAATTGTACC
>Ga0210051_1001870_pt1 | contig 21327 bp, 22 predicted proteins | sample CryGey092014_all_FD_185464 | JGI IMG/M metagenome (GOLD analysis project Ga0210051, IMG submission 185464) | Groundwater microbial communities from aquifer - Crystal Geyser CG23_combo_of_CG06-09_8/20/14_all (SPAdes) (version 2) | ecosystem: Environmental > Aquatic > Deep subsurface > Groundwater... | reverse complement strand
AGTTCGCCTTCAGGCGAACAAAGGGGTTTTACGAAAGGCAAGAATATTCAAGAAAAAACAACCAATTTATCAAAATGTCATGAATCTTATTAAGAATAAATAATCGAGTTTCTACTACCTGGTATGACAAATAAAGCCGAAAACAACAAGAAAAAACAGGCGACAAAGAGCCTTTTAAACAATGGCAACAACGAAGACCAGACTATAGATACCATTTTACGGCCCACTAAGTGGGAGGACTATATTGGCCAAGGGAACATTAAAAGGAATCTAAAGATTATTATTGATGCCGCAAAGTCCAGAGGCGAGTCATCAGACCACCTCCTTTTTTATGGTCAGGCCGGACTGGGAAAGACTACTCTGGCTAAATTAGTGGCGCAGGAAATGAACGCGGCGATGAAAATTACTTCCGGGCCGGCTATAGAAAAAATGGGAGATTTGGCGGCAATTTTAAGTAATCTAGAACCGAAAGACATCCTTTTTATAGACGAAGCCCATAGACTGAACAGGATGATAGAGGAAGTTCTCTATCCGGCAATGGAGTCGAGAAAACTTCACATCATAATTGGCAAGGGCGCTGGCGCTAGAACGATTTCACTGGATATTCCCCCGTTTACGTTAGTTGCGGCAACAACAAGAATAGATCTCTTATCGGAACCGCTAAGGTCCAGATTCGGGGCCACTTTCAGGCTTGATTATTATGACGAGGCCGATATAGAGGCCATAATAAAAAGATCAGCTTCTATTTTAAGTATTGGCATCTCGCCCGAGGCGGTGCGTGTTTTGGCCAAAGCTTCTCGCTTTACTCCTCGAGTAGCTAATAGGCTGTTAAAACGCGTGAGAGACTACATGGAGGTCTATAAGAATAAGACCATAGACGAGGAGGTTGCGAGGAAAACGCTGGATATTTTGGAAATTGATAGCTTAGGATTAGAAACTCACGATAGGCTGCTCTTAAGGACTATTATTGATAAATTCGGCGGCGGGCCCGTGGGCGTAAATACTATTGCCGCCTCCCTTAACGAAGACAGAGTGATTGTGGAGAATGTATACGAACCCTATCTTCTTAAATTGGGGTTGATAAGACGCACGGCTGCCGGACGCACAGCAGAACCCTTGGCTTATACCCACCTAGGCAAAAAACCTAAAGGTAAATTGTTATGATCTATATTAAAGAACTTATTCCCAATCCCGTCGGTAGTGATGTGGGTAGAGAGTTGATTAAATTAATCAATCAGGGCGAAGAAAAAGTAGATCTTGATGGATGGAAATTAAGCGACTTAAGCGGTAAAACATTTTTATTTACCAACAGATTCATCTTGCCGCAGCAGGAGTTAGAATTAAAAAATTCAGAAACTAAAATTTCTTTAAATAACGACGGGGATACAATAACTCTTTATAATGCCGTAGGCGACAAAACCGATGTTTTAAGTTATAGCGAAACGTATGAGGGAGAAATTATTTTAGCCGAAAGATTCAATAAAACTCTTAACGTAGAGCCAAGATCGCCAGTTCCGACAAACGGCGTTTTGCAGGGAGGACTTATTACTAATAATTACGACTTGTGGCCGCTCCTCGCGGCAATTTTTATTTCCGTCCTAGCCGGCCTCATTGGAAGTTTTGTTTTAAAGAGGGTCTATAATTTACGATGAGGTTTATTTCACCTAGTCCAAAAGCGACGACGCAAACAGCTAAGGTGTTAGCCAAAGAGGTTCTCCTTACAAACTCACTCGTTGTTTTGGGATTGGTTGGCGACTTGGGGACAGGCAAAACAACTTTCACTAAGGGGTTCTTCAAGGAGTTGGGCGCGCGCAAGAAGATTACAAGCCCCACATTTCTTATATTGAGAAAAATACCTATTAAGAGCAAGAGGAACGCTTACCACATAGATGCTTACCGGGTGAACAAAAGAGATCTATTAAGCTTAGGCCTTAAGGACATCTTAAAAGCCCCAAACATAGTTGTAATAGAATGGGCCGATAGAATAAAGAACGTTTTGCCCAAAGGAACTATTTGGGTAGAGTTTGAACACGGTTCAAAAGAAAATGAAAGGCACATTACTTTTAATAGACGCTAATTCTCTTATTCATCGCGCTTATCATGCCCTCCCGCCGTTTACTTCCCCCGAGGGCAAGCCAACGGGGGCTCTTTATGGGTTGGCCAGCATTCTAATTAAAATTTTTAGAGAAGGGATGCTAAATAATGATATACCAAAGTTTATAGTCGCGGCTTTTGACACTCCCGAGATTACATTTAGAGAAAAGGAATACAAGGAGTATAAAATAACAAGGCCTCCGGCGGCCGATGACCTTATTTCACAACTAAAAGAGGCGCAACGCCTTTTACAATTATTTGGCATAAAAACAATCAAATTGCCGGGATGGGAGGCAGATGACCTCTTAGCCACGATAGCTTCCAGATTTAAAGCAAGCGAGGCGATAAAAAAAGTTGTTATACTGTCCGGCGACCTCGATATGCTACAGATGGTCAAGGACGATAAGGTGGTTGCTATAATGCCGCAGAAAGGCATAAGTAACACGGTTGTCTATGATGAAACAAGCGTATTTAAAAGATTCGGCGTCGCGCCTAAACTTCTAGCTGATTATAAAGGTCTCGTGGGTGATAAATCTGATAATATTCCAGGCGTTCCCGGCATCGGACCGAAGACTGCGGCTAACGTTATAAGTAAGTTTCAAAATTTGGAGAATTTATACCGAGAAATAGATGAGGTTGGGCTGCCAGACCTTAAATTACAGAGCAAACTTCAAGAGTATAAGGATCAAGCCTTTTTATCAAAGAAATTGGCTACGTTAGACCAAAGCGCGCCAGTCGAAGTTTCTTTAGAGGAGCTTCGACTGCCCGCCGCCGTAGATGGCAAACAAATTACAGTGTATTTTGAAGAATTGGGGTTTAATAGTTTAATAGATAGGCTAGCCAAGCTATAATTAGGGTAACATGGCTTTTAGCCGAAAACGGAAGATAAAATTTTCTTTCTCCGATCTTAAACTGCCGGAGATGAGATCTTTGTGGATATTCGCCTTGCTGGTTGTTTTTTTGTTAATTGCCGATTATATTTTTATATCTTCTCCTACTATAACGAAGCTTACCGTCTTTTTATTTATGGGGATTTTAATTTTTTGGAACAACTTAAAAACGGCTAGGCTAAACCAAGAAACTAAAAATACTTCCGGCCGCCTTAATGATATTGTGAAAAGTTTGAGCGACGGGATTGTCGCTTATGATGTGGACTTTAAAATTCTAATTATTAATAGCGCTGCCGAAAAGTTATTTGGCATAAAGAAAGAAGAAGTTGCCGGGCAGTATTTCGGTCCGGAGCGGGTAAGAGAAGCGAGACTGAAACTTTTTACTCAAATTCTTTTCCCCTCCCTCGCGCCGCTTGTCGTTAGAAGAACTGACGGAGACGGCTACCCGCAAGTTATAGATGTGTCGTTTAGCGAGCCGAGCCTGGACTTCAGAATTACTACTATAAAAATGTCTTTGCCGGACGGCAAAACAAGCGGCTTCGTAAAAATAATTCACGACCGCACTAGGGAAATCCAACTTTATCGTTCTAAATCGGAATTTATTACTATAGCCGCTCATCAATTAAGAACTCCGCTTACTGCCATAAATTGGACGCTAGACACCATAGTCAAGGATTCATCCGTAAACGATGAAAACAAAGAAATGATTAAGAATGGTTTAGCCGCTTCCGTAAAAGCCTTAAAGATAGTAAACGATCTTTTAGATGTCGCTAAGATTGAAGAGGGACGCTTTGGCTACAACTTTGAAAATATAGATATTGTTAAGTTTTTAAACGAGATTTTAGAAAACGCCAATGTTATCGCTAAAAAATACGGACTCAAATTATATTTCGATTCCGGGGGGGACCGATCAATTATCTTGAAGGCAGATCCCAATAGGCTGGGATTAGCGTTTTCTAATATCCTAGATAACGCGATAAAGTACAACGTCCAGAATGGCAATATTACGGTTAAAATAGAAAGACTGCCCGGCAAGCCTTATATTCAAGTAAGCGTTGTGGATACTGGTATGGGAGTGCCGCTTGAAGCCATGCCCAAGCTGTTCACTAAATTTTTCCGGGCAGAGAACGCTTTGAGATTCCGGCCGGAAGGATCTGGTTTCGGGCTCTATATAACCAAGAACGTCATTAATCGTCACGGCGGAGCAATTTGGATAGAATCTACCTTAGGAAGAGGTACGGCTGTTTATGTTACTTTACCCACGGATCCAAGCTTAATCCCTCCTAAAGAGGTTATTCGGGAAGAATATTAAGGAAATGATTATATTATTATACGGCCAAGATTCTTATAGGCGCCTCACGAAGCAGCTTGAGATAGAAAAAGCATACCGCGAAAAAAGAGGCAACTTATCCGAGGAACATTTTGATTTATCTCTAGACGGCACCATGGAAAGATTTAAAGATTTTATAGTTAACCGTTCTATGTTCGACGATATGAAGCTCACGGTTTTAGAGAACGCTTACGATTACTCCGACAATAAGGAATTTCGTGAAATTTTATATAGCGAACTCGAGACTAAAAGTTTAATTATTTTAATGAGCGCCGACGGGAAACCTCCTGCTAAATTAAACTTTTTATTGAAGAAACCAGTTCAGAATCAAATATTCCAACCGTTAGAGGACGCAAAATTAGAGTTTTTTATTAATAAGGAAGCCTTAAGTCGCGGGCTAAAACTATCAGCCGATATTATAGAGTCGGTTAAGAATACATTCGGTAGCGATACCTGGGGGATAATCACGGAGTTGGACAAAATGGCGTTCCAGAGCAATCACTTTAAACCCCACAAGCCGAAAGTAGATTACTACGTTCTTGTTAGCGCCTTAAAAGCAAATAAAGATTTTAAACATAAATTAGTAGCGTTAGAAATTATGTTAAGCGAAAGAAGAGATGATCCCGCCCGCGTTTTTAATAGCTTAAGTTATAGATTGAATAGCCGAAAAGAAGCCCAGGCATTTGCTGATTACGATGTGGCAGTGAAGTCGGGAAAATTGGATTACGAAGAGGTCTTGGTTGATTTTTGCTTGAGCGCGTGAGAAAGACGCGATTTTAATCGCGAAGCTTTATTTCTTTTAATTAAGTTCGTTCTGGCCGACTTATCGAGAAGTTTGTATACGTTGGGCAAATAGCTTTCAGCTTCTTGTATTTTACCGCTAGTCACTAGGTTTTTATAAAGTTTCACGGTCTCTTTAAGTTTCCTATTTTTTGTAAGGTTTACTTTTCGCCTTTTAACATTCTGACGCAAGGCTTTTTTAGCCGATCTTATTTTAGGCATTGTTTTATTCTCTTATAAATTACCGGCTCTGTCAAAGACCTGCCTGCCGGCAGGTTTTAAGTAATATTTTCATAGTGTTTCATATGACAATTTTTTTGAGTGATTGTCAAGGCAAGTAAATCTATTCGCCAACCTTTATCGTCAGAAATTTTATCCGAAAATTCGCCTGCGTATAAAGAAGCCGTACGCTTTAACTTGCTAAGTTTTGAGGCGGTTAGTTGCTCCTCGGGAGTTATTAACAAGTTATCAACATCTTTAATATTATACGACACAATCGTTTTGACCTCTATAAACACAAGCGTTCTATCTGGCGCCCAAGTTACTATATCCAACTCGCCCCAAGGTTTGCGATAGTTCCTTTCAATTATCTTGTATCCCTTATCCACAAGATATCTACAGGCCAGATCCTCGCCTAATTTACCAGTTTCAGATTTTGTTGCCATTGTTTGCCGTTTACACAAAACATCCTAGTTGTTATTGTTATACAGTATAACACTTATTATAATGTTCAATATGTTTGCGGTGAAACATCACCATCGCTGGTATGCAAGAAATTAGCTATGAATATATCAGGGGGTTGGTAGACGGCGAAGGTAGTTTTACTTTTTGTACCAGGCCAGGGTTATTGAAGGTGGGTGGCAGCACTTTTAAACCAAGAATTCCGGCCTTTATTTTATCAATGAATTCTAGAGACAGAGATTTGATAATTAGCATAAGAAACAAACTAGGCCTAAAAAATAGGGTATACACTTATAGATCGACCCCTCTACATGCTTTTAATAAAAGCTATATTAGGGGCAGTAAATCAATACTAATAGTTAGAGAGTTTCCTAATTTAAAAAATGTAATAATCCCAGTCTTCTATAGAAAATTGAGGGGTTATAAGGGTATTCAATTTAAGGCTTGGCTTGAACTAATAGGCACGGACCCAGCGGTGCCGAGTCTGTATAAGTTACTATATAGGCTCCATAAAAGCGGGTTTTACAAAAAGGACAATTATTTTAGCGATTAATTATTGTTATGAATGTTTTACCGCAAACATAGCCTTTTTAGAAATCCCCAAAAACGTAACATCCATCCGCTTATCCGGCCTTCGCTATATTCACGATGTTTTACGCTTTTTGTCAAATGTTTTACACTTTGATGTAAAACACAGTAAAACATCGTATTTATGTGCTTTCCCGATAACGCGATAAATACTAAATCGGCAACCGTGTTTATTGGTTGCCGATTGAAATTGCCGATTGCCGATTGAAATTGCCGATTGCCGATTAGAATTGCCGATTAAGCTCCGAGTCTTCGCTCACGCCTTTCATAATACGCAATTGTGTCTTTAATGTCCTTAGCGGTAAAGTCTGGCCACATTTTTTCTGTGAAATATAATTGAGAGTGCCTTGTATCCCACATCATAAAACCGGTACTCAAATGTGGTTCACCGCCTGTTCTAATAATGAGGTTAACCGGGGGCAGGTCTTTAGTCCAAAGACGCCCTTTTAAATCTTCTTCGGATATCTTTTTTACGCCTCCACTCAAGAGTTGGTTCACAGCCGCAATCATTTCTCTATCTCCGTTGTATCCTATAAGCAGCGTTAGATTATAATTATTGTGTTCTTTAGTGGTCTCCTCGGCGCGGTAAAGAGCCTGCACGGTTTCTTTGCTTAGGAGCTTTAACCATTCTCCTAGCACTCTGATTCTAACACCCCTTTTGCCGGCATCTTTGTCTTTAATAAACTTCTTGGCCAGACTGCGATAGATATTATCAAGAACTCTAATTTCTTTCTCTGATCTTTTGGTTAAGTTGTCGTAAGAACCGCCCCAGACCGTAAGGTAGGGGATTTCTAATTCAAAAGCCGCCCTCACCACCTCGGTTATTCTTTTGGCTGCCCTCACGTGTCCTTGCCAAGGCAAAAGTCCGCGCTTTTTCGCCCAGTGCCTGTTGCCGTCGGGTATTATAGCTACGTGCCTAATTTTTCTCTCCGTACTTTTCAAAAAATTTCAGATAGATTTCTCTTAAAAGTTTTGCGTCTTCTAATGCATTATGCTTTTTATATTTAGTCGTATCAACGCCTAAGCCGCTCAAGAAATCTTGATTATCGGAAAATCTTGGATTAATACCTAAGCCGAAGAGTATGGAAGCGAAATCAATCGGTATCCAATAAGCCGGGTGGTTATCCACGCCGAAAAGTTTGTACCAGTAGATGGCATCAAACTGGTTCACATAAGAAACTAAGTATGGCGTAGTAGAACCGACAAAATCTCTAATTCTCTCTTTTGCTTCTTCCCGGGAAACCTTAGGTCCTGTAAAATAAGGGATTACATTTTCTTCCACCCAATCGCTTACTCCTTCATCGTGCTCTATTTCTATATAGAATTCTTCGCCCGATGGCTTAACCATACCTATAGAAATCAACTCGCCTTTATAAGGATCCAGGTGAGAAAACTCCGTGTCAAAAAATATAATATTATCGGAAAAAGGTTTTAACATTCTGGTGGGATTATACACTTCTGTACGAACTCATTTTAGCCAAAACTCGTGATTCTGGCGAGTAACTTACCCCTTCACGCACCCCTTCATTCGCTCGGTCGTGGCTTGAAGGGGTAGCTCTACTGATTTGTCTTATCTTTACTGGCTTTTCTCAACCCAACCCTTCAAAATTCTAAACCCGACTTCACTCCGCTACACCCGATTCCACGCTTGTGCTGTTTCCCACAATATCCGCCTTCGGCGGATTGGCTCGCCGCCCTGCTGGTCGGCTCGCTTGGTCGCCGAAATTCCTCCCCTTAAACCCCTCCTTTCGGCTAGTCCTCGGGGGAGATTATATTATCGTCACTTCTTTTTATAATGCTTATCAAACTCCTTGTATACAGAGTGGCCATAAAAAGTCTGACTAGTACTTTTGGGGTTACTCGGATCCAACCGTCGTGTAAAGGAAAACTTTTTATTCCCAATTAACTTCCTTTTCAAGTCATTAAATTTCTTATTCTGCTTAAAATCGGCATAGCGTCCTGCTAGTTTTTTAACTAAGATTCTGTAGTTGAGAGGATATTTTTTAAGAATATCTGACTCTTCCAATCTGATTACAGGTGCCTTGGGATTATCTGTTAACTGAAACCCAGTACCCTTAATTATTTTAACTCCGCCTTTAGAAGTTACAACAGAAACTGGTTTAACGTCGCCAATCAGTTTTAATACGGGCTTACCGTTTTCTTGAAAACTTCCCGAATTGATAAATCTTAATTTTGGTATAAGTTTTCTATCAATAACGAGGGTTCCCCCTTGCCCGCTAATTTCTCCATTAAGGACATCAAGTATTGCGGCGTTTTCTGCGCCGACCTTTGATATTTTTTCAAGATGTTCCATCCAACTTTTTCTTTCAGTTTCTTTTAACTTCTCAAGCATAGCCTTCAACTCTGGATATTTAATCCTTTCATTTCTACCACTGTAGCGATAATAGATATCGGACTCTTTCAGCTCGCCGTCATTTTTGATACACATTACTGGTTTATCTTTACTCTGATGAACTTTAATTATGCCCACAGTTTTACTCTTAACAGTAACTGTAGATTTTTCATATTCAATTTCAGGCGAGAAACAGCTATTTAGGTAAGAAGTTATTTTTTCTTCATCCGTTGTCTCAAAGTTACTTGACTGCAGACCAACCAATTCTTTGGGGTTATTTCTAACTCCAAAAACCATATAGCCGCCTTTGTTGTTTGCGAAAGCAGCCATACTTTTTGCGTAGCTTTGTTTAGATAGCCAATTAAATGATTCCTTAAACTCAAGCCAATTACTTTCCCGAGAGGAGATTTTATAGGAGGGCGAAGCTCGAAAGGAAAATATTTTCTTGAACTCTGGGCTGTGGATAAACTCCATGCAGGTATCATACTATAATATAAGCATGCCCAGCAACCAAGTTTTTAAAGCGGTTTATTTCCCTGACCACAAAGAAGTTAATCCTAAAGCTAAGGGGGTTATTTTGGCTTTTGGTGAAAGAAGTAAAGATTTATACAAAAGTATCGCCGATCTTGGTAGTAATGAACTAAGAAACTTACTTGGTACAGATTCCTTTATTGAGCTTGAACAACGAGCTAAATCGGAGGGGCTACCAGTTAACACTTATTGTCTTTGGTATTTGCGAAAAAATCTCGGTGTAGAAGAAGGAAAATCAAAAGCCAAAACTACAAAAAACATCAAAAAGACAATACCCCATTTTATAAATCAAGTTATAGAGGGAGATTGTTTGGAAGTGATGAAAGAAATTCCGACAAAATCAATAGATATGATTTTGTGTGATCTGCCATACGGCACGACACAAAATCACTGGGACAGCGTTATTCCCACTGATCAACTTTGGAACCATTACGAGCGCATTATCAAAGACAAGGGTGTTATTGCTCTGACTGGGCAAGGACTCTTTACGGCGAACCTTATACTATCTAATCCGAGACTATTTAAATATAAAATCACTTGGGTCAAGTCAAAACCGACTAATTTTTTAAACGCAAAAAAACAACCGCTTCGCAAACACGAAGATGTTTGTATTTTCTACAAGAGCCAGCCGGCTTATAATCCGCAAATGACTTATGGTGAACCCTATAACAAAGGCTTTAGGAAGGATCAATTCACTGGAAGTTATGGCGATTTTAAGACTGTAGAAGTAAAGAGTAATGGGGAGCGTTATCCAACAGATGTAGTTTATTTTAAGACCGCAGAGAGCGAAGGTCCCGTGTACCACCCAACGCAAAAACCAGTAGAGCTAGGCAGATACTTAATAAAAACATTCACCAAGCCAGGGGATGTAGTTTTAGATAACACTTGTGGTAGCGGGAGTTTTCTGGTTTCTGCTGTTTTAGAGGGGAGAAAATTTATCGGAATTGAGAAAAATCAAGAAGTTTATTTATTTAAGAAACATCGAGTGGATTATATTGAGGTTTCTAAACAGCGTATTAAGGAAGCGGAGGTACAATACAAAGCTACTAGTAGTAAGTTGTTTTAGATTCCACTATACGGTTCTTCCTGGAGAGTTTTTCGCGCTTTTTCAATTTCACTATCAGTCAGCGCGCCTTTTCCTTTGAGCCAGTACAGCAGGTGGAAATACTGATTTGCGTGTAAAACAGGCTTCACTATTTTACTTAGACCGGTTTCTTTCTGAACAAAGGCAAGATGTTTTTCTGAAAGTACACCGCGACCAATGAGGTCATAGGCGATTCTCACAGCATCAACGGAAGTTAAATTTAGATCACCTTTGTGGTTTTTATCCTTTTCAATATCTGACGTATCAATACTTAGTAAATCTTCAACTGTATCCAATCCGTTGAGATTGCGGTTATAATACTCTATTTCTTGCCCACGATATGTAAACCATGTTCTTCCTTGTTCGGTAAGAGAGCCGCGAGGCAGATAAACGCCTTCGTTCGCTACTCGTTCTTTTGATACCCAGCCACAGATATAAAGTATCCATTTTCTTTGTCTGGTCGTACCCGGAAGTTCTCTTTTGCTGGGAGTTTCGAGGTGAGTCATAACATAAATATCTGCGTCTAATCTTTCGTCATGCATCTGTCGCGCAAAAAAATTATGTTTTGCTTCTCTTGCAATACCATCGCTGCTTTCGTATTCCTCTTTAAATGGTAGTGCGCCGCCGCGACATTTAACATCAACTTTTACGCCGGATGGGAGTAAAAGGTCATATCCGAGAGGATGATCTTCGGGGTTAATTTCTGGCATACCTAACTTGTTCCGTATAACCATTTCTGCAAGTGCGCCAAATCCTTGTTCTTCTAAACTTCCTCGTTCTGCGCCGGTTCTATTTTGATTTGCGGCAATATATATCCCGCCGCTTTTTGCCTCAGTTGAAAACCAAGCTCGTCGGTGAGCTTTACGACAATTGGCTTGGGGTGGTGGTATTTATACATATTTACTTTAAAAAATAACTGATTGGTTTTTTATAAATTCTGGCAAACTCTCGCAATGCCATAACATCAATCCGCCTTTGTCCTGATTCTAATTTCGAGACATAGGACTGAGTTTTTTTAAGTAACCTTGCAGTTTTTTGTTGGTCTAGCTTAGCGGCAATACGAGCCTTTTTCAATTGCTCAACAGTGTATTTATGGTCTTTTGAGTAAATTGTCTTTGGCATATTTATATCTTTATGTTATATTCCATAGCGTAATATGCCAAAGTGGAATATAATATTAAGGGGAGGAATTCCGGCGCGTCCTGCGAGCCGACCAGCAGGGCGGCGAGCCAATCCGCCGAAGGCGGATATTGTGGGAAACAGCACAAGCGTGGAATGGGGGCGTAGCGGAGTGAAGTCGGACTTGGGATTTTGACTAAGCAAGGTCAGAAAAGCGAGGAATGAAGGGCGGTTTTAGAAACACAGGGTAGTCATTCCGAGGTGGGGCGAGTGACTACCCGTATGACTAGGTAAAATTCAATAATTTTTGGTAAAATAGGTTAGTAAATCAGCGTATAATCCCACCAAGAGAGTAGAGAGTGATAATTTTTCAGAATTTTCTTTGGCGGTCGCCAAAGAAAACCATTGGTTTCTGGGAACGCCGCGCGCTTCGCGCGATTGTAGTGTGAGGTTGGAGCCGAAGATTTTTTGAAGGGAGGATTTTTGTAACGGATTTAAAATAACCTTCTAAGTGTAGTAGTGAGAAATTCTGCCTCTGATGTTAGTAAGATTTAAAAATTCCCTGAGTCCACCCAAAGATCTTCAAAAATAATTCTGTGCTGCAAATATAAATATCAAAAGTTCCTAAAGGTAGGTTGTCACGCTTGTGCTTACTAGCAATATTCATTTTTCTATAGGTTTTGAAAAATTGCTTTCGAGGAATACTTGTTATAAATGACCAATATCGCTCGGCCTTTTTATAATCAAGGTGAGGATGAATGTGTATATATCCCCGAAATTTGCTTTCTGGAACTTTGCAGATTCTTCGAAAGAAAACCATCATTATTTTTATCATTTCCGGATCGCTATTCGAAAAACGAACCAACCCTCTATCAGTCTTCCCGCCTTCAGCCCAATAAAGCATTACACCAATAAGCCACAACTCTTTCTCACTTAATGACTTAATTTCTTTTTGTGCGGCATCGATAATAATTTGTCTTTTCGCTTTTTCATTTTTTAGACGAGAAGCCCTTCTATTTTCTACTACTTCTTTATCGTGACTCTTTGAGGAAAGTGTTTTCTTTTGTGCCGAGGTTAATTGAATTTTGCCGACCCACAAACTAATACTTCCTTTTGAAACACCAAGTCTTTGAGCAATTTCGCCCATCGACAAACCTTCTTTGCGCAAAGTAATCGCAAGATCCCTTTCTTTTTCTTTCATAATTAAACAGCTTAATACTATAATATGTATAGTATACTATAGCTGTTCAATTTATTCGAGTGGGCGTTGTGGGGATTGAACCTACGACCTTCGCAGTGTAAATGCGACGCTCTACCACTGAGCTAAACGCCCCTATCAAATCTAACGGTGTGAATAAATGAGTCTCCCTGTCTGCCGGCAGGCAGGCCTACCACTTGCTTGCCCTTCCGAAGTGTGAGCGAAGGAGGGAGCTAAGCGCGCGGATGTGCGCCCACTTGGATTCGAACCAAGGACCCCAGTCTTATAAGGACTGTGCTCTAACCGGCTGAGCTATGGGCGCTTACAATGTGGATTTTAACTTAAGCGCTTATAGGTTTCAAATTAAATTCCTTGATAAGATTGTAGAACTCCTCCTGCTCTAAAGTTTCTTTTTCTATTAAAGTTTTAGCTATTTTTTTAACTGCAGCTCCGTAAGTAGAAAGAATTTTATTAGCTGTTTTATAGCTGCGATCGATAAACTTTTTGACTTCCCCGTCAATCTTAGTAGCGGTCGTTTCAGAGTAATTTCTTTCTGTGGTCATCTCTCTGCCCAAAAATACCATTTCTTCCGTCTTGCCGAAAGTTATTGGCCCCAGATCACTCATGCCAAAACGGGTAGTAAGTGCCCTGGCGAGAGTAGAAGTCTCTTTAAGATCATTCGAGGCTCCCGTAGAAACATCGCCGAAAGTCAACTTTTCTGATACGTAACCGCCGAGCAGCATCGCAAGATCTGCCATAAACTGCGCTTTGGTTTTTAACCTTTGTTCTTCAAGCGGCAATTTTAACGTGTAACCCCCTGTGCGTCCTCGGCTCACAATCGATATTTTATGTACCGGATCAGAGTCTTTAAGTCCTGCGGCCACTACGGCGTGCCCCGCTTCGTGGTAAGCGGTGATTTCTTTTTCTTTTTCAGAAATAATCCGACTTTTTCTCTCCGGCCCTAACATCTCTTTTTCTATAGATTTGTAAAGATGGAACTGCCCAATTAATTTTTTGCCCTCTTTAGCCGCTAGAATGGCAGCCTCATTAACTGCGTTCGCAAGGTCTGCGCCGGAAAACCCAGGCGTCCTCGTCGCCACCCTTCTAAAATCAACCTCTTTTTCTAAGGGCTTGTTCCTGGTGTGTATTTTTAATATTGCTTCCCGCTCTCTTATATCCGGCAAATCAAGAAGCACTCTTCGGTCAAACCTACCCGCTCTTAAGAGCGCGGAATCGAGTATGTCCGGCCTATTGGTTGCCGCGAGAACTATAACTCTGGTATCGCGGTCGAAGCCGTCCATTTCAACTAATATCTGATTTAAGGTTTGTTCCCTTTCATCGTGTCCTCCGCCAAGACCGGCGCCGCGCTCGCGTCCTACAGCATCAATTTCATCAATAAATAGTATGGAAGGAGCGGAGCGTTTGGCGGTGGCGAAAGCGTCTCTCGTCCTCGCCGCCCCAACGCCGACAAACATTTCTACGAATTCAGAGGCTGATATATGAAAGAAGGGAACGTTTGCTTCTCCGGCTACAGCTCTGGCAAGTAAAGTTTTGCCTGTTCCCGGAGGGCCCATAAGCAAGACGCCCCGAGGAATCTTCGCGCCCATATCGATATATTTCTTGGGACTCTTTAAGAAATCGGCAACCTCTCTTAATTCTTCTTTAGCCTCTTCAAGTCCGGCTACATCCGCGAAGGTTACTTTGTCTTTGAAACCAGAGAAGGGCTTGATGTTAGCTCTTCCAAAAGAGAATGCTTGATTAATACCTCCCTTGGCTTGTTTGGATATATACAAAAAAACCCCGATAATAATGAGGAGAGGTAATAGTGTTGGAATTAAAATTGCCATCCAAAAACTAAACCCGGATTCATCTTTAATTTTAATAGACGTGCTCGCGAGTCTTTCAGAAGTTACCCCGTAATTAACCAGAGTCTGGGTGATGCCAACGCCTGGCTCTTTTTTAGAGATAATTTTCTCGCCCGTGGTAAGACTAACTTCTAAATTATTTCCGGCTACGGTGATACCGGACACTTCTCCGGCATTAATCTTATTTATGAGTTCGCTTATATCAACTTCTTTTATCGGCTGTTGTATTTGATAAACTACCGAAAGGAGAAGCGCGAACGACAGAAGAATGGCGATAACCCAAAAGAAATTTTTATACAGATTTAAATTCTTCAAATCTTTAACTTTAGGACAATTCTCTTATCTTCCGGCTTGATTGAATCTATAACGAATTCGTGAACGGAGTCCTTCTCTAACTTTTTCTTTAATTCTTCGAGCGAACCGAATTCCGAAACGTGGATTAGCCCGATAATGTCATCAGTTAGCATAATGAAAGCTCCAAACGGAGTTAGTTTATAAACTTTTCCGCTTACCGTCATACCGGCTTTAAAATTCGCTTCTACATTCTCCCAAGGATCTGGTTTTAGCGCTTTTAATGAGAGCGTTACTCTACCCTCTTTTATTTCCAGTATTTTCGCGCTTACCATGTCGCCTACTTTAACCACCTCCTTTGGATTGTCTATCAAACGGTGATCCAGTTCCGATATATGGATTAAACCTTCTATTTCGGGACTATCGGCAAAACGGAGAAAAGCTCCAAAATTGGCCACGCCGGAGATTATACCAGAGATAACATCGCTTATTTTATACTTATTAAGCAGGTCTTTGACATTGGCATTAGCAGCCTCTCTCTCAGAAATTATTAGCTTATTTGTCCTGGGGTTTAAGCTCAATATTTTGACTTGGAGTTCCTCGCCGATAAACTTTTTAAACTCTTCTATCATTTTAGTTCTGTCGCCTTCAGCGCCTTTAGGATAATGTTCGCTCGATAATTGCGAGCCCGGCAGAAAAGCAGACAAACCGTTGACTTCGGCTATAAGACCTCCGGAGTTCGCATTTGCCACCTTTATGGCAAAAACTTCATCTTTTTCCTTTATTTCTTTGAGTTCTTGCCAAACTTTTTGCTTATCCGCCTCGCTAAGAGAGAGTTCTATAAGGCCGTTCTCGTTCTCCGGCACTATAACTTTGGCGGAAACTTCGTCGCCCGAGTTCAATTTCTTAATGGCGTCCCTGGCGTTTAAGAGTTCCGCGCCGTATATTATGCCGGTGCCGACTTTAGGTACGTCAAAATAAACAGCTTTACCCTTCTTTTCTAAAACTTTCACCTGAATCAAGTCCCCGGGCTTTAGTATCGGCATAAGCCCCGGTTCGGACTTTAAAATTTGGAGTTCCACCGACTCCTGGTTTTTGAGTGATGCGGCTTGCATATCAGGTAGTAGAAACTCGACTAATTATATTGATAATTTTTACCTTTAAATCTTTCATTGTTTATTTTCAGGTAGATTCATTTATAACTGTTTAATCGTTTCGTTCGCCTTTGGTGAACAAGTCGAGTTTTCACTACCTGACATATGAGCGGAATTATAGAGAAAGACGAATTGAAAATCAACCCCGATTCTGATAAAATAGCAATAATGGTTGTAAAGGCATCGAAGTTATCCGGCGTGATTTGTGAAACCCGCTCGCCCGTTCCGCAGGCGGGCGAATTTAGACTCTCTTTAGATCCGACTACCATTGATAACAAAACTAATTTGACTTTAAGGACTAAAACCTCACTTCCCATCTCTTCGACTTCTTCATTAAGTTTAATCCAAGGTCCGGGAGAATATGAGGTGATGGGTATTAAAGTTAGAGGTATTGTATTAGAGAAAGAATCCGACGCCAAAAATATCCGCACGGTTTATCTTGTTAAAATGGACGGCTTGCAGCTTTGTTTTTTGGGCTCGATAGAAAAGGATTTAGACGAGGGATTTTTGGAAAAGATTGGAGAGGTTGATGTCCTGTTTATTGATGGAGAGGCCGACGCTAAAAAAATAATATCTTTGATTAAAGACGCCGACCCTAGAATTGTCATTTGCTATAGCGATGAAAATGCGAAGATGCTCATGAAAGAGTTTGGTCAAACGGTGGAAGCGCAAGATAAAGTGTCCGTGAAGAAAAAAGATTTGAGCGAAGAAGAAACTAAATTGATATGGTTGAAGGAGAAGGAAAAATAGAAAAAAAAGAAATAACGATCGAGCTCAAGGATTCCTATCTGGACTATGCCATGTCGGTTATAGTGGGCCGCGCGTTACCTGATGTTCGCGACGGATTAAAACCGGTTCACCGGAGGATTTTATGGGCCATGTGGGAATCGGGCATTACTCATTCGGCTAAATTCAGGAAGTCGGCCAATGTTGTTGGTGAAGTGTTGGGCAAATATCACCCGCACGGCGATATAGCAGTCTACGATGCTTTAGCAAGGATGGCTCAGTATTTTTCTTTGCGTTACCCGCTTATAGACGGCCAAGGCAACTGGGGCAGTATTGATGGAGATTCCCCGGCGGCTATGAGGTATACGGAGTGCCGGCTTTCTGCTTTGGCCGAGGAGCTTTTGTTGGATATAGATAAAGAAACGGTTGATTTCATGCCTAACTACGATGCTACAAAGGTGGAACCCAAGGTTTTACCCGCAAAAGTACCTAACTTATTAATAAATGGTTCTTCTGGCATTGCTGTCGGTATGGCTACTAATATCCCGCCTCATCATTTGGGTGAAGTGGTGGATGCTACTAATCACCTGATTGATCACCCGAACGCTTCTTCGGAAGACTTAATGCAATTTGTTCATGGACCGGATTTTCCCACCGGAGGAATTATTTACAATAAAAGAGAAATTATCGAAGCTTACACGGCCGGTCGCGGCAGGATCACGGTAAGGGGGGTGGCAGAAGTTGATGAAAAGAAAATTATAATCACAGAGATTCCTTATCAGGTGAATAAAGCCGAACTCATTATAAAGATTGCCGAGTTGGTACAGGGCAAGAAGATAGAAGGAATTCGCGACTTACGCGATGAATCGGATAAAGAAGGGTTGCGCATCGCGATTGAATTAAAATCCGACGCCATACCGCAGAAAGTAATGAATCAGCTTTGGAACTGGACTGATCTGCAAAAAGATTTTCATCTTAATATGTTGGCCATAACAGAGGGCTTAAAACCCAGAATTATGTCTATAAAGGACGTTCTCTCAAACTTTATTACCCATAGAGAAACAGTCGTGAGGCGCCGCACTGAATTTGACCTCAAGAAAGCCAGGGAGAGAGCCCATATATTAGAGGGACTAGCCAAAGCGCTTTCGGTTATTGACAAGATAATCGCTACCATTAAAAAATCTGCCGACAAAGAGGACGCGCACAAAAAATTGGTTCAGAATTTTAAGTTGAGCGATGTGCAAGCCACGGCTATATTAGAAATGAAGCTTCAGACTTTGGCGGCTTTGGAGCGCAAGAAAATAGAAGATGAGCTCAAAGAAAAGCAGAAACTTATAAAAGAACTAACTCTCCTTCTGAAGAGCACGGAAAAAATTTTAGGCGTTATTAAATCGGAGCTTGGCGATTTAAAAAATAAATTCGGCGGAGAGAGAAGGACCAAAATACATATTACCGGCCTGAAGGAGTTTAACGTTGAAGATTTGATACCTGCGGAAGATACGATTGTTACTATGTCCGGCGACGGATATATCAAGCGTTTGCCGCCAGACACATTTAAAAAACAGCGTCGCGGGGGCAAGGGTCTTATTGGCACGGAAGTTGGAGAAGAAGATGTGGTTGGGCACTTCTTGAGGGCTAATACTCACGACAATATTTTATTCTTCACCGCGAGCGGCAAATCTTATCAGACGAAAGTTTATGAAATACCGGTGGGCAGCCGCGTAAGCAAAGGCAAAGCCATACACAACTTTTTGGAGATTCCTCCTCAAGAAAAAATAAGCGCTATTATTACCTACTCGGCCGAAAGGAATAAAACCCCCGGATATCTGGTGATGGTTACCGAAAAAGGCGTCATGAAAAAAACAGAACTTGCCGAGTTCGCCAATGTTCGTAAGAGCGGCATTATTGCCGTAAATCTCAAGAAAGGAGATCACCTTAAGTGGGTTAAACTTTCTTCAGGTCTTAACGAACTTATCCTTACCACCGCGCTGGGCCAAGCCATTCGTTTTAAGGAAAAAGAAGTGAGATCAATGGGCCGCACTGCTTCTGGAGTGAGGGCAATTTCTCTGAAGAAGGATGATTTGGTAAGCGCCTTCAATGTTATAGAGTCCAACAAAGCTTCCGAATATCGAGTGTTTGTCGTTATGGCAAACGGTTTTGCAAAACTCACTTCGCTTAAGGAGTATAAAATTCAGAGACGCGGCGGCAAAGGAATATTGACTGCTAAAATTACCGTAAAGACGGGGCGGCTTGTTTCTACGCACTTAATTTTTGAGGAGAAAGAACTCTTGGCGATTTCGGTCAAGGGACAAATTTTAAGGACGGAGCTCACGAGCGTGAGGAACACTGGCCGATCCGCCCAAGGCGTGCGCATCATGCGCCTAAAGGCCGGCGATAAGATTGCGGGAACCGTTTGTTTGTGAAAAATTCAAAGTGTAAATATCAAAATGTAAAATGACAAATTAAAATGTTAAAATCATTTTTAAATTTTATATTATCTTTTTGATTTTTGATTTTTCAATTTTGATTTATACTAAATAAGTATGCGTTTTACTAAGCCACAATTAATAATATTGAGCGTTGCGGGGTTCGTTGCCCTCGTTATCTTGCTTATGGTTGTTTTTGGTTTTGGTTTGAAGGATGACCTTAACAGGCCTAATGTGGAGTTAGAAGTTTGGGGCGTGGGTGACGAACTTAAAGTTTGGCAGGAGTCTATAACTAAGTTTGAGAGTATTTATCCGAGCGTCAGAGTCAGATACACGAAGTTAGATGCCGCGACTTATGAGAAACAACTGCTTGACGCTTTGGCTGCCGGAAGCGGCCCGGATGTGTTTATGTTTCATAATACTTGGCTCCCCAAGCATGGCAATAAAGTTGTCCCGGCGAGTTCGGAACAAATTCCATTATCTACTTTCCGCAATCTTTTTCCCGTGGTAGTCGAGCAGGACTTCGTGAAAGGCGGCCAAATCTTTTCTCTGCCCCTTTCCGTGGATACGCTGGCGCTATTTTACAACCGCGACATTTTTGACAATAAACGCATTGCGCTCGCTCCCACCACTTGGGATGAACTTAAAGCCACTATTTTGAAAGTAAGAGAGTTTAAGGTCGGCGGGGGTCTTTCAAGAGCGGCTCTTTCCATCGGAGGAACTTCAAGGAGCGTTACTAACGCCGCCGATATTTTAAGCTTGATAATGTTGCAGTATAAAACCGAAATGGTGAACCCCGACGGATCGCGAATGGCTATTTCCAACCCGCAGGGATTAGCCGCTTTAAATTTTTATACGCAATTTTCAAGATCTGGAAGCGCTTATTATACCTGGTCAGATTCCTTTAAACCTTCCATAGATTCTTTCGCCGCGAAACAAACGGCCATGATTATGGCTTATGCTTCTGAAATCCCGGAAATCAAAGCTAAAAATCCCGCCTTAAATTTTGCCGTTGCCCAGGCGCCGCAGTTTAATAAAAACGAAGCGATTAATTTCGCTAATTACTGGGGGCTCGCGGCCTCCATTAAGACCCCGCACCCCAAAGAGGCCTGGGATTTCATTATTTTCACTACAACGAACTCCGAAGTCGCTTCCAATTATATTACTCTCACCGGCAAGCCTCCGGCTCCCCGCTTCTTAATTAACGAGTATCTTACGAACCCGACCTTGGGCGTTTTCGCGGCTCAAGCCTTGACCGCGAGAAGTTGGCCGCAGATTGATAACGTAGAAGTTAAAAAAAGTTTCGATGATATGATAGAATCAGTAGTAACGAATAAGCTTTCTTCCGAGAAGGCTTTACGCGAGGCGGAAAACGAGCTTAACGCTCTAATGGAACGTTAATAAGAATAAGATTAGTTATAGATATGTTAAGTTTTATAAAAACAGCTTTAGCTCAAACTAAAGGGATAGTGCCGCCGGACATAGGCGACCCTGGGTATGGTTGGCCGGAGTTTAATCAACTGATAGAAAACATTCTCGATTTTATGCTTATCATTGCCATACCGCTTGCTGTAGTGGTTATTATCTACAGCGGCTTCCTCTTTATGACCTCCGGCGGGTCAGAACAGAGAATAGCTAAAGGCAAACAGGCTATGCTTGCTGCTATTATAGGGTTGGCAATAGTTTTCGGTTCGCTTATAATCATTAAATTAATAGGTTTAGCTATAGGTTATGATTTTAATTTATAAATGTTTTCATTGATTCAAAAAGTTATAGCTGTGACGGATACTACAGGTAGCAACCCTACCGGTTTAAACATTAAAGCTCCAGGCACATTACCTACCGATGTTTGCCCTTTACTTACTAAAATTTCTGATTTTCTATTCCTTATAGTTGCTCCACTAGCCGGCCTTGTAATACTTTGGGCCGCTTTCCAAATATTAACCGCTGGCGGCGATCCGGCTAAGTTTGCTACTGGCAAGAGGACTTTGGTTTATGCCTTGGTGGGCTTAGGTATAGTTATACTGTCTGATGGGATTGTCGATATAGTTATAGGGCTATTAGGTCAGACGGACAGTATCTGTCCTCCTTAACATAAGACATCTAATGTGTTATCATTTACACAATTAAAAAGGTCGAATTTTTTAACAAACATGATAAGCAAATTAAAATATAAACTTACTTCTGTCGCTCTTGGCTTGATTTTGTTGCCATTAG
>Ga0210051_1001867_pt1 | contig 21358 bp, 25 predicted proteins | sample CryGey092014_all_FD_185464 | JGI IMG/M metagenome (GOLD analysis project Ga0210051, IMG submission 185464) | Groundwater microbial communities from aquifer - Crystal Geyser CG23_combo_of_CG06-09_8/20/14_all (SPAdes) (version 2) | ecosystem: Environmental > Aquatic > Deep subsurface > Groundwater... | reverse complement strand
AGCTTCAAACGTAAATTTGGGTCTAGTGTTAACTCTAAGAAAGCAAGAACCATCAGAACAGAAGTATATGGCAGAATACTCTGCCATAATATTTTTTCTTGCATTCTCAGACTTTTAGGACAGAGCCATTGAAAACAAAAACTTTTTATATACGCTAGTTTCTAGAAAAGTTATGGAAAATCCAGAAACAATTGAAAAACAGTTATGCCCTATGTGCAAGACAAACAACATGACAATGATGGAAGAGGAAATTGAAATTCCTTTCTTTGGAAAAACATTTGTTTTCTCAATGACATGCTCAAACTGCAAGTATCATGTTGCAGATGTTGAGGCAGCTGAGCAGAAAGAGCCACTAAAGCAGACAATAGAAATAAGCTCTGAGGAGGATATGAAGATAAGAGTGATTAAATCTTCACAGGCAACAGTAAAAATACCCCATATCACAACAATTACTCCTGGTCCTGCTTCAAGCGGTTACATAACAAACATTGAAGGCATACTAAGAAGAGTAAAATACCAGGTTGAAACCCTTGCAGATGATGCAGAAGATGATGATGAAAAGAAAAAGGCAAGAAAGCTTTTGAAAAAGCTCAACAGGGTTATGTGGGGGGATGAAAAGCTCACTATCACAATTGAGGATCCTTCTGGTAATTCTGCGATAATATCTGACAAAACCAAGACATCCAAGCTAAAATAAGCTGCTTTTGTATTTCTTTTTAAATAGTAACATTTTTATATTTCAAATTTATTGTATTCTGATATGGAAAAAAAAATAAAGATAGGCATTATTGGTGGCTCAGGAGTATATGACCAAAGATTAGTTAAAGATGCTAAAAAAATAAAAGTTCATACTCCTTTTGGCTTAACATCTGATTTGATAACAACTGGCTTTATCAAAGGCAGGCCTGTTGTTTTCATACCAAGGCACGGTTCTAATCACACTATAAATCCAAGCAATGTTAACTATAGGGCAAATATATATGCAATGAAAAAGCTCGGTGTAACTCATATATTAGCACCTTCAGCTGTTGGCTCTTTAAATGAGGGCATGAAGCCTGGCGATTTTGTTTTCACAGACCAGTTTATAGACAGAACATATAAAAGAGAAACAACTTTTTATACTGGCTCGCAGGTCTGCCATATCTCTGTAGCAGAGCCGTGCTGCCCTGTTCTGAGAAAACTGCTTTCTGACAGCTCAAAAAAACTTGGATTTCCATTCCATGAGAAAGGAACCTGTGTTGTGATAGAAGGTCCAAGGTTTTCAACAAAAGCAGAATCAAATATGTTCAGGCAGTGGAATGCAGACATTATTGGCATGACAATGACACCAGAGGTTGTGCTTGCAAGGGAAGCAGAGATATGTTATGCAACAATTGCCATGGTTACAGATTATGATGTCTGGAGAGGCACGCATGTAAGCGGTGATGAGGTTGCAGCCACTATGAGAAATAACCTTAGCAAAGTAAAGCAATTAATCTTAGAGATTATTCCAAAGATTCCTTCAGAAAGAACATGCAGCTGCAAGAATGCCCTTGATGGGGCAGTTATGTAAATTTCTATTTAGAAACTTTTTTATACAAGTCTTAACAATTGGTATAATTGGTAATCATGGAATTAAAAGACAAGATAAGAACAATACCTCATTTTCCAAAACAAGGCATTATGTTCAAGGACATAACAACATTATTGAAAGACCCTCATGCATTCAGGCATGTAATAAGGGAAATGATGCATCATTTTGATGGAAAAAATATAAATATTGTTGCAAGCGCTGAATCAAGGGGTTTTATCCTTGGAGCTGTTCTTGCCCATGAACTGCATGCAGGCTTTGTTCCTTTGAGAAAGCCTGGAAAGCTGCCATACAAGACAATAAAGCAGGAATTTCAAACAGAGTACAGCACAGATGCTTTTGAGGTTCATGAGGATGCGATTGAAAAAGGCGATATGGTTTTAATTGTAGACGACCTTTTGGCAACAGGCGGAACAGCAAAGGCTGCGATAAACCTTGTTGAAAAGCTTCATGGAAAAATTGTCGGCTTGGCATTCCTTATAGAGCTGAGCTTTCTTAAAGGCAGGGAAAAATTAAAAGGATATGATGTCTTAACACTGGTAGATTATGATAAAGAAGAGTAAATAATACCAAGAAAAATATTAAATGGGCAAAAAAATACGTATATTTCCATTCCTTCTTAGAACTGGGAAATTCAAAGACAGTAACGAAGTGATGAAACTTATTAAAGACGGAAAAGTTAAGGTAGGTGATAGGGTTATAACAAACCTTATGTTTCAATTTCGGCCAAACACCAAACCAGTGTATGTCAACAATGAAAAGATTGAAGGGCAGAAAGAGGAACTATATTTCATATTCAACAAGCCCCAAGGAGTAATATGCCAAAAGAATGACTCAAAGGGCAGGCCTAGCATCTGGGACTGGCTGGAGTCTCATTCAGACCTTAAAGAAGAAGAAATAAATTCTCTTGTCAGTGTTGGGAGGATTGACATAAATACAGAAGGACTTCTTATATTGACAAATGACAGCAGTATTGTCAATCATGTGCTTCAGCCAAAGAATCATATTGAAAAGGAATATTATACTGTGGTAAAAAATTTTCTGTCTGATAAAGCAGTTTCGCAGTTAGAGCAAGGAATTAATATAACAGTAGGATATAAAGGCAAAAAGAAAAAAATTCATGCACTCCCGGCCAAAGTAAGGATTTTGTCAAGAAATCAAAGCAAAAGCGAAATCATGATTGAAATCTGCGAGGGAAAAAGAAGGCAGGTAAGAGAGATGCTTAATGCTGTCGGAAATCCTGTAACATTCCTGAGAAGAGAGAGGATTGGAAAAATCCTGCTGGAAGATTTGAAAGTTGGGAAGATAAAAAGCATATCAAAAGAAGAAATTCAGAATCTTTTATGATATTCGCATTTGGCCTGGTCTGGTTCTTTGTCAACAAAAATGAGATTCTGAAGATGGTAGATAACCTGAGAGGAAAATAATTACAATCTAAAATGGGCAAAAATAAAGTAAATCCATAAAACTCTTCCTAATTTGTTTATTACACAAATCTTTCTTTAAAGGTTTCAAAATAGGTTATGAGCAAAGGCAATAATATCGGGCCAATAAAGATACCAATAACCCCAAATAGGCTGGCGCCGCCTATAACTCCAATAATTACAATTATAGGATGTACCTTAGCTTTTGCATGTACTATTTTCGCAAGTAGAATATTATCAATTGTGCTGATTATCAAAACACCGTATAAAAATAGGCATATCCCCTTGCCTAAGACCCAATAATTATGAGAAAAATAGCCACTTAAAATCAGATATAGCGAAGCAGGTATCCATATAATTCCTGTTCCAATAAATGGAATCAGAGCGAAAAAAGCCATCAAAACTCCTGATAATATCGCGAAAGGAACACCAAATATATAAAATCCTATAGTTCCAACAATTCCCTGGACTAATGCAACAAATAATTGTGCATAAATCACTGTGTGAGTTATACTTCCGAATTCTTCGATAAGCCTTTTTATTGTCTTTTTTCTAACTGGGATAAAGTCATTTATTTTTTTTAATAAGATCTCCGGCTTTTTTAGCCCTTTTAGGATAAAATATGTTATGACTAATGTAAGGAAAATTTTTGCGATTATGAGCGGTATGCTCAGGATAAAATTTTTTATTTTCTCCTCCAAAATTGGCAGATACACCTGCAGTTGGTTGTCAAGACCAAACTTTGACAATTGCTCTAAGCTGAACCTTTCTGCCTGGTTAAGAAGCGAACATAATTTTGATTCTGAGCTAGTGCATCCGAAACCAAACAATGCTCCTTTCGCAACTGTATTTGATAAAGAATTATAAAAATAATATCCCTGCTGTCCAATTCCCACTGCTAAAAAAGAGAAGGGGATTAATATAATAATTACGATAAGAAACAAAGATAAAATAATTGAAAGAGATTCATTAGGTATCTTTTTCATTATTTTTTTGTATAGGGGAAACGAAATGTATGCGAGAAGGAAGCTGCTTAAAAGAATAGTTATCATTGGTTGGATGAGTTTAAATAATAGAAATAATGCTAGTACGAACAATATAAACGGAACTGTTTTTCGATACTGATTAGGTATTGCCATTGTGTAAAAAAGTAGAATAATATTTAATTATATATTTGTTTACATATCCCTCCTTGTGTTTGTAATAAACAATCTAATCTTCAGGTTCTTGACACTTATTCCTATCATAAGTACACTTTTCTTTACAAATGCTGCTTAAGATTCCTTCACCACAATCATGCACACAATTAGTATATTCACGCTCGCATGGGTCAATTTGTCGAATTGCTGTACAACCGCTTATTAGAACAATTGCTAGGAATAAACCTGCTAAAACTAAAATTGCCATAATTTTTGTATATTTCATTTTGTATATTCCATCCAATTTACAATCGAAGCTATTCTTTTCTTCTCATGCTTGTTCTCTTTTTATCCTTGCTTTTCTCATCATTGCTCCTGTAAGCGTTGCGCCGACAGCTGCGCCGACTCCAGCGGCAATCAATACTGATTTTTTCGGATTTTTTCTAATACGGCTATCGACATTTTCATTCACCTTTATTGCCTTTTCTTTTAAATGAGCCATAGCTTCCTTTCCGCTTTCCTTAATGCTTTCAGCTTTGTCCATTACTTTGTCAACGCTATTATGCGTTCTCTGCCTTATACCAGAACTTTCGCTGGAACTTGTTTTATTTACCATTTTTTATTCCTCCATTTTTTCATTTATCAGATTCCCCTATTTTTAACAGGAGACCTATCACAAAAACAGTTATTCCTATAGAAAAGAATGCTGCAGTATTACTCCAGCCTAAATAGTCTATCATGAAGAAAAAAAGTGCAAAAATCAAGAATACCGCTCCAAACCCAATTATTAAAAAAGAAGATATCTTCTTTAGGATTCTTTTTTCTATTCGTGTTATTTTGTCTTCAATATCCTTCATAACCATTTCCGTACCTTCTGCTATTGGTGGAAATACACTTTCTGATATGATTTGGGAAATATAACTTAATCCGTTTTTTATCATATCCATAAATCCACCCTTTTTTTTGCATTTAACCATTGTTTAATCCTATAATCAGGATTTACGGGCATTTGTTTCTCCTGGAGATGCTGAAACAGTGTCTTTCTTATTCTCTTCATCACCCTCAGAAAATCTATAATGTCTTGTTATCTTAATCTTGGCAGTATCTTCAATTACATCCCCTTTTTTGTTGGGTAATAGTCTCATCTTATGGATGTCTATTCCCTGAATCTCTATCTCAACTTTTCTGATACTTGAATAGTTTGGTGCAAGCACAATTGTCTTATGGTCAGGCCCCCATTTTTTCTCAAATGTTCCAGATGTATAATTGAATTTAGACAAAGGGATCTTTGGAAGGGCTGAATCTTCTGCTTTCAAATATATGATATAATTACCATAAGTCATTATTGGTATTGTACCCTTTCCTTCTTTCCTACTGTCATTTTCGAAATTTTTTGCTTCTTTTTTTGGTATGCAGTACAAACTGTCTTCCCTGTTTATACAGCCCTTTATTTCCTTTAGTTTGTCTTCCTTTGATAAATTATTCTCCATTTTTTAACACCCTCCTATTTTATTATGCACAGAAATGCTTGCGAAAACCTCATACTTTAGTATTAGGATGAGCATTTCTGGCATCCTAAAAATCCACAGTGGATTTTTATGATATTTACAAAAACAAAATCTTAATTTTAATCTTTTTGATGATAATCTTATTGTTGTTACATCACACTGATTTAAAAGTAAGGATTTTTACAATAGGTATTATCCTTTTTTAATCAGATGGCAATATCAAAGTAATCATTAAAAATATCTGAAAAACAATGTAACAATAATTATCACTACTACTATTGCACCAATAAGTGAGAGTATTCCTCCCTTTTTATTAATATTTTTCATGGTTTCCTCCGTATATTTTTACTTGAATATTACTTTTTTTTGCACGAACAAATCATTTTTTGTATTTCTGCCAATAAAATAATATACTATTGCAGTGATTATGCTAAAAAGCACTGCACATACTATCCACAGCACTTTCATGCCGTCAGATAATTTCTTGTTATTAGTAACCACATCATATATTACCCAAACTGCGCATACCAGCGCAATAATTCCTATTATGCCTCCGAATAATGCCATAAATGAACACCTCCGTTCTGTTTAATTATCAACATATTTCATAATGAAAAAAATAAAAGCTCAACCCTGGAGAAATAAATCTTCATTGTTGAGACATTTTTCTCCAATCTTTTCTTAAAGCGGTCCAGCAATAGTTGGCAGCACCAGGCTGACGATGGTTGCAAAAATCCATACGACAACAGCTATAACAAAAGATTTAAGCCAACCTATCTTGTATAGGCTACCAAGAGCAATAAGCCAGGCTAACCCACCAATCAATGCAGCAACCCAACCTACTCCTAGGAAATAAGACGCGAGTGCGAATATTATTGCACCGACAAGTGCAGCCAATATCGCTGTGCCAAATCCCTCCTTTTCTCCAAACAATTTTGCAGCTAGATAGATAATAATTGCTGATATTGCCAAACTTATCAAAAATCCTATTAACACTTCTAATAATACCATAAATGAACACCTCTGTTCCTTATTTTAATATGTTTTTCCTGCATCCTGCAGGTAATTATTGAGATTAGTTATTGCAAGCCTGTCCTTTATCCCAATTCTTTCAAGCTCTCTCCATGTCTTTGCACTTACAACAGTATATTTTTCCATTTTCGTTCACCTTGTTTTGCTTCACCTCTACTTCTTTCATAATGAAAAAAATAAAAGCTCAACCCTGGAGAAATAAATCTTCATTGTTGAGACATTTACGTTTTCATAATATTTTTTCCTGCTGGCCTATTCTTTACATGACCCTTTCCGCCAGGACGACCGCCTGTCTTCGCTCCGCGTTTAGCACGGGTTTTAGCTGCAGTCATTCTTCCGCCTCTACTTTTCTTTGCCATTCTTTTTACCTCCTTGTTTATTTTAATTAAAATCTAGTCCAAATCATTATCTTCATTCGCCTTCTCTTACTTTATGCTTCTCAGTCCTCTCCCTGACAATCTTGCGTTTTTTTCCATCACCAACCTCAATATTCTCTTTGGACTCAACTACTGTATCATAGGAATCTTTTTTTGAATCGCTTTTTATAACTCGATCAGAAATCGCCAAACCAAATATTAGTAAAACAAAACCAATGATTGCAGATGCAAATGCCCACCCTACAGGAATAGTTACTCTAGCTGATGACGTACGCGTATCTGTATCCCCATTTCCTATGGTGGTTGTATCTGCTTTAATTTCTTGCATAGGCACAAGATATAACAATCCTCCAATAACAAGAAAGATTACTCCAAATATAACTAGACTTATTCTCATTTTATCCTCCGTTTTCATATTTTAATTTTTTATTTATATTTTAACTAAATCTAAAAAAATGTTTAAGCTTTTTTGACTACATGGGCTATTATTGAAATTATAAATAACACCACGAAAATTATTGCTAACCATTTGGCAATTGTATATGATGCCCCTGAAATAAGTCCAAATCCAAATAATCCAGCAGCTATAGCCACTATTAAAAATATTATTACCCAAAATAACCAACCTGATAAATCTGTTTTGCTCATTTTTTCACCTCCTTTCATTTTTTCACTTTTTGTATCATTATTTATCATTGATTTATCTTGCATGTGAATCTGAATTTAAGCAAAACATGCAATCACATTCTTTTCAGCAGTTTCTGTTCTATCAGAAACTCTTTTTTCTTAGCTATCTATCCTCTCCCTTTCTCCTGGATGATCATTATTTTAAACAACATTATGATTTTTTATTTATTTTCTAATTTCTAATTTTTTCAAAAAAAATATCAAAATATCAACATACAAAACCGGGATGATATTGACCATTGATGGGTGTTTTACAATAAGGGCATACTAATGACAGACCAACTAAGTTAGGGTGTGTTATTTTTTTATGGCAATGCCTACATATGATTATGTTCAAATCTTTTAGTGCTTTACCTTTTGCTTTTTTTGCCTTCTTCATTTTATTGCATAATAATTCTTACACAGTCAATTCTACTTGCTTTTCTAAAAACTGCAAATGTGAAACAAATGTTCAAGCATTTTTTATTGTATGGGCTATTACTGCAATTATAAACAATATTACGAATATCATTGCTAACCATTTGGCAATTGTATATGATGCTCCTGAAATAAGTCCAAATCCAAATAATCCAGAAACTAGGGCTACTATTAAAAATATTATTGCCCAACCTAACCAACCTGATATATCTGTTCTACTCATTTTTGATACCTCCATTATAATTGTTTATCCTTTACTATTGAATAATATCGTTGAAGTTCTAATACTTAGTGTATAGAACTTAAATAGATTAATAGAAATAAGTTGATAATTGTAACATGTTTATAAACAGAAGAAAAACTCTCTGTTATATTGCGCTATCAAAGGTATATCATCATTTTTGATGGGAGTGATTTAAAAATATGTCCTCAGGAGAAAAATCTTTTTTATCAACGATTTCGTGCAGGAGCCCCAATGGATTTTGTGAAATGATTTTGTCCACCGAAAAGGTATATATTTGCTTTATCTGAACTTCTTCTGCAAACTTAGTCTGTATCTCTGTAATATACCTCTCTTTCTGATAAGTGTCTCTAAAACCAAGTATCAGGACATGCGAAGCTTGTTCATCAGCAACCCTATAGGCTTCAATGACATAAGGCGTTTTAGAAATTCTATCTGAGATTTGTCCATCTGAAAAATTTCTCCAGACTTTAGGAGTAAGGCGGATAGCTAGTATAATCATAACATTAATTCCTATTTTCTTGAAATCAACAATCGGCATATACCCTTTGATAATACCATAGTTCTCTAATTTGTTTCTTATCTTAAATATTGCTTGCGGAGAAAGCTTCATAGTTTTAGCAATGTCACTATCTTGAATCTTTTTGGAGTCAAGTATTTTTTTGAGAACTATTTTGTCATTTTCAGTAAGCTTTGGAAAGTTAGGGTCCCTTTTGTCCATATTAATCATTCCGAGTTATATAACTAACTAGACTTTATATTTTTTTCGATTTTTTAAAGAATTTAAGGGAACAATGTAAGTGTAAAGTTTCCTAAATTAACCAGAGAAATCTCGTCTATAATTTTATAGATAAAAATTAAAAAAATAATTTTTTTCGTTTATCGTGTCAGCTTTTCCTATAATCCCGCTTCTTTTCTCAATATTGCTGCTTTCTCTGTCTTCTCCCAGGTAAAGTCAGGGTCGCTCCTTCCAAAGTGGCCATAGGCAGCTGTTTTCCTGTAGATTGGCCTTCTTAAGTCAAGGTTTTTTATTATGTTTGTCGGCTTGAAGCTGAAGTGCTTTCTCACAAGCTCTTCTATTTTTTCCTCAGGAATCTTGTTTGTCCTGAATGTATTTACCAGTATTGAAACTGGCTCTGCAACTCCAATGCTGTAGGCAACCTGTATCTCACACTTGTCTGCAAGACCTGCTGCAACAATATTCTTTGCAACATATCTTGCCATATAGGAAGCTGACCTATCCACCTTGCTTGGGTCTTTTCCAGAGAAACATCCGCCGCCGTGAGAGCCATGGCCACCATAAGTATCAACTATAATCTTTCTTCCTGTAACACCTGTATCTCCTGGTGGGCCGCCAATAACAAAACGCCCTGTTGAATTAATGTGGTATTTTGTTTCTTTTGTTAAATATTTTCCACAGACAGGTTTTATAACCTCTTGAAGAATATCTTTTCTTATTTTTTCTTCACTAACATCTGGGTCATGCTGTGCAGCTATGACAACTGTTGTAACATTAGCAGGAAGTCCATTTTTGTATTCAACAGTAACCTGTGATTTTCCATCAGGCCTTAAGTATGGTAAAATGCCCTTTTTTCTTACTTCTGCAAGCCTTATACAAAGCTTATGTGCTAGCACTATTGGCAGTGGCATAAGCTCTTTTGTCTCATTGGTTGCATAGCCAAACATCATTCCCTGGTCGCCTGCACCCTGCTCATGCTTTTCAGTTGCTGTAACACCTTGAGATATGTCTGGGCTTTGCTTATGGATTGAGCTAAGAACCCCAACATCATTATAATTAAAGCCATACTCAGGCTTTGTATAGCCAATTTTTTTTATTGTGTCTCTCACAATTTTTTGTGCATCAACATATGTGTTTGTTGTTACCTCTCCTGCTACAATTACAAGCCCTGTTGTTACAAGTGTTTCAACAGCAACTCTTCCATTTGGGTCTTTGCTGTAAACTGCATCCAGGAATGCATCTGATATCTGGTCGCATATTTTGTCCGGATGCCCTTCTGTTACACTCTCTGATGTAAATAAATAATTTTTATCACTCATTGTTTATCCCCCTCCTTTGATTAAAACTAAGAAAAAGCTTAATTAATCCCTATAAAAACCTTCTTGATAATAATATTCCAAAGAGAATAATTTTAAATGCATTTATTACAGAAACTTTGGTTATTGGCGCTAAAAGATAAATTATTCAACTGTTTCTATAATAAAACTATCAAGAGTAGTTGCTGCAACTTCAATTTCACTGCCAGTAAGGTTATAGTCAGCATAGTTTACCAAAACCCTACATGCCATTGTTGTATCATATACAGAATAACCTGCTACCAGCAAAGCAGTATTATTGCCATTATCAAAAAGCTTAATCTTTGCCTTGCCTGGCTCAAAATCATTGTCACATTTTAATGGCCATCCCAGGAGTTCAGCTGCGGCCATATTAACGCATGGCCCTCCAACAACAATAATATTTTGCTCTTTTATACTATCTATTTCTGTATCAAGCATGATTACCTTTGACTCAACTGGAAAACTAAGGGATATTGCAATGTCAATTGCCCCGATCGTATCTCCTGTATGAGCATTTTCCCCAACAATAATTATTGAATTTAATGCTCTATCTTCTATAAAGGGTTTTGGATAGTCTGACAAGTCAAGATTTTTTATTGCAATTGCAGAAACTGTGAAAATTATTATTGCAATAATATAAAAGAAGGTTATATTCCTAATGTTTTTCACTATTACCATTTTTTATTAATATGTGGAGTAGAATATTTAAATGTTTCTAATACTACTCTTACTTTTATCATTTTAGATTTTTAAAATCTTAGAAAAAATTTTAAAAAGAAAAAAAAGAAAAAAAGCTTATTCAGTTTTATTCAGCAGCTTCTTCAACTACTGGTACTGGTGCAGCAAGTTCTATGTCTAAATCAGTGGTTGCTGTCATCTCTACTTCAGTACCAACTAGGTCAGCTGCATAGTCTTTGTAGTTCTTCAACACAAGACCTGCTCTTTTGGTATCTGCTCCAGTCATACCTGCTACAAGCAATGCAACTTTGTCTTCTACTTCGAAAAGCTTAATCTTTGCTTTTCCTTCTTCAAAGTCTTGGGAGCAGTCTGGAAATACCTGATATAATCCACCACCCATAAGGTCTGATGCTACTGAATTGATACATGGTCCACCAACTACAATGACATTAGTTTCTTTCCAGTCAGCTACTTCTATATCACGCATAACTGATGGAATTTCTATAACGCCGTATGTCATTCCTCCTTCTCCTGCTGAAGTTGTTGATGTTGTGGTAACACCGCTTGCAACATATACATCTGCTGTTGCTTCTTCTACTGGATAGGTTATTGTCACATAAGCCTGTCCACTGGATGGGCTATTATATTCAACATGTGTTCCCCATCTGGTGTAAGTGTCTGAGAGGTCGTCATTGCTCTCCCAGTTCTGTAAAGCTGGGCTGTAAGGGTCATCATCAACTACACTTGTTACCTCTATGTCATCTGTTGTACCTGCTGGGTCTTCTACAATTGCAGTAACTGTTCTTTTTACAGTAGAGTCATCACCAGTTCCACCATCATACTCTGTAAAGACCATTGTTCCATTGCTAGTATCTGTTGAAAGAGTTACCTTTGCCTCTGAAGCAGTCCATATAATTCCAGCACTTAAGCTAGACATGTTAATAAATTCTTCTGTATAATTTGTTTCAAAACTGTATTCCACACCGTCTATATCAAATGTTCCATAACCAGTTGCATTTGTTGTTACGTCCCATGTGTTTCCTAATCCAACATCCTCGAAAGTTACCTTGTCTTCTGTTGTTGTGTCTTTAAAGTTCTTTACTTTAATTAAGTGGCTAGATTTTGCGTTGTCATCTATTATAAACTGGTAGTTTTTGTATATTCCAAGGTCTGCATCTATAATAAGTTGATGGTCTGCATCTTTTCCTAATCCAATTGCTGGTCCGCCACTAGTGGAGTAAAATGCATATAGAGTCAAGTCTCCGCCAGATAATGTTGGGATAGTAACCTTCATCTCATCATCTCCGCTATTTGACAACTTGATTTCCTCTGTGTCTCCAACGTTAACTCCGGTAAACTCAAAATCCAGGTTCTCCAAGAATAAATTACCCTTGTAATCTGCGTCAAGCCTGTCTGAGAGTTTTCCTTCAACTGGCACATAGTAGTCATCATCTGTTGTCCACTTAACTCTTATCTTGCTTATGGATACATCAGTACCGCTGCTTAGGAATGACCCTACTATGTCTGCTTCAACATCAAGGTCAGTTGATCCAACAGTTACAGTACCATCCCAATTCTCAGTTGAGTCAATGGTATCATCCTTAAAGACTATTTTCTGAGCTCCAAGATAAAACTCAACATTATCTGACCCTACATCTCCTGCTTCATTTGGCCATATCTCTCTAACACCAAGCTCTACTCCAGTTGCTATTGGGAGACTGTCTCCTTCCATCATAGCTTCAATGGGATCACCATTTACTATGAATTTCACCTTGTTGTCACTGCTAAAGTCTGTTATTTGCATTACTTCAACTTCATAGTCGACGCCATCAATACTGTATACCTTTGATTCACCCTCTGAAAGTACACAGCCTGGAATAGTACCTCCCATTAATTCAAGGGTATTTCCACTTGTAGTGCTATCTGTATTGATTATTGTATATTCCTTACCCAACATTGTAATCTTCTTATTGTCCAAATCGTCAAAGTTACCATCATCATCTATATCTGATTTTAGTGCACTTCCAAATGTCAACCTGTATTCGTAAGCTACTGTTGAATCAACAAACTTCAAGTAAAATGCTGGATCGTCTGATTGGTCGTCATCAACTGCGTAGGTAACAGTTGCATTGTCTGGCATAACTATACGCTGGTCATATGTGAATGTTCCTTTTGCATTGCTTATCATTCCATCTGCCAGTGCATTTAACTCACTGCTTGTTACTCTTGATATTGGTCCATTTTCAAGTGGTGTACTTGCAGCTCCACTACCAGAATTTAGATACTCATACAAGTTCAATGGATCTGAACTCTTAGTTATCTGATATGCATCTCCTACAAGTGTTGTTGTTGCTGATGTTCCTGTTGTTGTTCCAATTTCATAGGTTTTTAATCCTAACACTATGTCTGTTATTGCAACATTATCTTCAGCTGTTGACGTTGCTCCAATTATACTAACAGCATCCCATTGGTGGTCTTCTGTTACAAATGGTGCAGGGTAGTTCGCCAAATTAGCAGCTGCCATTGCTCCTAAAACAGTCGCTCCAACCATTGTTGCGCCTGTTCCTAAGGCAATTATCTTTTTTATTGCCCTTTTAATTTCCATGATTCAAACACCTCCATGTGTTTTTTTTCTGTATTTGACCAGCATAAATACAACTTATACTGAGTCATAGCTATAGAATACGGTTTTGTTTATAAACATACTTGCCTGACACTTAGTTTAAAGCTTTATGAAGCAATTTAAAGCTTTACAAACTGCTATAAAAGCTTATTTTATCAAAAATAAGCTCATTTAAACATTATTTATTCTTTTTAATCTTTTTTAATCATTTAAAATTATTTATATACAATGCGGGGAAAGGGATTCGAACCCTTGGAAGCACTAAGCTAACAGGTCCTAAGCCTGTCCCGTTTGACCGCTCCGGCATCCCCGCATAAAAAGAGGAACATATACAATGTATAAAAAGCTTTTTGTTTAAAGACTATCTGATTTTAAAAACCAATTATTTAAATATTAGTTAGTAATTTAATAAAACCAGATGATAGAAATATTCAAATCCTTCAAAGGAGGACTAAAACAAATAAAAAAGCCTGTAAAGGATTGCTGGATAAATCTTATTTCTCCGACTGAAGAAGAGCTGTTAAAAATAAGTAACCTTATTGAAATGCCGCAGGAGATTATATCCTCACTTAAGGACATAGATGAAATGTCTGATATGGAAAAATATGATAACCTTTTCTTTATTGTAACCAGAACTCCTCAAAAAAATTTAGACAATGCTGAATTAGAGTATTCAACAATACCCTTAGGCATAATTATCTTAGATAATTATCTGATAACCCTTTGTTTCAATGAAAATAATGTTATAACTCAATTAAAAACACAGAAGGTTTATACTGAAAAAAAAATTCAGACAACACTAAAAATATTGCTAACCTCTGCAAAGACCTACTTAAAATACTTAAATACTATCAATAAAAAAATTCACATTATTCAAGACAACTTAAAAAAATCAATGAAAAATGAGGAAATTTTTGACCTGTTGAACATTGAAAAATCATTGGTTTATTTCAGCACATCCCTAAAATCAAATCAGTTCTTGATTGAGAAGTTAACTAAAACAAGCATGTTTACACAATTTGAGCCTGATAAAGAGCTTCTTGAGGATACGACAGAGGAAAACAAGCAGGCAATTGAAATGACAAATATTTACTCAAATATCCTTAGCGGTATGATGGATGCATTTGCTTCGGTTATATCAAATAATTTAAATATGGTCATGAAACTGCTGACTTCTATAACCTTAATCCTAATGCTGCCAAATCTCGTTGCAAGCATTTACGGCATGAATATTGCATTGCCATTTCAAAAATCGCCGCATGCTTTTCTGATTACAATGGTAATCTCACTAACTCTTGCAATAATCGGCATTATTATTCTTTGGAAAAATAAATTGTTTTAAATACAAGAAATAGCATAAAAATGGTTTATTTAACTCTCTTCCATTTATAGCTTCTAAGCTTTGGAGATTTTCCAAACCCGCATGATGAGCATACTTTCTTCCTAATGTGGTATGTTCTCTTGCCGCACCTACGGCAGTGAATCATGTTCTTCTTTCCGCTTTTCTTGCCCATTGAGGCAGTTCCTTTAGACATTTTAATACCCTAAGAAAATAATTTATGCTGGTGAAACCATAATTATTGTGTCTCCCCTTAAAAAAACAACACCAAGCTTTCTTGTTAATTCTCCATTAACTTTCTCTTCAGCTTCTTCCAGAACAACGTTTATGTGTATGTCAAATGCATTTAATTTTCCAACATATTGTTTTCCGTTCTTTAATTCTACAATTACTCTCTTATTTCTTGCCTTATTTAAAGCATCTAGTGGCCTTGAATCTTCCATTTATAATCACGCTCCCAAAATAATATAATCAAAGGGTAAAAGGTAGAGTATATAAACTTTACTGTATAAATCATCAGGATAATCAAAAAGCTTATAAATAATTTAAAAATCCTAAAGGATTATGGCAATAAGTCAAAGAAGATCAAAGAGAAGTGCAACAAGCTCAAGATATAAGAATAACAGAGGCAAAAGATCAGCTGAGCAGGGCAGAGTTCCTTCATTAACAAAGGTTGATGAAAGAAAGCTAAAAGTAATTAGAACCCTGGGCGGAAATCATAAGCAGATATTGCTCAATGATAATACTGCTAACCTTTTTGAAAGAAAAACCAAAAAATACACAAAGGTAAAGATAATTTCTGTTGTTGAAACACCTTCTAACAGGCACTTTGTAAGGAGAAACATAATGACAAAAGGCAGTTTTATCCAGACAGAGAAAGGAAAGGCAGTTATAACAAACAGGCCTGGCCAGGAAGGGACAATCAACGCTGTTTTGGTTTAATTGGTTTTCTTAATTCCAATCCCAAATTCTTTTTGCTTTACTTTCTCTTTTGTTGAGAATTTAAGCTCTTTAGGTACCGTTCCAAAGACAGTTTTCTTTGAGCCTACCTTTTCATTTAATTCTTTAAGGTTTGATTTAACATAACTCTCAAAATCAGTGTCAAGCCCTAATGTAAGCTCTATTTTATCCATCTTGTTTAGCTCTGCCTTTTTTCTCAGGCTTTGGACTCTTCTTGTCAATTCCCTTAAGTATCCTTCATTCTCAAGCCTAGGATTTATTGTTGTGTCGAGATAAACATCAAAATCTTTTCCGCTGCCAAGAACAAATGGTTTTGGGACAATTTTCACTGTGTTAATATGCTCTTTCAGGTTAACTTCGCTGCCTTCAAAAGATATTTTTTCTTTTCCATTGCTTAATGCATTTATTATCTTGTCCCTGTTCTTGTTTATCAATTCAATAACATCTGCTGTTTTACTGCCGTATGATTTTCCAAGGGTTTTGTAATTAATCTTAAAGTCATACCCGAGGTCAAACTTCTGGGTGTGTTCCAATTTTTTGATATTTGTCTGGGATAAAACCAATGATTCAACAGCCTTGGCTAGTTTTTTCTCGCTTTTTGAGTGTATAACAATATTGTTTAACGGCCACCTTATTCCAACCTGGGCCTGCTCTCTTGCTGCAAAAATTGCTTGTATTACATCAGAGGCAAACATAAGCTCCTGCTCAAGCTTTTTGTCTATTTTTTCGTGCTTTGGCCAATCTTCAAAATGAACACTCCAGGATTTTCCTTTCATGAATTCCTGGTAAATATGCTCTGAGATAAATGGCGTAAATGGGGCCATTATCCTTACAAGCCTGTCAAAAACATATTTAAAAGTAAATGCAAGTTCTTTATCCTCATCCTGTGTTCTGTCCCTTACAATCTTAATGTAAGTTCTTGAAAAGTCATTTACAACAAAATTTCTTATTGATTCTGTTGCATGGGCATAATCATATTTTTTCATGCTTTCATCAACATCATTTATAGTTGAGTTTATTCTTGATATAACCCACTTATCCTCTACTTTTTCAACATGAGCATTTTTTACATTATTAAGCTTAAAGTTATTGATGTAAGTTGCAGTATAATAATATGAATTCCAGAGTATATTAAAAAAAGGAGTTATCATCTCATCAAACATAGAAAGCCCAACCTTAACATTATTTCCAAGAGGATAAGAGCACATGAGCAGTCTTACAGAATCAACCCCTCTCTTGTCAAAGATATCATTAGGGGATAATATATTTCCCTTTGATTTTGACATCTTTTCCCCGTTTTCATCGCACAAAAGCCCTGTAACCGGAACATTTCTGTAGCTTAAATCATCAAACAAAAGTGTTGATAAAACATGGAGTGTGTAAAACCATCCTCTTGTCTGGTCAATTGACTCAGAGATAAAATCATAAGGAAATCTTTTTTCAAACAATTCCTTGTTTTCAAATGGATAATGAAATTGTGCAAATTGCGCTGCCCCTGAATCAAACCAGCAGTCAATAACCTCTGGAGTTCTTTTCATTGTTTTTCCGCATTTTGGACATTTATACATCAATGGATCAACAAAGCCGATATGCAAATCGTCAACCTCAACACCTGTTTTTTCCTTAAGCTCTTTTATGCTCCCTATCGCTTCCATGTGATTGCATTTTTCATTATTGCAAACCCATATGTTTAACGGAGTTCCCCAGAACTTGTTTCTTGACAAAGCCCAATCCTTTGCCTCTGAAATCCAGTTTCCAAATCTGCCCTCTTTAAAGCTTTCAGGATACCAGTTAATCTTGTTGTTATTTTTAACTAATTTATCCCTGAATTTTGAAACAGAAATAAACCATGCGTCCATTGCGTAATAAATTAATGGCTTTCCTGTCCTCCAGCAGAAAGGGTATGTATGCTTGATAGGATAGCTGACAAACAGCTTTTCTTCTTTATCCAATCTTTTTATTATATCTGGATCACAGTCCTTTACAAACCTCCCTTTATAGTCCATTACCTCTTTAGTGAATTTGCCCTCGAGGTCAACCGGATTGACAAAATCAATTTCTTTTTCCTTGCAGATATTGAAGTCATCCTCACCAAAAGCTGGTGCCTGGTGAACAAGGCCTGTTCCCTCTTCTGTTGTTACAAAATCAGCAAGAATAAACTTAAATGAATTCTTAACTTCATCTTTAAAATAATCAAACAAAGGAACATACGAAAGATTTTCAAGTTCTTTTCCTTTTATTGTCTTGATTACTTTTCTGTTTTTTTTATCAGGAAAATACCTTTCCAATAAGTCTTTTGCAATAATATAATATGCTTTTTCTTTTTTCTTGTCTGAAAAATCTGTTTCAACAATAACATAACTTATATCGTCCTTAACTGCAATTGCAAGATTGCTTGGAAGTGTCCATGGTGTTGTTGTCCAGACCAGAAAATAAAGCTTCTTGTCTTTTTCAAGCCCAGGAAATTTTTTATAAATATCTCCTTTTGCCTCAAATCTTACTATAACAGTCATGTCTTCAACTTCTTTGTAGCCAAGGGCAACCTCATGGCTTGATAATGGTGTTTCGCAGCCAACGCTGTAAGGAACTACCTTGTATCCTTTGTAGACAAGCCCTTTATCAAACAAAGTCTTCAGTGCCCACCATTCGCTTTCCATGTAGTTTTTTTCCATGGTAATATAAGGATTATCCAAATCAACCCAGAATCCCATGCGCTCAGTCATATCAGACCATTCCTTTACAAAAGAGAAAACATCTTTTTTGCATATATTAATAAATTTCTCAACCCCAAATTTGTAAATGTCTTTTTTTGTTTTAAGCTTGAGTTTTTTCTGTACCTGTATTTCAACTGGCAGTCCATGGCAGTCCCATCCTCCCTTTCTTGGAACTGAAAAACCCTTCATAAAATTATATCTGCAAACCAAGTCCTTTGAAACCCTTGCCTCAACATGATGCAATGCTGGAGGAGCGTTTGCAGTTGGAGGCCCCTCTAACCATGAAAACAACGGCTTTTTGTCTTTATTATTTTCCTGAAAAGAGTCATAGATTTGCTTTTTATTTTTTCTCCAAAATGCAAGTGTTTCTTTTTCTATTTTCCCAAAATCATATTTTTTGTCCATTTTCTTTGATTTAATCTTCTTTTATTTATATGTTTTTATATTTATTTCTATCTTTACCATTTGCCAGCCTAAAAACTAAAGCAGGCATTATTAAATAATGATGATAATAGAAATAATACTAACTAAAGCAATGCCAATAAAACCTAATCCTTGGTTTTGTTTCATATTAATCAAGAATTTATGATTATTTATAAAGGTTTTGTTAAAATTTATGAAAATTTTAATTAACCAAACTTTAATAAAGCAGAAACTATTTTTATTCTCTATGGCAATAGATTCTAAAATACTGAAGATAATCCTGATAAAAATCTTAGATTTAAAACCAGATGAAAGTTTTTTAGTTATAACTGATAAGCCAAAAAAAGAATTGGCAATGCAAATTTATGAATATGCAAAAAAAATAACCCGCTCTGCAAGAATAGAGGTTATTAAAGAGCTTAAAATAAATGGGCAGGAGCCAGATAGAAAAACTTCTGAGTTAATGCTCAATTATGATGTCCAGTTTTACCTTACTTCAAAATCATTATCACACACTAATGCAAGGAGGGATGCAACAAAGAGTGGCCACAGGATAATTTCATCCCCTGGATTAACAGAAGATATGATAAACAGATGTGTTGATATTGATTATGATTGGCTTATAAAACTTCATAAAAAACTTGGGCCTGTTGTATTAAACTCAAAAGAAATCCATATTAAAACAAAAGCTGGAACAGACATAAAAACAGCAGTTCATGACACAAGAAGCGAGAGCGATAATCTTCTGAAAAATAGAAAAGAGGCTTTTGGAAACCTACCAACAGGGGAGATTGACAGCGGAATAACAAGGGAAAAAACAAACGGAATAATTGTTTTTGACGGCTCTTTTCCTGGCATTGGAATACTGAAAAATCGTGTAAAAATAGGTGTAGTCAAAGGTTCAGGAAAAATTATCCTTGATAACAAAGAAGCAAAGAAGATTAATCAAATTCTTTCTTCAGTCGGAGAAAAAGCATTCCTGCTTGCAGAGCTTGGCATTGGAACAAACCCAAAGGCAAAAATTACAGGAAATATTTTGGAAGATGAAAAGGTTCTCGGGACTGTGCATTTTGCGTTTGGAAACGACTTAAGCTACAACGGAACAAATGATGTTCCCCTACATCTGGACGGAATAATAAAAGAACCAACAATAGAAATTGATGGCAAAACCATAATGAAGAATGGAAAGCTTTTAATCTGATTGAAACTATATTCTTTATCAAAAATTGTTAAGATTAAATTATAATATTTGTGGAAAACATATTTTATTTAACATGTTAATGTAATCTTGTAAGTGCCTTGTAATAAGAAAATTGTTTTTAACATGCTCATGGCCTTCCTTGCCTAATTTATCGCGAAGCGATTTGTCTCTCAGTATGTTTAATGCCTTGGTTATGCCATCTTTTTCATCCTTAATAATATAACCTGTTTTGCCATTGATTACCTGCAATGGAATCCCTCCAACTGCTGTTCCAAGAACAGGTGTTCCCTTCCATAATGCCTCAGCAACAGTCAACCCAAAGCCTTCCCTTAGAGAATTCTGAAATACAAAAGCAGATTCTTTCTGCAGGACATTAACCAGCAAATCATTCTTTTGTGTTATTGTGTAGATGTCTTTAAACTTGTCAGCAGTCTGTCTTATTTTATGGTATAATACCGGACCTTGCGGGTCATCACTTGCCATATCACCCATAAAAACCATCTGGCAGTCCTCTTTTTCCCTTATTTTCTTGAACATGTTAATCACGCCAATATGGCCTTTCCATGGGTCAAACCTCCCAATCTGCGTGATTATTGGCTTATCCATATCAATTCCTGATTTTGACAATAGCCTTTTTGCTTTGGCATGGCTGATATTCTTGTTTTTTACAGACAATGGGTCTATGCTTGGGTGAATAATTATTTGGGGTTTTCTTAAACGCTTTATTTTAAACTTCTTGGATGAGATAACAACACCGTCGTATTTTTTTATGAAAGGCAGCAGGAAATCCAATGCCTGGTTGTTAGGGTTTGAAATATCTATGTGGCATCTCCATATCCATTTATTTCTTTTGTTGTAATTGGTTATCATTCCCAATGGCTGAGGGTCATGCACAATAACAACATCATGCTCATTAAGATGGTTTATCATGGAGTTTCTTTTGCAGTAC
>Ga0210051_1001863_pt1 | contig 21382 bp, 23 predicted proteins | sample CryGey092014_all_FD_185464 | JGI IMG/M metagenome (GOLD analysis project Ga0210051, IMG submission 185464) | Groundwater microbial communities from aquifer - Crystal Geyser CG23_combo_of_CG06-09_8/20/14_all (SPAdes) (version 2) | ecosystem: Environmental > Aquatic > Deep subsurface > Groundwater... | reverse complement strand
AAATTAAACCACAAAATACTGGGCAAGCGCAAGAGAAAAATTGAGAAACGTCTGGAGCGGAGAAACTGGGAAAACCAAGAGAGACCGATGTTCAAGGGAATCAACATTCGATATGAGATGGACGATCGCAATAAGGGGATTGCATGCGGGGGCATCGGTGTGATCCATTTGATGGCCAAGCGGCTGGGAGTTGCTAAAGAGATTGATAAACGTCTGCATCTGCTCAAGCGACATCTTCCTTACCATGAATCAGACCATGTTCTGAATTTGACATATAATGTGCTTGCGGGAGGGGCGCGGTTAGAGGACATTGAGTTACAGCGGCAGGACGAGGGTTGGATGGATGCGTTGGGAGCGGAGATCATTCCCGATCCGACAACGGCAGGAGATTTTCTTCGGCGTTTTTCACGGGAAGACGTGGTGGAGTTGATGGAGGTAATCAACGAGAGGAGAAAGAAGGTATGGGATCGGCAGCCGAAGGAATTTTTTAAGAGAGCGATTCTAAATATCGATGGGACGATCTCGGAGACGACGGGAGAGTGTAAGGAGGGGATGGATATATCGTATAAGGGGGAATGGGGGTATGCCCCGTTGCTGATTTCATTGGTTCAGACGCGAGAGGCGTTGTATGTGGTGAATCGTTCGGGGAATGCGCCGTCGCATCTGGATTCGGCTTTTTGGATTGATCGGAGTTTGGACTTAGTGGAGGGGCGATTTGAGGAGGTGTGGATGCGGGGGGATACGGATTTCAGTTTGACGGAGCATTTGGATCGGTGGGATGAGCGGTGCCGATTTGTTTTTGGTTTGGATGCTCGTCAGAATCTGGTTTCCATCGCTCAGCGTCTTTTGGAAGGCCAGTGGGAGGCCTTGGAGAGGAAGCCGAAATACGAGGTCAAGACAGAGGAGCGACAACGGCCCGAGAATGTAAAGGAACGGATTGTGAGGGAGCGAGGGTTTAAGAATATTCGGACGATCTCAGAGCAAGTCGCTGAATTTGATTACCGTCCGGCTAAATGTAAGAAGAGCTACCGGGTGGTGGCGCTGCGGAAGAACCTGACGGTGGAGAAAGGGGAGGTAGCTTTATTTGATGATATTCGATACTTCTTTTATATCACCAACGATCGAACGATGAGTAACCCAGAGGTGGTCTATTTTGCTAATGAGCGATGTGACCATGAGAATGATATCGAGCAATTGAAAAACGGGGTCCATGCGCTTCGCATGCCTTCTGAAGATTTGGTTTCTAACTGGGCTTACATGGTGATCGCCGCCTTAGCGTGGAATTTGAAGGCCTGGTTGGGTTTATTGATGCCTCAAAAGATTCTGGGGCATCGGATTGTGCGGATGGAGTTTAAACGTTTCCTCAACACCTTCATGAAGATTCCTTGTTTGATTGTGAAGACGGGGCGTCAGATCATTTATCGGTTGGTGGGCTATAACCGTTGTCTGAAAGAATACCTCCGAGCGTTTTCTGTGATCAGAGAGTCTCGTGTGACCTGAAGAGATATAGCATGGCCATGGGAGCTGTTGTGGAAATCACCTCTTACAAATCCTAAACCGAAAGGAGACTCACCCAAGCTTAAAACTTACTTGCAAATAGATCCTAACAGAGTCGAAGGGATTAGTATGTTCTTGGCAAGGTCAAGTTTAACTGTCCTTCTCCTTATCTATATATATTTTGGGGCCTCGTGGGTCAATTATGATTGATGATTGTAATCGCGCTTATTTTAGGTCTAGTTTCTAACGGGAAGGTTCATTCACCCCGTTAGAGAAAGTCCCTAACGGGGCAAGCAAGGCATTAAACACCGTGTTCGCTGAAAAAAGGAGCAGCCATCATCCCCGCTGCGAGCAGCATGGCTTTCTAACGGGGTAAAAAATGCGGCCCAATCATGGTTTACCACCTCATAAAAAGTCAGAAGGGTACACCTATAAGTCATTACGGGGAACCCTATTCAGGAATTGAAGATTACGACTTAAAAAAGAGGAACGTGAAGCTGACCGATGCGGTGGAGCTCCAGCGGAACCGCATTCGGTCAAGCATCTTGTTCGCTTCTGTATCTCTCCCATATTTGATTTCCCGACGCACTTACCAAATATAAAGCTGAGAATTTATCTGTCCAATCGACGTCCAGTTCGTCAAGAAACCTATCCATTACTGCTTTATCTTTGTGCATACTGAAGGCGACATAATCGTCAAAATACACAAGCAACCCCGTGTTTTCTGGATACGCCTTCGATGTCTTTCGGGCAATTGCATTCCTGATCAGATCTTTCTTTTCCTGGTTCATTTCTGTGAGGTCACCCGCTTCATTTGCAACTGATACGTTCAGTCCCGTTTTCCTGGTTCCAGTATGTGTAACCGGACCAGTCATACACACATCCCCGTGTTCTGCGAAATACCGCATCCGCAAGTGATCTTCATAGTTTTGGTCCGCCATGGTTATCTCTAGGAAAGATGGAAACTCAGATTCTTTTGACCCAAAGATCTCAACATCGAAAGGTTGGTCCCCATACAAATTCTTAAACTTTAAATCGCACCACGCATCTTTTTTGTTCTGAAGAAGGCGAAACAATGGGAACACCTCTTCATAGAAAAACTTCGCGATACCCTCGTGGAGGATGACTTGATCATTTATGCCGTCCGTTTTATTTATTTCGCGGAGGTTATCTTCGAACCACTCCAAGAACTGTGTCGGGGTCCGCGGACTACATATCTCTTCGATTGTAATGATTTCTTCCAGAGCTGCCATTTCTAGCGAACCATTATTATGCTGCAATTTATAATTTCTTAAAAATCCTACCCATTTGAGTGCCTTTTGTCAATGAGGTTCCAGGAATCCACATTTCCATAAGGTGAATCCCGATTGAAGTCAGCGAGTCAGCAGACTTTTAGAATCTTTGCATTCAAATAATGTGTTAAAAATGAAATGTTATATTGCATGTGTATAAATCCACAAGACTATTATTTTGGTTTTTATGAATCGACGTTTTCCACCTGAAACACTGCATGAACCATGTCCATACGGATACTGAAGACTGAAGAAAGAGGTAAGAATGGCGGAGCCATATCTGACCCTGCTTTCGCTTTTTGGCAATTGAATATTGGTTTATTTTTTGACTACCCAACAAGTCATCACCGGGAACCATCTAACGCTCAGTTGCTCCACTTCTTTTAAGCAGCCTTATCATGGAGGCGGATTCGGCATAATCAAAAGGTGTTCTTCCTTTAACGTCCCTGGCCATAACGCGAGCACCTTCGCGAATAAGAATTTCGGCTGCCCTCACGTTGTCCGCTTGGGCAGCGAGATGGAGCGGCGTTCTCCCTTGCGAGTCCATTCCTGAGACCCTTGCCCCTGCCTTAAGAAGACGTACAAACGTTCTCTCGGAGAGCAACTTTACCTGTGGTTTCTCAGGTACACCTTGCATGGTGAACTTGTTCATTACGACAAAAATGTGGAGTGGGATGCCTTCAAGTCCCCTATAGCCGCTTTCCCCCTTCAAATTGGGGTCGGCCCCTCGGTCGAGAAGCCACCAGACAGCCTCAGCCTGTTGCTGCTCGTAAATCGGGATCCGAACAGCATTGATGAGCGCGGTCCTACCGTCGGCATCAATGCCGTCGATGGATGCTCCTGCTTTGACAGCTTTCTCCATCATTGCTACATCGCCGCTTGAAGCTGCCTGGACGAGGGCAAGTTGGGCAGCATCCAATTTGGTTACTGGGATGCCACCCCGCAGAAGCAGAAGGTCATAGACCTCCTTCTGCCCATACTTCAGTGCAAGCTCAGTCGGAGTATAACCCTCGATCTTGGTGGTTGGCGATGCTCCGTGGTCCAGTAGAAGGGCGACCAGTTCGGCATTTCCATTAGAAATGGGGGAAAAGAGAATCCCCTGGTCGTAGATGCCAATCTTCGCCCCACTTGAGAAAAGAAGTTTGGCGATTTCCAGCGCCTTGCTATTTGGGTCCTTGCCACGGCGGCCAAGGATGCCCATTGTGACACTCCCTAGCGGCGTTGTCGGCCTCGGATCGGAAGAGGCTGCATTAGGATTTGCACCCTCCTCCAGAATAGACTTCACGGCATTGATGTCCAGATTCAGGGCAGCCTCTCGAAGAGCTGCATCTTCCGAGGGCCCTGCCCAAGCTGAGACGGCAATAAGCAGAACGACTATGGGTATCTTAAATATTCCCGTCATGATCCTCCTCTTCTTTAATTGTTAACTGGTATATTCCTTTTGTGGGGGGATAGATGAAGTATCTCAAATATATCGCCGTATGGATTACTAACTAAAATCTACACCTTTGGGGAGAACTTGTCAAAACCTCGATTAACAAGAGGAAGAAGCTGACACCAAAATTGATATTGTTTATCAGTGGAAGCTAAGTTTGAGGGATGCAATAAGCGGGTAGGTATCGTTCAATAGCCTTTCCAAATATTAGATGAGGCTGCAGCACATTCCAACGATCCTGGTTTCGAGTCCGATTTCTTTTGCTTTCTTAAATCCAGAACGAGCCACCTATCCCTCAGAGCCTCTCGTTAATGTTAATAGGATAACGCTGACCCCTTTTTTCTTATAATTTTCGATGTGGGAATCGGTGGTATAAATTGTTTTCACATTTAAGGTGGCCAGACTTGCAAGGATCAATGAATCAATCGCATGGATGCCATGACTTTGTGAGATAGCGGCGGCCCCTGTGAGTATTTCGGCTTTATCAAGCCAGACCACCTTACATATGGCCCGAATGGCCTCAAGAATAGTATTCACAGCATTGGATTCTATCACGCCCTTGAGAGACAGTCTTTTCAGTTCATAAAGGGACAGGCAGGAGACGGCTGATTCATCTCCCTCTACGATTCCTTCCCATATCGTCACTGCCATTGAGTTGTTTCTAACAAGTTCCACAAAAAAACCTGTATCAAGACCTATCATTGGAGTCCATGCGCCCCCTTTCCAATTCTTTGTGGACTTCCGGAGATACCCGTACCTTACCCGCAATCTCCAATACCTTTCTGCCCAGTTTCTTTTTCCTTTTTTCGGTTATGTAGTAGGCGAGGGCTTCGGCAATGATTGACGAGACGGATTTTTTCTCGTTCTCGGCCATAATCTTTGCATCCCTTGCGAGTGGATCTGGTATATGTGTCGTTATTCTCATAGTTCCCTCCTTTTGGTAAGCTCTTACAGTAAGAGCATATAACCAAAAAAAAGTATTGTCAACTTATATCAAACTGCAACACATCTCAACAAATTTTGTTTTGAGGCCGATTTCTCTTGCATAGTCAATCGTTCCCTGAAGGGGATAGGCGATGGTATTGGCGCCGGAGAGAATAAACCCCTTCTCCATCTCCGCTTTCCAGGGATGGGCGGGACGGATACAACCCATCCGAATGGGAATATCGGGATTTAGAATCCGAGCAATGGCTGAAATTCTCGATGTTTCCTCTGGTGTTGGAACCCTAAAATGATTTTTTCCAGCAGGATACAAGGTTTTGAATATAACCAGCACAATGGTTTCAACACCGACACGGGTAACCATCTCCAGGGCTCTCCACTCTCCTCTGATCTCGCCAAAGTGGTGTCCAATGACGATGTGGGGAGCGAGGCGATGACCCATCTCTTTTAACATCCAGAGTGTCTCTTCATAATCTTCCACTTTTTTGTCGAGATGGTAGACCTCTCGAATAGTATCATCATCGCCAATGACATCGATAAGAACCTGATCTACTCTTGCCTCTTTCAATTCCATGGCCATTTCTCTTCGAATCAGACCCGTATGGACAATGACTTTAAATTGAGGATGCTTATCTTTGATGGTTTTGATCGCAGAGATAAATTTTTTTAACGGAACTTCGCCATTCTTATTCGCTCCTCCGCTCACTAAAATTCCATGAGCCCCATCGAGAAGGAGTCGATTGGCTGTCTGAAAAAAAGTTTCAGGATCCTCCGCGGGGATCATCGATTCAAGGAGTTTCCCTTGACAATGCCCGCATCGGAGATCGCAATGGTTTCCCGTCACACTGATCGCTGCGAAGCGGTCCTTTTGGCATGGAAGGGTATGATCATGGTAAGAAAGGGTGCCAGGAATGGAAAAGGTAAGCTCGTTGCCGAAATGGATCTTTCGAACCCGGAAGGCTTCGGATTGGAGTTTGTTCAAAGGAGTTTGAATGAGCTGGCTAAGCATGGCACTCCCAAAAATGGAATAATGGAATGGTGGAATAATGGAATGATGAAAAGCATTCTGTTTCCGAAAAAACCCATTATTCCAATATTCCATTTCTCCAATATTCCAGTTGGTTCTTGATCTCTTCAATATCCACCGGTTCCGGCATAAATGGAAAATTTCGGATTGGGCATGAGGGGCGCTCATTACCATAAGGTCGGTTGCAGGCCACTTTCCCATCTCTTCCAGGACATCCAGAGGTCATAAAAGGTTCTCCGATCTGCACGAGCGGATTGATGTCGATTCCAAAATCGACCAATCTTCCGTTCCTGTCAAACTTCATTTGTTTGGCCGACCCTAACTCCTCATTAATCATCCAGCGGGCAAGCTGAATTCTTCGATATTGGCCGAGTGGTGGTGGGGAATATTCTTCCATGGGACTTCCTTTCTCAGGGAAGAAAGAGAAAAGGTGGGTATGGGCTCCCATATTTTGTCCTTTCTGAATTGCCTCCACCATCTCCTTCTCTGTCTCTCCCAGACCGGCAATAAGATGGATTCCCACTTGAAATCTTCCAAATACATTTACAGACATTCGGACAACATCCCAGTAATGGTCCCAGCGATGAGGGCCTCCAACTCCTTTTCCTCTCAGTTGATCGAAGAGCTCAGGAGTGGCAGCATCGATGGCAATTCCAACCATGTCTGCGCCGGCCTTTTTCATCGCTATGAGAGAATCTTCTCGATGAATCAACGTTGGAGAAATAAGGACGCTGATATAAAGATCGGTCTCCTCCCTCAGCCTCTGAATGACATAAATGGTGTCCTCCAAGGCCTTTGGATGGGTGACCATCGAGATGCAAACACGATGGAGCTGATCTTTATCCTTTGCCCTTTCAATGATTTCTTCTAAGAGATAGAGGGGCCAGTCCACCCTGATAAAGGTCTTCCCTTTCGGACTTTCACGCCTCGAGCTCGAAAGTCCACAGAAATGGCATCTCCCCAGGCAACCCTCCTCATAATGGAGAAGAAGGTTCAGCCCTGTCAGTTTTGCATTACGATGAAAGGATCCCTGTTGAAAGCCGAGGGTGAGAGAAGCGGCCAGGGACGTCTGAATATATTCGGGACTTACTTTCTTTTCCATCTTTTCCCTCTTTCTTCATCGAGATGATTTTCGATGTCTTTACCATCAGCCCTGAAGGGCTGAGTTACAAATTCACCTTATCTGTAACTCAGGGCTTTAGCCCTGAGTATTCACTTTTCCTCTATCCTCATAATATTCTTTAAACCCAATCCAAGTCTTTCGAATCAATGCTTCAAAATTAACTTGGGGGTCATTCCAATTCTCTTCGAGAAATTTTCTTTTTAAAGCACCGTATGAGAGTGATTTACCGAATGTCTCCTGCCACTCGATTTCATAATTTTTCAAATATTGAAGGTCTTCCCTTGCGATCGCTTCCGCGGCAATCCTTCCAGCGATTTCCCCGCCAATGACTGCGTTAAGGATTCCTGCCCCGGTGATGGGATGGGCATGTCCTGCTGCATCGCCCACTAACAGGATGTTTTCAAAAACAGTTTTTCGAGGCTTTTCACAAGGAATGGATCCGCCGGTCTTTGCAATGATCTCAACGCCCGACAGCCTTTTTGATTCGACAAGATAATCGAGAAAATGATCCGTTAGTTTTAAAAGGAGGGTCGTTTTTTGGGGAATGACCCCCATGCCCACATTGGCTGTTCTTCCTTTTGGGAAGAACCAAGCATATCCTCCTTCGTAGTCTTTATGGAAGAAGACCTCCACATGATTCTGAGGCTTCGGGAGAACGACTTCATATTGGAGGGCGACGATGGTTTTCGGGGAAGGCTGTCCGATACAGCGGGAGATGAATGAGTGGACTCCATCCGCGCCGATGAAAACCTTTGATCGAATCATTTCTTTTTTGGAGCCCTGCTCCACGACAAGGCCCTCGGAGGAAAGACCCACCGCTCTTGTTTCAATGGAGATCTTTGCCCCTGATACAATCGCTGAGGCCACCAATTCTTTATCGAAGAGGGATCGGTCCAGCATATATCCCGGACTCCTCATCTCGTAGGATATCTTGTCAGGGAGATGGGTGACCATTGTTTCAATCGTCTGAAGGACACACTTAGAGGAGAATTGAACATAGCGGGAGATCCATTGGGGAACAAACTCAGCACACTGGACTGGAACTCCAATGCGCTGCCTTCGGTCAATGATCAGGACTTTAGCTCCTTTTTGAGCTGCTGCCTGGGCCGAACTCGCTCCAGCAGGGCCAGCCCCGATCACGACAATGTCATAGGATTCTCTTTGGGGGGGTTCAATCATGGGAGTACTCAAGGACCTTTTTGAGAAGAGAAAGATTGAGATGAGTTTGATTCTCAAAGCGACCTTTAAATGCCTCTTTTTCTTGTCCGAGATCGTAGCAAGTGCTTCTCTCCACATCAATAAGGATTCCAGGTAGCCCGATTCTTTCAAAGTCTGGCCGATGTTTTCCATAAAAAGGCTCACAGCAGGAGCCAATAAATGCCCTGACACCCGAAGTCTTGAGTTGGCAGAGTGTTGATTCAAGCTCTTCATAATTCTGGATGGTGACGGAATCCATCCCAAAAGATCTCGCCATCTGTGCCGCATCACCCACTGTGCATCGACCGCACTCATCACAACCCTGTAAATTTCGATAGTCGCATTCCACCTCTTTGGCGCAATAGGGGAGGAGAAGAACCTCAGGCTTCCTCACCTCCTTAAAGGGTTTTAAGACAGGGAAAAGGTGATGAGTTTCCTCCTCATTAAATCCTTGGGGGAGAAGATGCATTTTTTGGATGGCTTCATCAAGGGCTCGGATAAAATGAACTTCGGTGACTCCAGGAATTCTCAGTTTTTTATCGGAGAAAAAGGATCGAATGATCCCTTCAATGCTGGAGGGAGAGGCCTTTGAATTCTTAAGGAGGCTTTCGAGATCGAAAATCGCCCTTTTGGGATAAGCAAAGAAATCACCCGTGATCAGGATTTGGTTGATCACATGGGTCTTACTATCAATGGCAATAGAGATTCGGATTAACCCACCCGGGGCTTTCAAAATAGAGCTTAAGGTTTTTCTCCTGGGCAAGGAATCCCTGATTTTAAAAATATAATCTGGTGAGGAGAAGTAAGGAAGTTTTGTTTTTAACAAATCGTCTTCTTCGTTTGTCAGTGATTTATTTTCAAACCTTATTCCGAAAGCCTCTTCAAAACCCTTGGTCAAAGAAGCCTTGATCGTCTGAATGGGTGGGGTTCGGCCCAATTCCCATTTTAAACAGGTCACCCTTTCTTTAACGGATTCAATCTCTTTGTCCTGGAGTTTTTCAGTGGGAATTCTGAGGGCTCTCAGCATCTCATCGACATCGAAATCGACCAGAACCGTTCCCTGGAAGAGGATAGCTCCTGAGAGTTCAGTTCCTCCTGTTCCGGAGATCTTACGACCCTGAATTTCGATATCGTTTCTTGGCCGAAAATGGGCGCGAATTCCGAGATGGCGGAGACCTAAAGACGCTGCCTCCCCCATCCTTCTATAAAGATCCTCAATTCTCGAGGGAATCCTTGGGTCATTTTTGGAGATATAAATCTCCCAACCTAATTCCTTTTTTCCCCAATAGAGGGCACCCCCTCCAGTGAGCCTCCGGTTTATTTCAATCCTTTGATTTCGGCAATAGTCAAGTCTTACCTCTTCTCCTACAGATTGATGATGCCCGACCAGAACCGTTGGGTTTGAGAACTGGAGAAATCGGAGGGTATGGGGGATCCTTTCTCCAGCTTTCAGCTCCAGGAGTGTCTCGTCCAGAGCCATGTTCTCAGCCGCCGAAAGAACACCGGTATCTAAAAGCCTCCAGGTTTCCATCATTTACTCTATAACTTATTTCATATGGGCCTTCAACGAAGGATATGGCTTTTTTTATTTTAAAATGGTAAATTTGGGATAATTCATTTCCAATAAAAGAGGCTAAAAGGGAGGACACTCAATGGGAAAGAAAGATGATGCGAAATTGATCTCGGAAAAAGCGAAAGGTTATTTTGAGAAGATATTGATTTATTTTAGAAATTAAGATAAATTATTCCATTATTATTTAGGTGTGAAGGGAATGAAATTGGCCTGGATATGGCGCAAAATTAATAGAAGTGGATATTGCCCCGGAACTCTACCCATATAATTTATTGAAGGTGAATGGACGAGAGGCCATGGGCAATGTTAACCCATGGCTTTTTTTATAATCCCCCCCACTTTCCCCCCTTTAGTCTCCGACCCAGAGGGTCTCTGACCCGGAGGGTAAAGGGGGGTTGGGGGGATTTGGAATGGAGGAGTAAATCATGGATCGAATCTTCAGCGGGATTCAGCCCTCGGGTGAGATTCATATTGGTAATTATGTAGGCGCTATCCGCAATTGGGCCCAATTGGTCAATCGCTATGACTGTGTCTATTGTGTCGTGGATTATCATGCCATTACCATCGAATACGAAGTGGCCTTGATGCAGCAGAGGATTTTGGAAACAGCGACTGTCCTCGTCGCCTGCGGTTTAACCCCTGATCGATGCAAGCTTTTCGTCCAATCTCATGTGCCTGAACATACCGAACTGACATGGATCTTCAACTGTGTCACGCCAGTAGGCGAATTGGAAAGGATGACCCAGTTTAAAGAGAAAGGAAAACAGCACCGGCATAATGTCAATGTGGGACTCCTAGACTATCCAGTGCTCCAGGCTGCAGATATCCTTATTTATAAAGCAGGCTACGTTCCGGTGGGGGAGGATCAGATCCAGCATGTAGAATTTTCAAGGGAGATTGCCCGAAAATTTAACGCTCGTTTCGGAGATACCTTCCCTGAGCCCCAGGTCCTTCTTTCCGATGCCCCACGAATTCTGGGGACGGATGGAGGCTCGAAAATGTCCAAATCATTGAACAACGCTATCGGGCTCCTTGATCCTCCAGAAGTTATCCAGGAGAAGTTGAGAACGGCGGTAACGGATGCGAATCGTCAACGCCGGAGTGACCCTGGCAACCCTGACCGGTGTAATATTTTTACAATGCATCAAGCTTTTTCGAGACCAGATCAGATTGCCTTTATCGATCATCATTGTCGGACGGCAGGGATCGGATGCATTGAATGTAAAGAAATTCTTTTTAAGAATATGATGGAGGAGATCGGTCCGATTCAGGGGCGAGTTAGAGAGATGAATCAAAACCCCCAGTACATGGTTGATGTATTAAAGTCCGGCGCAGCTCGATGTAAAGCCATTGCTAAAGAGGTGATGGATGAAGTGAGATCGAAAATCGGCGTCAAAGCAGGGTGGATGGGGAAGTGAGGGAGAAAAACAAAAGTGGTTAAGACCATTATTTTCATTTTCCTGGTTGGTTTTTTTCTAATGGGTTGCGCCGCAGGCCAATCCGTTCAAAAGGGACCCGAGAAGATAATCGTTCAGAGTGAATCCCCAGAGAAATATGAAGCTAAGTATGATGTCCTGTTGGAGAAATTGAAAGCATTGGAAAAGTCCATCTCGGTCCTCCGCTCAGAGGTGACAGATTTGGGATACCGCTTGAACCATATTCAAATCCGTCCTTCTCTCACCACCTATAAACTTCCCAAAGAGGTATTTCTCTGCGAAGAGCGCTTTCCATTAGAAGATAGGAATGTTTGGGAAAATTTAGATCGAGAATTCCTCCTGGCATTGTCTAACGAAGCCCAGGCCCTCTTATGGATGAAACGGGCACGGCGATATTTTCCGTTAATTGAGAAGAGGCTGAAGGAGATGGGACTTCCCGATGATTTAAAGTATGTGACCATCACGGAAAGCAGCCTTCGGCCTAAAGCCATCTCTTCATCCGGAGCAGGCGGGATCTGGCAGTTCATCCCCTCCACCGGCGAGAAATATGGGATGAGGAAAAACCGAAGCATTGATGAGCGGTTCGATTTTTTTAAGGCCACCGAAGGCGCCCTCTCTTATCTGAGAAGCCTTTATGAAGAATTCAAAAGTTGGACACTTTCGATGGCTGCCTATAACGCAGGGGAGAATAGAGTTCGAAAGGAGATCGATCTTCAAAAGACAAGGAATTATTTTTATCTCGATCTCCCGTCGGAGACAGAACGGTATGTCTATAAGATTGCCGTGGCTAAGATCATCCTTTCCGATCCAGGGAGATATGGGTATAAGTTGGAGGAAAAAGAGTTTTATAACCCCCTCCAAGTGGAGAGAGTTCAAATTGAGCTAACTCAACCTCTTCCCATTATAGAGGTGGCCAGGGCCACTGGATTTTTTTACAAACAGATCAAAGAGATGAACCCGCACCTCTTTGAGGAGACCATTCCTCCTGGAATTCATTCTCTTAATCTCCCCCCAGGGACCGCTGAGAAGTTCTGGACCTTCTTCTCTGCTTGGAAAAAGGAGAGGGAAGGCAAATAATCCCCTTATCCTTCCCCTCTCCCAGTGGGGAGAGGGAAGAGGTGAGGGGGAACAATTTTGTTGAAATTGTTAGGGAAAAGGAATATCCTCTGTGTTGATGATCCGATAGCAGGTTTTGTAGGGGCGGCCCTCCCTGCCTACCGCAGGCTGGCACAGAGGGGCGTCCCTGCATTTCTTTTTTTAATGAAAGTTGAAAAGGATATCAAGGTGGAAAAGGAAAGAATTTTAGTGGTGGATGATGAGATAACCGTTCGGGAGATGGTCTCTAAAATTATCAACCTTCTTGGCCATGAGGTGATCACCGCCGGAAGTGGGAAAGAGGCCTTGGAGATTTTAAAGAATGCGACCTTCAGCATCATGATTACGGATATAAAGATGCCAGAGATGGATGGGTTCGAATTGATGAAGGCAGTTCGGAATCAATTTCCAGATACCCACATCATCTGTATGACCGCCCATGGAGGTTCCTATACTTACACGGATGTGGTTGGTGTGGGAGCGAAGGACTATATCACCAAACCCTTCACCATCGACGAGATGAGGGCAAAATTGAATCGGGTGATCCGTGAGAAGGATCTCATTATTGATCTCACTCAGAAGTCGACGGAATTGGAGAAGGCCAATGAAGAACTGAAACGGCTCGACCAAATGAAGTCCACCTTCATTTCTAGTGTTTCTCATGAACTTCGGACCCCTCTTACTGTCATCAAGGAATTTATCTCCCTTATGCTGGAAGGGCATGTGGGAGCTCTCACCGAGGATCAGAAAGAATATTTAGGCATTGCTAATAAGAATATTATCCGCTTGACGAACCTGATCGAAACGCTCCTTGATTTCTCCAGGATCGAATCCGGAAAAGGGTTGAAACTGAGGTTTGAGCCGACTCGTCTGATGGAGGTAGTCGAGGATGCCATCATGACGTTTTCTCAGCAATTGGAGGAAAAGAGAATCATCCTTGAAAATCGGCTGGATCCAGATCTTCCGCTCGTTTTGATCGATCGTAATCGATTAGTGGAGGTCTTCATCAACCTCATCGGCAATGGGATTAAGTTTACCCCTCCAGGAGGAAAGATTACCATTGATTCGAGGGGACTCACCGAGAAAAGGGATTATTTGAAGATTGTGGTGACGGATACAGGGGTGGGCATTTCGCCAGAAGATCTGCCCAAAGTATTTGACCGTTTTTATCAGGGGGGGAGAACCCAGACAGGACTCATTACAGGGACAGGGCTGGGACTTGCCATTGTCAAAGAGATCGTTGAAGGTCATCAGGGTTATATCCATGCGGAGAGCAAGTTTGGAAGTGGCGCCTCTTTTGTCTTGACCCTTCCCGTATTTGGGATAGGGACCATCTATAACCTTATCCTCAATCCAATGCTCGAAGAGGCGGAAAAGGATAAGGCCCCATTTTCCATGATTCGAGTAGACTTCTGGGACCAAAGAACCAAACGGGAGTCGGTGCTCAGCCACGAGTCTTGGGAAGGAGTGATGTATGCCCTACAAAAGATGGTACGATCGGTGGACACAGTCGTTCCTTTCCAAAGCAGTGTGGTTTATATTTTTTCTTTCAACGATAAGAAGTTGGCCAAGGAGATTGGCGAAAGGGTTCAGGTAAAATTGACCCAGGGGAACTATATTCCAAAAGGGATAGATGTTCAGGCCAGGACTTATTCTTACCCAAAAGAGGCCCACACCAAAGAAGAATTTCTGAAAGGATGCCGGCTGTTCCTAAAAGAGGATTGATCCCTTCGCTGAAGGGACTGAGAGAGTATGAATAAAATATTGATCGTCTTTGCGGCATTGATTTTTTTCCTCGTCGCCTGCGAGAAGAAATCCTTTCCCCCACAGGGAAAATCAGAGAGCCCATCGGTCCCGAAGGTCGTTGTGGAAAAAGAAAAGGTTGAAAAGGAACAGCCCCTTCCTCCAGAGGTAAAGATCAAACTGAAGAAAGATGGCAAAGACAGCTATTCCTGGGAGCTGATCGGTTCAGATGTGGATCAAATTTTAAAGGTTAATGAAAAGCTGAGGAAACAATTGGGAGGGGAGCCACCCCGGTAAGCCCTGCATAGAGCAGAGCGCATAGCCCCGTTAGAAATAATGCCCCGCTGGAATTTCTAACGGGGCTATGCGCCTTGCGATTCATTATTGCGGGGGATGGTTAAAGGAGGCATGGATGGGAATGGAATGGTATATTGAGCAGATTTTTAAAGAACTTCCTTTTGGGATCGCCATTGCAATGGTAATCTTCTTGGGTATTCTCTTGATTATCTGGCTTCTTCTTCCCCTCTGGGTTTTGTTCATCCAGTGGAATACGGGCAAGATCAAGGATGAAATTCGGAACCTCGTCGATCAGCTTGAAAAAAGGGATTGGGATGGAAAAGGAAAGGAGATGGCTGGACCGAAGGATTGAAGGGATCCTTTTCATCCTATTTTTACTCTGGATTCCTATTGCGCATTCTCAGAATATCCTCAAAATTCCTCTTTACTTCCATCATAAAGAAATCTGGGTGGAGGTCGCCAAGACTACAGAAGACAGAAACCATGGATTGATGGGCAGAAAACATTTGGGGAAGGATGAGGGAATGCTCTTTATCTTTGAAAAAGAGGACTATCACGGGTTTTGGATGAAAAATACCCTCATCCCACTGAGCATTGCCTTCATTGATAAAGACGGCCGGATTGTTTGGATTACGGATATGAAACCTCTCACCTTAGATTCCCATGTCCCACCCAAACCCATCCTTTATGCTTTAGAAATGAACAAAGGTTGGTTCTCTTCCCAAGGCATCAAAGCAGGGGATGTCATTAGATTTTCTAAATAATGGGTTCTAGGACTCGAGGGTTCATGGGTCCAAGTGATTTTTTAGATTCTCACTCGATCACTCGACCCCTAGACCCCTTGAACCCTGGACCCCTTAGGAAGTTTGGTAGTCGCCGATCCAGCAGTAGAGACAGAGTTTCTCTCTGGGGAGACCGATCGCTTCAACCATATCTTCGATTTTTTGGTATCTCAGTGTGGTCACTCCCAATTCCTTTCCAATCCAATCCACCATCTGTTTGTACTTTTTTGATCGCTGATCGATGTATCCCCTGACATCTTCGATATCTTTTCCCTCGATGGCTCGGATAGCCTTTCGAGCTGCCAGCTCTTCGATCGACCGGGTGGAAAGGGCAAATCGGCATGGAAACATCAAGGGTGGACAAGCAGGTCGGATATGGACTTCCTTGGCTCCGCACTCCCAAAGTTTTTTGATCGTGTAGTTTTTTAATTGGGTTCCCCTGACGATGGAGTCTTCACAGAGGACAATCCGATTTCCACAGATCACTTCCTCGACGGGAATGAGTTTCATCGTCGCCACGAGGTCTCGCATTTCTTGGGAAGGGGGAGTGTAACTCCGTCCATATCCGGGTGTATATTTGACCAATGGTCTTCGATAGGGAAGTCCTGATTCTATTGCATATCCAATGGCATGACCCACACCCGAATCAGGGACTCCCGCCACAAGGTCTGCCTTGACTTCATCGTTTGTCGCCAGAGCCCTTCCACATCGCTCTCTAACCAACTCCACGCTGATGCCTTCATAACTCGAGGCAGGATAACCGGTATAGATCCATAGGAAGGCGCAGATCTGGCTCATTTTTTTCCCAGGCGCCTTTTCTTCCAATCCTGATTTTCCGATAAATACGATTTCACCCGGGGTAAGATATTTTTTAATTCGGAAACCTAAATTTAAGAAGGAACACGTTTCTGTGGCAATGGCAAATTCTCCATCCTTTTCTCCGATGACCAGAGGGGTTCGCCCCAAACGATCCCGGGCAGCATAGATCCCATCTTTTTTCAAGAGGAGAATAGAGGCTGACCCTTTGATCCGGTCGTACACTCCTTCAATCCCTTCTGGAATGGTTCGCCCCCTCGTGATCAGTTTGGCGATCAATTCCACAGAGTTGATTCCGCCACTCGACATCTCACCGAAGGTTTCCCCTTCTTTGAGAAGTTCTGAACCCAACTCATTCACATTCTCTATCAAACCTGCAACGACAATAGCAAAGTTGCCGAACTTGGTTCCGATGATCAGAGGTTGGGGATCACGATCGCTGATGACCCCAATGCCCAGATGGCCCTTCATTTCTTTATAATCATCGTAAAATTTCGATTTGAATTGGGATTTGGTGATATCATGAATGGAGCGGTAAAATTGCTTTCCGAAGACGGCCATGCCTCCATATTCTGTCCCCATATGGGAATGGTAGTCGGTTCCGTAAAGCAAGTCATCTACACAATTTTTATTCGATACAATTCCAAAAATTCCGCTCATAAGTCCTCCCTTTTTTGTTAGTGTACTGCGTCAGAAGTCCCTTTACTTTAATTGTCATTCCGGACTTGATCCGGAATCCAGTCTTTTCAACTGGATTCCCGCTTTCGCGGGAATGACAGCTTCAGAACTTATGTAAAGAAGTGTTAGACGCACACCACTAGCGACTTTATCCATAACAAAGGGGATGACTCTTGTCAATCCTGTTGTTTGATTGTGGCAGGACTCCATTGAATGACCAGGGCGTCTTCATTTCCATAGTAGTTGGGAACCCAACCTGTAATTTGAAATCCCATCTTAGAATAAAAGGCTTGGGCTCCCTCATTGCTTCTTCTCACCTCTGCCCACACCTTTTTAAGATGGGGAGTCTTCATCACCCTCTGGAGAAGTTGTGTCCCAATGCCTTTTCTTCGATGGTGGGGGTGGATGGCGATCGAAATAATATGCCCGTCCTGAGTGAAAATGATATATCCCCCAATCTCCTCTTCTTTTTGGCCACGGTTTGTATTGACCCATTCGGCGGCGCCAAACCCCGCTTTTGAAAACGAGGTAGAGGAGCGCCGCTCAGGGTCAACCCTGAGCCCCTCGGCCTGAGCGGCTCGACTGAGCTCGCCGAAGTCTCGGGTCGAAGGCAAGCCCTGGTCTTCAGGCTGGGGAGTCGAAGGGTTGACATAAACCAAAAAGGTTTCTGGATAGAGGGTGTGAAGGTTAAGGAAGGTGGTCCAATGGTAGGGCGATTTGGGAAAAGATTGACTTTCGATTTGAAGAATGGAATCTAAATCGGGGAGAGAGAAAGGCCGAATCCTTAGCACTTTTTTATTCCTGAGATAACGGAAGCCACCCCACCAGTCAATGATTGGAAGCCCACATTTTCCAATCCAACTTTCCTCATGATCTCCTCATAATTTTCAGCAGATGCAAAATGGAAAACTGATTCTGGGAGATAGGCGTAGGCTCCTCGATCGCCTGAGATGAAACCTCCCACCCGAGGGAGGACCCTTTGAAAATAGATTGGATATAATCTTCTCATCAATCCCTTTTGGGGAAAAGTGAATTCTAAAATAATCACCTTTCCGTCCTTTTTGATCACTCGAACCATTTCAGAAAGGGCCTGTTCTTTCTTCACAATATTCCTCAGACCAAAGGCGATCATCGAGGCGCTAAAGGTATTATCTCGGAAAGGAAGAGAGAGAGCATCTCCAAGGCTTAATGTAATCGTTTGTGACAGGCCTTTTTTAGAGACCTTTCGCCGGGCTCTCTTGATCATGGGCTCAGAGAAATCCAACCCGAAGACCTTCCTATGATGATTATTCTGGTGAATCATCTCGATGGCGACATCCCCTGTTCCAGTACCAATATCTAATATCCAGCCTTCGAGCCCTTTCAGCTCCTGGACTGCCATTTTCCTCCAATAAAAATCCCTCCCCAGGCTGAGGAGGTGATTGAGAAGGTCATAGGTGGGAGCAATGTTGTCAAAGAGGCTTCGAATCGAATCAGGATGGAGAAAGTAGGTTTTCATCCACACCACTTTCCCCTCCCTTGGTGGGAGGGGATGGAGGGGAGGGGGAATTAAGTATCTTTTGTCCACCCCCACCCCCGCCCTCCCCCATCGAAGGGGGAGGGAAGGTTGTAAGGTGTTAATTGTTTAGGTTGTATAGAATTAAGATCAGGCAATCTTAATAAAACTTTTGCCTGGGGCGCCGCAGATCGGGCACTTATCCGGCGCTGCCTTTTCAACCGTATTGCCGCAATAAGGGCAGACATAATAATCCACAAGTTCATTTTTCCCAATATTTTCCAAAGCTTTTGAGTAAAGCGAAGCGTGGATCTTCTCCACCTCGTTGGCGAAATGGAATGTTTGGAAGGCTGCGTCATTCTTCTCCGACTTTGCGGCTTCCATCATCCCGGGGTACATGCTCTTGAACTCATGGGTTTCGCCGCCGATGGCCTCCTGAAGATTTTCCTTTGTCGATTTGATCCCTTTCAAAGCCCGAAGATGGTTATGGGCATGGACGGTTTCGGCTTCAGCAGCCGCCCTGAAGAGTTTAGCCACTTGCGAGAATCCTTCCTCATTGGCCTTCTTTGCAAAGGCGAGATATTTTCGATTGGCCTGAGATTCCCCTGCAAATGCTTCCTTTAAATTTTCTTCTGATTTCGTTCCCATAAAGCCCTCCTTTTTATTTTTTAGATATCGAAAATTATAACAGAGTGGACTGGAAACGGCAATTGACCCATTCGACGGCGTTAAGCCCTGTCCTTTAGGACAGTGTGTAGAGCGCCGCTTCCTTCGGCAGGCTCAGGACACTGAGTTTATCGAAGTGCAGGGTCAACCCTGAGCGAGCCTTGGCATTTATGCCCAGGAGTCGAAGGGTTGACATCCTCTGCCAGAGCGAGTAGAATGTGTACATTTTTAAGGACAGGAAGTGAGAAAATGAGGTTTATTATTCTTCTTATCATTATTTTGGCCGTCTTGGTGCCATCCAGTTATGGAGAAATGTATAAATGGGTGGATGAAAAAGGGACAGTTCATTTTACCGACGATCTTTCAAATATTCCGGAGAAGTACCGCTCAGATGCTGAGACACGAAAGCCTACGAAAGAGATCTCCGCTCCGGAAATGAAAGATAAATCAATATCTTCCCCTCCATATAAAGCCCCGAAGCCTTCTGAACCTGAAGGAGCTGAAGTAGACCTTTTACGGAGGGGAGAAGTTTGGACGACCGAGGTCCTTCTGAATGAAAGGGTAAAAAGGCATTTAATAGTCGATTCAGGGGCCAGCTTTATCTTGATCAATCCACAGATAGCAAAGGAGCTGGACATTACGATCAATGAGAACACTCCATTCATCCCAATGACCACTGTGAGCGGTTACATCCTCACTCCCTTAGTGACATTGAAATCCGTTCGGGTAGGAAAGGCAGAAGTGGAGAATGTCGAAGCAGTGATCTACACAATGCTTTCTGGTGGAGACGGGCTTTTAGGGAACTCCTTTCTCAATAAGTATAGAGTGACCCTCGATTCCATCCAAGGGAAGATGACGCTTGTTTCAATGCAGGGGGTCCCATCCCCAGACCGACCAGGCGGTTATGGAAGAGATTTCTGGGTGAGCCAGTTTCGTTTCTACAGAGGGTTCTTAGAAATATTGAAAAATTTAAGGAAAAATTATGAGAGTCGTGGAACAGAGTCTGCAAAAACCGAGCTGAATCGGATAAACATTGCGATCCAATATTTCGAGAATCAACTGGATGAGTGGGACCGGAAAGCCTCCTTTGCGGGTGTACCCAGAAACTGGAGAAAGTGAGGGACTGGGATATTGGAACATTGGAATGTTGGAAGAATGAAGAAAGATAGCATGGTTTTGAACTTTTGAAACCCAGCATTCCACCATTCCACTTTTCCATTATTCCACAAAGATTACGGGGTATAGATGATGACGAGGAGTTTGGCCTCTTCGTCGCTGACATTTCGCAGTTTGTGGGCGATGCCTGAATCGAAGTGAAGGGTTTGTCCTTTTTTAAGAAGATTTTGACTCTCTCCTACCATCACCTCGACATGACCTTTTAAGACATAAACAAATTCCTCCCCCTCATGCTTGTACTCCACCATCTTATGATCCTGTCTGGGATCGATGGTGACGAGGAAGGCCTTCATATGTTTTGTCTCGGCATCCGGAGTGAGGGTCTTATAAGAATAGGCTTGAGTCCGTTTGTAGAAGCTTTCCCTTCTTCTTTTTACTGAAGCTTCCTGCTCTTCAGCAGAGAGGAAGGAACCCGAGTCAATGGCAAGGGCCTTTGCGATCTGGATCACGGCGGAGACAGGAGGGATGGCAATCCCTTCTTCAATTTCTTTCAGATACCGCTGTGAAAATCCCGTTTTGTTGGCAAGTTGTTCAAAAGATATCTTTCTCACTTGGCGAAGTTGTTTCATCTTTGCCCCGAAGGATTTTTCATCGATCTTCTTTGTGGCCATATCGCCTCCCTGCTATTGGATTGGATTTTTACCGTCTCATTATAATCTCAATTATATATTTTTCAACTGAATTTTTCACGCCAGTCTCTGGATCAAAAAAGGTCTCAGAATTGGTTTGACATCGGCATTGGAAAATCTCCCCTCGCCCCTCTTTTTCAAAGAGGAGTAATTCCTCCCTTAGGTCTCCGACCCAGAGCGGTCTCTGACCCGGAGGGCAAAAGGGAGGTAGGGAGGGATTTTGCAAATAAATGTCGTTATTATTATGAGACTGTTAATAAAAAAGAGCGATCGAAAAAATATTCTTTAGGTTATGCTTAATTCATTATATAATGAAAATAATGGAATCAAGAGACCAATGGGTGAAGGCTGGGACGGTTGAGAATCGATTTGAAGGGGATAGGATTTCTCAAGCCCTTCAAGAAGCTGGGATTCCATTTCTCATCAAATCCTTTCTCGATACGGCTTATGACGGGCTCTATATTCCCCAGAAAGGATGGGGAG
>Ga0210051_1001860_pt1 | contig 21391 bp, 18 predicted proteins | sample CryGey092014_all_FD_185464 | JGI IMG/M metagenome (GOLD analysis project Ga0210051, IMG submission 185464) | Groundwater microbial communities from aquifer - Crystal Geyser CG23_combo_of_CG06-09_8/20/14_all (SPAdes) (version 2) | ecosystem: Environmental > Aquatic > Deep subsurface > Groundwater... | reverse complement strand
CTTATATTCCTTCCTCATCGCAAATTCGGATTGCTTTCCATCATTCCACTGCTTTACCGGGCGCAAATAACCAACAATCCTTGAGAATACTTCACACTCTGCCTTGCAATCCGGACATTCAAAATGCTCTCCCGCAATATACCCATGAGTTGGGCAAATGCTGAATGTTGGCGTTAGAGTAAAGTAGGGCAAGTGGTAATTCGAAGAAATCTTTCTTACCAAAGATTTTACTGCCTCAATCGAGGGAAGCTTCTCCCCCACAAATCCGTGCAAAACCGTTCCCCCGGTGTATTTAGTCTGAATTTCGTCCTGAAGGGTAAGGGCAGCAAATAAATCATCGGTATAGTTTACCGGCAGTTGAGAGGAGTTGGTGTAAAAAGGAGCGGCTCGCTTTTGCAAGTAGTCAAGCTCATTGGCAACTACAATATCGGGATACATCTGCTTATCTTTCTTGGCCAAGCTAAAGCTAGTGCCTTCCGCTGGAGTTGCCTCCAGGTTATAAAGCTCATTCTGCTCTTTTTGAAAATCCCCCAATTTCTCCCGCATAAAATCTAGCACCTCCACCGCGAACTCCCGCCCTTCATCCGAAGCAATATTCTTCCTCATGAAATTCATAATCGCTTCGTTCATTCCACAAAGTCCAATTGTATTAAAGTGGTTTTTCCAGTATGCCCCAAATCTTTCCTTAACTGAGGAAAGGTAAACCTTGGCGTATGGATACAGTCCTTGATCAGTAAAAGTCTCGAGAACATTCCTTTTTAAAGAAAGACTATCTTTAGCAAGCATCATTAACTTTTCAAGACGGGAGAAGAAATCCTTTTTATCATTGGCTAAATACCCAATTCTTGGCATATTTATGGTAACGACCCCAATACTTCCAGTCAAGGGATTAGAGCCAAATAACCCTCCACCACGTTTCCTTAGTTCTCTCTTATCAAGACGCAATCGACAGCACATCGAACGAGCGTCCGAAGGATCCATATCGGAATTAACAAAGTTTGCAAAATAGGGAATCCCGTATTTTGCCGTCATTTCCCAAATCGGCTCCAAATTTTTATTATCCCAATCAAAATCCTTGGAAATATTGTAAGTGGGAATGGGAAAGGTAAAAACCCGACCCTTAGCGTCCCCCTGGACATAAACCCGAGCGAGCGCTCGATTTATCATATCCATCTCTACCTGAAACTCGCCGTATTTTTTATCAATCGGTTTTCCCCCAACAATGGCATGATCTTTCGCAATATCTTTGGGGGGTGTCAAATCGAGAGTTATGTTGGTAAAGGGAGTCTGAAAGCCGACCCGGGTTGGGACATTGGCGTTAAACATAAATTCCTGAAGCGCTTGTTCCACTTCTCGTTCGGTAAGTTTATCCACCCAAACAAAAGGGGCAAGGTAAGTATCAAAATTGGAAAAAGCGACCGCCCCAGCGATTTCCCCCTGAAGGGTATACAAGAAGTTAACCATCTGCCCAAGGGCCACCCGGAGGTGCTTGGGAGGCTTACACTCAATTTTCCCAGAAACTCCACCGAAACCTCGAATAAGTAAATCACGAAGGTCCCACCCACAACAATACGGAGCTAGAATCTGAAGATTATGAATATGCATGTCTCCCTTAACGTGAGCATCGCGAATTTCCGAGGAATATATTTTATTAAGCCAGTAGCGGGCGGAAATGGTTGAAAAAACATGGTTATTTAACCCCTGCAAAGAATAATCCATATTGGAATTCTCTTTAACTCGCCAGTCAGAACGGGTTAAATAGCTGTCCATCAGCTCGTCAGTATCAACCAGAGAGTTTATATCGCGGATGCGGTTATGAAGATCGCGGTACAAAATATAAGATTTGGCGGTTTTTGCGTGTCCAGTTTCGATCAAAACCTTCTCTACAATATCTTGAATATCTTCCACCGAAGGAATCGTGTGTCCATCATATTTTTTTTCGAGCAAAGTAACGACCTTATCAGAAAGCGCTTTCGCCAGCTCCTTGTCCTTTCCCCCAACACTACGAGCCGCTTTAAAAATCGCGTCCGTAATCTTAACTTGCTCGAAAGGAACAATTCTCCCATCTCTCTTTCTGATTTCGGTTACCGTAATATCTTTTGTCTTTTCCATAGGCAGGGTGTAACTTAGGATTCCAAGTCTAAAGGCGATTAAAATCTATTGCAAACGAACTCGAAAAAATTTGGGGCGTTATTAAAAGAAAAAATTTCCCTCCCGCCCACTTTTATGCATGATCAACCTATCCGTTAAATTCCATGACGTAGGAAAGTGGGAATCTCATATTTATCATCAGAAGTGTCTTCCGGTTTCTTGTTTTCCGGTTCTTCTGGTTCCAAAATCTGTCTCTCTTCTCTTAATTTCTCTAGCGTTCTTGTAGTTTGAGTATCAAAACCGGTAGCGATAACGGTAATCCTGATTGAATCCGTCGTCGCTTCATCAATCGAAGCGCCAAAAATAATATTCGCGTCGGGATTCGCCGCCTCGGAAATAATCTTGGCTGCCTTGTCAATTTCGTGCATCATTAAATCTGACCCGCCAACGACATTAAAGAGAATTCCGGTCGCTCCCTCGATGTTTACATCAAGAAGAGGTGAAAAAACCGCCATTTTTGCCGCTTTTTCCGCTCTCTCCTCTCCAGAGGCATTGCCAATCCCCATCATCGCTGACCCGGCATTGGTCATAATTGTTCTAACGTCGGCAAAATCAACGTTTATAAGACCGGGCTGTACTATTAAGTCAGAAATTCCCTGTACTCCTTGGGCAAGAATTGAATCGGCGATCCTAAACGCTTCAAGAATGGTAGTCGTCTCCTTAATCACTTCCAAAAGTTTTTGGTTCGGGATAACAATCAAGGCGTCAACTTTATCTCTTAGATCATTTACCCCCTTTTCTGCTTGGGATAGACGTACTCTTCCCTCAAAATCGAACGGCTTGGTGACCACCCCAACCGTCAACGACCCAAGACTTTTAGCAATCGCAGCAATTATCGGAGAGGCTCCCGTTCCCGTTCCTCCGCCCATTCCCGCGGTCAAAAAAATCATATCGGCCCCCTGAAGGTGATTTTTGATATCCTCACTCGATTCTTCCGCCGCTTTTCTCCCAATTTCCGGGTTCGCCCCAGACCCAAGCCCTTTTGTTAAATCTTCGCCTATTTGAATTTTTACATCAGCCGCATTTTTACCCAAGGCTTGAGCATCAGTATTGACAGTAATAAACTCAACCCCCCGGATCTTACGATCGGAAACCATCGTATCGACGGCATTTCCACCGCCGCCACCAACCCCGACCACCTTAATTCTTGCAAATCTGTCAATTTCTGGTTTTACAAGCATTTTATAAGTTGATACCTGTTTTTGCGAAAAAAATCAAGGGGCAGAGGCAAAAAACCTATGGCAAAAAAGACTTAAACCAATCGACAATCCTCCCGAAAAACCTACTAACTTTCCCTTTTCCAGAAAAAGAACGCTTTGCCGACTGGCTAAAGCCACTCCCATATATTATCAATCCCACTCCAGTTGAGGAAGCCGGACCGCCAATTTCCTCAATTAAACCTGTTACTCCCGTGGGAACCCCCTCCCTAACCGGTAATTTAAGCTCGTTCTTGGCGATTTCCACCGATTTATAAGTTAAGGAACCGCCCCCGGTAAGAACCGCCCCAGCCGGCAACATTCCCTCAAAACCGGATCGTTTAATCTCAGAGTTAACCAGTTCAAAAATCTCTTCCATTCTTACCCTAGTAATGTCATGTAAAAATTTTACCGGTACCGTATTAAAATCAAGGCCAAATTCAGAAACGTCTATCTCATTTCGAAGTTCTTTTTTAGAAGAGGTCAAATCAACTGGCACCGGCACCCCGTTCAGAGACTTTGCTATCTCTGATAAACGAAATTTTATTGATTCCGCATTCTCAAGCGAAGTCCTTAAGCCAATCGCCAAGTCGTTGGTAACATGTTTTCCGCCAATCGGGAGTACCGATGAAAAGGCAGGGCTCCCCTCCAAATATATGATAATTGAGGTTGTCCCTCCGCCAATGTTAATAAGAACAGTCCCAAGTTCCTTTTCCGTATCAGTCAAAACCGCCTCCGCATCCGCAAGAGCTGAATAAATAATTCCGTTTTCTGGAACGGAAACGCCCACCTGTTGAACACATTTCGCAAGATTCCGAAGCGAAGTGGAAGAACCAGTAATAATGTTAGTCTCCACCTCAAGCTTTATCCCACTCATTCCAACAGGATCCTTTATTCCCTCCTGACCGTCAACGATAAAATCCCTAGGAAGAACATGGATAATCTCGCGAGAAGTGGGAAGAGTAATCGCTTGAGCAACCTCGGTCACTCGCGAAACATCTTCGGCGTCAATCTCCTCGCCCGGATGAGAAACCGCCACCACCCCACGGGAATTCTGGGAGGATACATGACTCCCATTAACGGAAACAAAAGTTGATGACACCGGACACCCCGCCATCCGTTCCGCTCCCTCAAGGCTTTGAGAAATTGCAGTGACCGCCTCGTCTATGTCAACAACCACCCCACGTCTCAACCCCCTTGAAGGAACGGAACAAACCCCAATAACCGACCGCTTACCTTCAAGAACAGAGGAAATAACCGTGCATATCTTCGAAGAACCAATATCAATTCCAGCGACAATTCTTTCTTTAGGCATATGAGGGCAGACAGCAAGTCTAACTTATTTCAGAAACTAACCACTGGGTTTTGAAACCGTAAATCTACCTTTCTTAAATCTTTACCTTCTATCTTATACTTCAAAAGGATTTGCTTCAAGAGTGAAACCAATTCTATAAAATCAGCGTCGATTTCAAAAATAGCAGAGGGGCCGTTTTTAATCAAGGCGGAAATCGAGCTCTCAACCACAGAAACCTCGGAAACTGGGATGTTTTTTTCCTTAAGCGCCGACAAAAGGCTTATCCTTGCCATAATTTTCTCCGCGTTTACAAAGTCCCCAATACTAAGATTATCCTCAAAAACAACTTTGGGCAAGATCAGACTTTCTCCCGCCTCACAAAAGACTTGTCCATTTTTATCAACGACAAAATTGCCGTTTTTAGCCGAAATTATGGCAAGAGGGGTTCTTTCTGTTATCGAAATGATAATAGATTTAGGAAATTTTTTTTCGATTACCGCCCTTTCTATCACGGGAAAGTTACTAGCCGCGCGATCGGAAATATCAGAGCTGTTAATGATAATCAAATTCTTACCAAAAAGCTGCTCTTTAAAAAAAAGACTGGTATCCTGACCCTCATTGCCTCCAATGTAAGATATTTTATCTATAGAAAAGAAGGTCGACTTTAAAAAAACCCAATAAAGAAAATAAGAAAGCAAAGCCAAAAGAAAAGTTATCACCACAACTCTTGCAAAAACCTGTCGATTTTTTCGACTCTTAACCTTAAGATTTAGCTTTCGCCTAAATTTTCTTAAAAACATTTCGTAAAGAACCTTACCCTTAAAATAGATATTTGATTATTTCAGAAGAGATTGTTTCTGAAGCGTTAAGGGGTATTTTCTCCCCGAATTTTTTGGCGTTCTCCGAAAGTTCCCTTAGATTCGCAATTACGTTTACAAGAGCTTTTACAAAATCGGAATTTTTCGTTTTGTCCTGGTCGAGAATCACCGCCGAACCGGCTTTTTCTAAAACTTCCGCATTTTTTCGTTGTTCGTTGTGAGAAACCCAAGGAATTGGTATAAATATTGCCGGTTTTGCAATCGCCGCCAACTCATAGACTGTGTTGGCGCCACTTCTTCCAACAACTAAAGCGGCGTATCTAAAAAGCAAGCCCGTTTCTTTGGCGGAAAAGTAATCTTTAACAAAATAATGATCATTTTTAATTTTTTGAAGGGTACTAAAATCGCCAAAAACCGTACTACTACCACATTGGTGGATAACAAAGTAGTCAATGGGCAGTAAATCTAAACTCTCCCTAACCAATTCGTTTAAAAAATGGGCCCCCTGCTTACCACCGGTAATGTATATCAGAGGTTTTCCTGATGCTTTTTTTATAAACTCTCCCAAAATTCCACCTTCGGAAAATGCGGGTGGATTTAAAATCTCCTTCCGGAGCGGCAGTCCAACCAAAGTGACCTTAGACTCTTTCAAGCCGGGCAAGGAATCTTCCCAAGTAAGAAATATCTTTGAGGCAAATTTTGAGACGACATCATTCGCAAAACCAACGCCGGTTGTCTGCTCATGAGTAAAGGAGGTAATCCCAAGTATTTTTCCGATTATGACGACAGGAACTGCCAAATATCCACCAAAGGAGACAATCAAATCGGGCTTAATTTTAAGAAGATAATACAAGGATTGAAAAAACCCAAAAGGAATTCTAATAAGTTTTAGGGGATTATAAGTTCGGTAAAATTTTCCCGCGGACAAATTGTAAAAAGGAATTCCCAAAGAGGTTACCTCTTTATATTCAGCGCTCTCGTTTTCATCTCCCCACATTGAATGTTTATGCCCAATCCAGTAAATTTCGAAAGAAAAGTGCTTCTTGGCGCTTTCCAAAGCCTCTATAACCGCAAGCGCGGTCGTATGGTGTCCACCAACAAATACAACTTTTTTAAAAGTTTCTTCAAACATATTTAGGGGCCGAAAGCGCCCGAATCGCCGCTCCAAGGGCAAACATTGTTAAAACCAATGACGAGCCGCCATAAGAGATCAGAGGCAGGGGCACTCCGGTTAAAGGCACCACTCCCATCATTGCTGACAAATTAAGGATGGTTTGAGCAGAAATCCAAAGAGCCACTCCCGATATTATAGCTTTATCACTAAACTTTTCACCAGCAAGAACTCCCTTTAACAACCTAAATATAATAAAAACAAAAAGAAAGACAACGAAAAAACCGCCCACAAAGCCAAACTCTTCACATAAAATCGCAAATATGGAATCGGTAGTCACTTCCGGGAGGTAGCTATATTTTTGACGGGACTCTCCGGGCCCAAGCCCAAAAATCCCGCCCGAACCCACCGCAATCATTATTTGATTAACGTGATACCCAGTCGTAAGGGCATCCGCTTCTTCCGGATTAAGGTACGTCTCAAGTCTAGATTTTCTATATGGAGAAATCAAAATAAAGCCAAGAGCAATCAAAAATATAAAGGGTATTACGGCGAAAAAAAGACGCAAGTCTTCTTTAAGAATAAAAAACATTCCAAACCCAATCGAAGCAATTACGAGACTGGTCCCAAAGTCCGGTTGAATAATCACCAACCCGCAAATTAAAAACACCAGGCCTAGGTAAGTAATTATTTCAGAAAGCTTCTCCCTGCCCGGAAGCCAAAAAGCGGCATAAAAAATTAAGGAGAGCTTTACCAATTCAGAGGGCTGAAACCCCAATCTCCCAATAAAAGGTAATAGAGGAAGGGGAGGCGGATTTAGAAAAAGCCAACGCCTTGCCCCGTAGATTTTTGGTGAAAAAGGTGTTGGCAAAATAACAAGGAATAGACAAATTATCGAAAAAAACAAAAGAAAAAAAGAAATTTTTTTTAAAAAAACTTGATCGAGTTTTAAAGAAATCAGCATCCCAATTATACCAACTAAAACCCAGGCCGCCTGTAATAAAAGGGAGTGATATTTACCTCCAAAAGTATTAACAGAAGTCACTACCGAAGCATCAAACACCATCACAACCCCGACTAAAAGAAGGAGAAGTACACTGGCAAACAAAGATATTGAGGAATCCCTAGAACGCTCTGGTTTTCTTTTTTTTTCACCATGTGTAGCCATACTTCAGCTTTTTCTTTCAATGAAGGCGCCAAGCCCTTTAAGCTTCTCTTCAAATCTTTCGTAACCTCGATCTATAAGCTCAACCCCATAAACCTCGCTCTTTCCTTTTGCCGATAGTGCCGCCAAGACTAGAGTCGCTCCCGCTCGAAGATCAACCACCGTTAAACGTCTTCCACGAAGGTCGGTAGGTCCTGAAATTGAAGCGGCGTACAAACCTTCTTCAGTATAATCAGAAAAACTGTAAACCGAAGGCGCGGCTACCGGATGGTAAAGAGAAATTTTCGCTCCCATCCGATTAAGCTCTTTAGTATACTCAAACCGATCGGAATAAACGGTTTCGTGAATCGTAGAAACCCCTTCTGCCAAACACAAAAGCACCGAAAAAGGCTGTTGCCAGTCAGTCATAAACCCGGGATGGGGTGCGGTTACTAAATCGAGACTTTTTAATTTCGTCCCTTCCTCCCGCCAAACCCGCAGGCTATTTTCCGAAACTTCGTAATCAACCCCCGCTTGTTGAATTTTCGCCAAAAAGGCGATTAAATCTTTGGGACGAGCGTTCTCGATTACTATATCTCCCTGCGTTACCGACCCAGCTAGAGCAAAGGTAACCGCCTCATTTCTATCAGGAATGATACTATGGGTGGCTCCCTTCAGATTATCTACCCCTTCAACCTCAATTGTGTTTCTTCCCGCGCCATCCAAAGACCGAGCAATTTTTGCCCCCATTTTCGTAAGAAGTAAAATCAGATCATCAACTTCTGGTTCAAGTGCCGCCCCAATTATCCTTGTTTTCCCAATACCCAAAACAGAACTTAAGATAACATTCTCGGTCCCCATTACCGTCACTTTTTCAAAAACGACCGATGCTCCTACCAATCTTCCGGAGGATTCCGCCGTATAAGCGCCACCCGAATAATCAATCCTGGCCCCCAAGGTTTTAAGGGCATTAATATGTCGATCTAGCGGACGACTTCCGATTTTGCAACCGCCAAGTTCATATATTTTTGCCTTTCCAAAGCGATAAAGAAGTGGTCCAAGAAGCAAAATCGAAGCTCTTGATTTTGAAGACAACTCTTTAAAAACTTCGTAGGAGTGAATTTTTTTGCTTGACAGTTTGAGGACATTCGGACGAATATATAGAGCCTCTACCCCCAAACTGCGAAGTATCTCAATATCTACCTCGACATCAGAAATTTCCGGAACATCTTCTAAAATGACGTCTTCGTCGGTCAAAAGCGAGGCGACAATCATTTTAATCGCCGCGTTTTTCGCCCCGGATAGTTTAACTTTTCCCTTAAGAGGATTTCCACCCTCAATCTGGAAAAAAGACATAGTTAATAATTAAAGGTCTGGACTAACACCAAAATAAATCGCCAATTCCTTAGCGGTTTCCATCCAAAGAGGAACCGCCGTTTCCGCAGCGTAGGGGCTTGTGCTCGGTCTCTCTATTTTCACTAGCATAACAAATTTTGAACTGCTAGGAAAGAACCCAACAAAGGTGGCGTTTGTAAGGGTGGGATCATATTTTCCACCAACCGGAATTTGGGCGGTCCCCGTTTTTCCGGCAATTTTATAATTGGGAAGATTATAATATTTAGATTCTCCCCCGGAAACAGCTTGCGTTAAAAGCCCGACCACTTTCTTCGAGACGTCCGGAGAAATTACCCTCCCAATCTTTTTATTTTGAATTGTCTTAGAGGCATTTCCCTTTTTGAGTTCTTTTACAAGTTTAGGCTTCATCAAAATCCCATTGTTAAAAATCGCGGAAAAAGCACTTGTTATTTGAAGAGGAGTCACCGATAAGCCCTGTCCAAACGAGGCAGTGGCAAGATCAATCGGATACCAATCCAGAACCTCCTTAAGCTCTCCGGCTGCTTCTCCTTCAAGATCGACCCCGGTGAAAACACCTAATCCAAATTTTGCAAAATGTGACCTTAAGTTTTTAATACCTATCCTTTGCCCTATCATAGCCGCCCCAATATTGTTCGAGTGTTGCAAAATACTGGTAACTGTTTCATCTCCGTAGTGTTTTCCATCCCAAGTGTCAATCGTGTAACCACCGATTTCCATCGGGCCTTCATCGTAAAAATGCGAGTTTTCGTTTATCGCACGGATCTCAAGCCCACTTGCTACCGTTAGCGCCTTCACAACTGATCCGGGCTCATAAGAGGAGGAAATTGCAATATTCCAAAGAGGCGAATCGATTTCTAAAGGCGAATCATCCTTATTGGAAGGCTTTCCGGGATCCGAAAATGGATAGTTTGCCATTGCCAAAATCGCGCCGGATGCAGGTTCCATAATAATTATTGTCCCCGTCTCCGCACCATAACGGATAACTCCCTCTTTAATTTTTCTTTCGGCCAAATACTGCAAAGAACGGTCTATGGTAGTCACAAGCGCGCTTCCATCGGAGGGGGGAATTTTTCTAAACTCTCCATAAGGAATGGGCACCCCCAAAGCATCTTTTTCCTCAACCATTCTGCCCGCCCTTCCCTCCAGATCGCCGTTATAAAAACCCTCAAGACCAAAGTAACCTCGCTCCTTGCCAGATTCGTCTTTCGCAACATACCCAAGAACAGAACCAAGTAACTTTTTTTCTGGGTAACTTCTTCTCGGCTCCTCTTCAAATCCAATCCCGGATAAATTATTTAGCAAAATTTTATCTTTTTCTTGGAGAGAAATCCCATGTCTTAGAATTAAAAAAGTGAGATCGAGAGACAATTTTTCTTTAATATCTGAAACACATTTTTGGGAATTTTCTGTAAGGACTGAACAAATTATCCTTGAGGTTTTTTTTCTATCAGTTATCTTCTTCGGCTCGCCGTAAAGCATATAAAGAATTTCTGTGGTAGCTAGAGGATAACCATCCGACGAGAAAATGTCCCCTCTCCTTGCCGGAAGCTCATAACTCGCCCAATGCTGATTTTCCGCTAACTTTAAAAACTTACCATGACCCAGAACAGAAATAGAAAAGAGCCTTCCCAGGATAAGGATGAAAAATACCGAAAGGAAAGCTAGGAGAAGGTTTATCTTTAACCGCATAAAAGTTTAGCGGGAGGCAACGACGGGATTAGCGACGTAATCAACTTGGGAGAATTTGACCATCCCAAGAGCCTTCGCCCTTGCTTCAATCTTTTTTAGAGAAATTTTCTCCGCAAGCTCTTCCCGCAAAATCAAGTTTTCTCTTTCTAAAGTTTCTTTTCTAGCCTCTGTTGCCCGTAGCTCTCCCCCATCCGCACAAAAACAATTTACCGCCACAATTCTTCCAACCGTGGCGAGAGCAAAAGCAATAATTGCGATCCGGGCAGTCTTTTTGACCATAATGATAATGTTAACCTGTCTTTTCGTAAGCTCTTAGCTTGGCGCTTCTAGATTTAGGATTATTCAAAAGCTCCTCTTCCTTTGCCATTACCGGTTTATCCGTAATCTTCTTAAGCCGCATCTCACTTAACCCATAACCTTTCACGATCCGATCCTCAAGGGAGTGAAAGCTAACTACCACCAACCTTCCTCCGGCCTTAAGCAAAGATGCGGCTTGAGGCAGTGAAATTTTCAAATTATCAAGTTCGTTATTTACAATAATTCTTAAGGCTTGAAAACATTGAGTCGCCGGATGAATTTTCCCTAACCCAGAAAGGCGTACCTTACTTTTTAAAATTATGTCTGCTAACTGCTTACAAGTTGATATCTTTTCGCTTTTCCGTGCGTTTACAATATCGCGAGCAATTTTTCGACTCATTTTCTCTTCTCCGTATTCCAAAAAAAGCTGGGCCAACTCTTTTTCAGTTAGGCCATTTACCAAATCCTTCGCCATAACCGAAAGGTTAGGATTCATACGCATATCTAAATCCGCATCAGAATTTATTGAAAACCCCCTATTTAAATCGGTAAGTTGGCGCTCGGAAACCCCAAGATCATATAAAACCCCCGAAACTTGACCAAACCCATTCTCATTAGCGATCTTTGAGATATCAGAAAAGTTCCCTTCCGCTAAAATTAGTTTCTTTTTCTTTATAAAATCCTCAAATAAATTGTTAACGTACGCAATCGCCTCCGGATCTTGATCTATCCCAAGAACGATCGCCCCTTTTTCTAAAATCCTTCCCGTGTGACCGCCGCCTCCTAAAGTGGCGTCGATAACAACAGAGCCAGAATCAACCTTTAGAAATTCAATTGCTTCTTCCAAAAGAACCGGAGTGTGGTAGTTATTCATTCGTAACCTCCCGTTCAATTTTCTTCAAATTTTCGGTCCAAACCGATTCTTCCCAAATCTCAAAATGATCCCCCGCCCCAAGAACAACAGCCTTCTCGTTTATCCCCGCGTATGATTTAAGGTTTCCAGGCAGGACAAATCTCCCTTGACGATCCATCGCTACCTCAGACGCCCCCGAATACATATAGCGTTTTAAATTTCGGCTTCTTGCGTCTGATATCGGCGAGCCGAGTTGCTTAAGCGATTCAACTTCCCAATCAGACGGGGCGTAACCGAAAATACATTTCTCAAAACCCTTGGAAAGAATGACATCCATGCCGGCAATCTTTTCTCGGATTTTCTTGGGAAGGGCTAACCTACAGCCCTCAGTAATATTTTGTTGAAATTCTCCAAGAAACATCATAATTAAATATCACCACTGGTCACCTGTCAAGAACCAATTTGCACCAAAAATAGTATTTTGTCAACGGAGAGATTCGCACGAAAATGCTTTTGGTTTTGTAGCTGCGACATTTATGTCGCCAATTGTATTTATTTGAAATTAACCTAATCGACTAACATTAATTGGCGAGGCACAGCCAGCCTCGCCGAACGTGAGTCTAGGCGGGCCTCGCAGCTACAATAATAGAAAGGAATGAAAATTTAGTTTAGAAGAGCAAAAAAGTGGGTTTTGAGGTCTTTGATACTGAACCTAATTTGTTCCATTGAGTCTCGATCCCTAACGGTGACCGTATCGTCCTCAAGGGTCTGGTAATCGATTGTAACGCACCAAGGCGTGCCGATCTCATCCTGTCTGCGATATCTCTTACCCACGTTTCCAGCATCGTCCCAAGCGGTGTAGAAGTTCGTCTTTAACCCGTCATAAACCTCCCTTGCCTTTGCCGTAATTTCCGGCCTGTTCGCCATTAATGGGAAAACGGCAACTTTGTAAGGAGCCAGGTTTGGAGGAAGTTTAAGAAGCGTCCGAGAGATTTCTCCCATTTCATCTTTTTCTTCCGTAAAGGCGCTTAGAAGAACCGCAAGAAGCGTCCGAGTGACTCCAAAGGTAGGCTCAACGACATGGGGAACAAATCTCTTATTTTCTTTGGTATCAAAATAACTTAATTCCTGACCCGAAAATTTAGCATGGTTAGTGAGATCAAAGTCGGTTCGATAAGCCAAACCATAAAGTTCCTGAAAGCTCCCGAAAGGAAAGTCGTATTCAATATCCTCTGTTCTTTTTGAATAATGAGATAGTTCTTCTTTCGAATGAGCCCTCCAGCGAAGCTTCTCTTCCTCCAAACCAAGTTCTTTTGCCCATTCCCACATCAAGCCCTTCCATTCCTCAAAAACATTTTCCCAGTCCTCTTCTCTAATAAAATACTCGATCTCCATTTGCTCAAATTCCAAAGTTCTAAAAACAAAATTCCCGGGGGTAATTTCATTTCTAAAAGCTTTTCCAATCTGGGCAACTCCAAATGGAATTTTTGGGGAAAAAGAATCAACTATATTTTTAAAGTTGACAAATATATTCTGGGCCGTTTCCCCCCGAAGGTAAACATCAAACTTGGTGTTTTCAACACTCCCAAGAGATGTTTTAAAAAGAAGGTTAAATTTACGAGCCTCGGTTAAATTTGTGCTTCCGCATTTAGGACATTTAAGATTCTTTTCTTTAATTATCTCTGTGAGTTCCGCGGGCGTTTTTCCACCCGCACTAATTTTAAGGGAGTCTTCAACCAAATGATCTGCCCTAATTCTTTCTTTGCAGTCCTTGCAATCAACCAAAGGATCATTAAAATTAGTTACGTGCCCAGACGCCTCCCAAACTTTGGGGTTTGAGATGATTGCCCCATCCATTCCGTAAATATTTTCCCGAGTTCCCACAAAAGTTTTCCACCAAAGATTTCTGATATTCCTTAAAAGTTCCGCCCCCAAAGGACCGTAATCATAAGCATTGGAAAGCCCCCCATAAATCTCAGAATTCGGGTAAACAAACCCCCTTCTCTTACATAAAGAAACAATTTTTTGCATCAGATCTTCTGTCATAATTATCGATATGAATCCAAGGATCTTAATTTCCTCCCAATAATTTCTTCGATATAATACCGATTATTTACCTTTCCTTCAAGTTCTTTTGACCAGTATCCTAACAATTTTAATAATTTGATTTCAAAATCAGAGATGGAAATATCTTTCTCGCACAAACCCTGCATAAATTTTAAAAGAAGCTCATAAACCTCTTTGTGCGCCTGCTCTTCCGGCAAAAGCGCGTCCGTAAGTTCACAAACATGAAAAGCCAATCTAATCTTTTTTAGGCTACCCTTAAGAAGACAAAAATCATTAATTAGGACGGACTCAGAAAGAGTATAAAAAGTTTTTCCTTCATAAATCTGAAGTTGGGACAAACACAAAAGATCGATTGTCGGGGCTCTTCTGGAAGTAATCTTTCGAACGCCTTTGGCGATAACTTTAATCTTTCCCAAATTTCTCGTCATCACCGTTAGAATCCGATCAGATTCGGAGAAATTTTTTCTTTTTATAATAATCCCCGCTACTCCAAAACTTCCCATGCCACCGATTCTATCCCAAAGGCTATTTGATAACAACTTCCCGATCAGTTTTAAGTTTGAAGCTTTCTTTTTTACCTAAGAAACCTACCACGTAATCAAAAGCGTCCGTACCCGGTTGCTTTTGGATTAATAGCTTGTACGCGTCTTCTTCAACAACCCCAACAGGCAACTCATATTTTAAAGTCAAGGTCGCCTTTTTAAGCGGATCAACCGCCATATATCCCGTAAAGACGGTTTTTCCAAGATCAGTTGAACTAGTAACCGTATTTAAAGATCCCGACGAATCGATGAGTTTTGCGCCTTCAGGCACATAAACCCTAACCCAATCACGATAACCGGTATTCCATTCCGCATCATACTCACCGGTGTTTTCGTAATCGATTGTAACGACCTTCTCATAGATATCTCCCCTCTTAACAATCTCTTGCGTGACAAACTCCGTTATCCACCAATTAGCTTTTCTTCCTCCAAAATTGGAATCGTTGATGTGAAGGTAATCACCCTTATAAGAAACAAGACGCCCGGCAACCTTGTAATGTTCAGCAAGTGTTTGAAGATCTGCATCAAAAAAACGCATCAAAATGTGCTTTTCCGAAAGAAGCGCTCCAATTTCCTTTAAAAAGTCGTCGTACTTTCCCGAAGGCATCCCATATGCTCGATTAATAATTTCATTCATTAGAGCCCCCAAAATATCCTTTCTCCCTTTTTCCATTTTTCTTAAAACGTTCGCGTAAAGTTCAAGCTCATGCACAACGTTCTCACTCGTAAATGGAGTGGAATAACCAGTAACAGCAACATCCCCAAGCACCCTCAACAGTCCTTGGACAAACTGGGTATCTACCGCAATTACCCCATCAACCGCTGGAACCCCCGGAACCCGCATCCAAAAATCCATCAAAGTATCGGTAGAAACTTTATAATCCGGAGAAAGGTTGGAATCTCGGATGTACCAATCATCAAGCTTAAGATAGGCCTTTATAGGAGCCGGCGCAGGTGGATACGCCCCCGCCTTGTTATCAATATCCAACATGTACATGTCACCGGAAGCAGAGCTAACGATCTGAGCGTTCTGAAATGTGAACAAAGCGTAGGCGGTCCAAAAACCTCCCGTTGGGCGAATTTCTTTATCATTTTGAAACAAAACCAAATAACGCATTGGACTACTGTTACCTGTCAGAACGGGGAAAATCTCGAATAATCTTTTGATATCGGGAAACGAAGTATTTATTCCAGAAACAACGCTTCTTAAAGAGAGTATTTGACCACGAACATCTTTTCCTCTTACGGATTTTGGATAACGATTGGGATTAATCTTATCTAGATCAGAAGAAGCGGAAGCGAGCTCAATTCCAATTTCATCCATATCTTCGGCTACTTTTGGAAACAAAGTCACTAATGCCTTGACTTTTTCCGGACCATAAAGCGGCGTCGAGGCTTTCTCATCGGTAGAGAAACCTAGCAGATTTGCGTTTGGATAAATGCTATCAACCAATAATAAAGCGGAGGTAGTTAAATGATTTGCCGCCGACAAACCTGACTCTGCATCCTTATAGTACATTCCCAAAAAAGGCACGAATTTTGTCCAAGATAATTTCTTAGTTTTTGCTTCAACCGTGAGCACATCTTCCTTAAGATACCCGACCCCCCGCTTAACCTGAGTCATATTCTGCAGCAAAAAACCGTCCTTGGTGTATTTAATGTGCTCATTCAAAGAAGCGGTCGAAGAAAAAATGTTCTTAACAGGAATTATAATCAGAAAAAAAAGCACCAACCCAATAATTGCAGTTGCCCCAAAAACCCAAAGCAGAATTTTTTTGTTAAATTTAAATTTAGACATAAAAGGAATATTAATTTTGGGAAGATTAAAAGAAAAAGAAGCCTTTCTGCTTTGGTTTATGCTTTTCATATTTTAAAAACTACTCCGCCCCCCGACCGGCGACCACCGCCCAAGGGGTTTTAAATAAAATTAACAAATCTTTGAGAAAAGAATAATTTTCAGAATATTTCGCGTCCATCTTTACTCTTCCTGGAAAATCAATCGTGGTTCTCCCAGAAACTTGCCAGGGTCCCGTCAATCCTGGTTTTATACTAGTTGCCTTTTTAATAAAAACTTCAATCCCCTCATTTCTTTTATTTTGCTCCTCAAGCTCAAAGGGATAATACGCCCTCGGACCAACGAGACTCATCTGCCCCCGCAAAATATTCAAAAATTGAGGCGCCTCATCAATTGAAAATCTCCTTAAGAACCTACCTCCCGGAATAATCCTTGGATCCTCCTCTGGTTTTAATTTGTAGTTATTGAGTTTATACTTCTCGTGCAAATCTGGGTGGTTCAAAAGGTACTCGTGGGCTTTGGGGATCATTGTCCTTAACTTATACATTCGGAAAGGCTTCCCGCCTTTCCCAACTCTGGCGGGAATATCGGCAAAGACTGGTCCAGGAGAAGTAATTTTGATCCAAATGGCAGAAAGGATTAACATGGGCGAATAACAAAAAAGGAAAAAACCCGCCCCTAAAATATCAATTAATCTCTTGATGGGATTGTAAAAATTTTTCATACTCGCGTTTTACCGAAACGGAAAAAGTTTTTAAGAAAATTTCTTTTGAAAATTCCTTACCCCGACGAGCACAATTCTCCCCTTTAAAATGAAACTTGTCAAAATCAAGAACCGCTTTCTCTAATGATACGACAGTTTGGTCATTGAAAAAAATACCGGTTTCCTCGTTAATAACAGTTTCAAGCGCCCCACCTTCGGAAAACGCAATCACGGGGCATTTGCAAACCATCGCTTCTACCGCCGTTATCCCAAAATCCTCTTTTTGAGGAAAAATCAAAGCTTTTGCCCGACTCATTAAGTCTACCACATTCGAATCTGAAATTCTCCCCGTAAAAGTTACCGTCTTCCCTGCCATCCTTTTTAGTCGAGGGAGATCCTCCCCTTCGCCAACAACAACAAGTTTAATTTTAAGCTTATTTGCGACAAGGATCGCAAGATCCGTCTGCTTCCAACGGGAAAGTCTAGAAACAATTAGAAAAAAGTCCTTTCTCTTTTCAACAGGTTGCCGGCATTCTTTACTTTGAAAAGGATAAACGATCGTTGAATCGCGGTTGTAGAACTTTTTGATCTTCTCTGCAGTGTAATTAGAATTTGCAAAAATCGCGTCGACCCGTTCAACCGCCGCCTGATCCCAAATCCGAAGCCATAAATTGATTGGCGAAGTAATCAGTCTTATAAGATTGCTCGAAAAATAATCAAACGGCTCCCAAAGAAAACGGGCGGGAGAGTGCATATAACAAATATGGCAAGTTTTTGAGCTAGTTGTTATACCATGAGAAAAACGGGCGGAAGAGCTAATCACCAAATCGTAACCGGAAAAATCAAAAGATTCAAAAACTAAAGGCATTAGGAAATAAGCGAATTTTTCAATTTTATCCTTAAAGGGAAGCCTCTGTAATAGGCGGGAAGCCTTAATTTTCCCGTAACGGGAAGCGAACTTCTTATCATAAATAGAGGTAAAAATATCCGCTTCTGGGTAAAGTTCAAATATTGCCTCAAAAACACTTTCCGCCCCACCCGATTGTATAAAACTATCGTGAACTAAAGCAATTTTCATAAGGCATGATATTGGGCAAGGGTTTCTCGGGCCATTTTTTCCCAACTAAACTTCTTGGTTTGGTTAAGCCCTTTTTCCACCAAACTTTTCTGCAATTTCTCATCTCCCAAAAGACCAATTATTTTCTCTGCCATATCTTTAGGGTCATACGGATTAAAATAATAAACAGCCTCTCCTCCAATCTCTGGCATGCAGGAAATATTAGAAGCGCAAACGGGTAATCGATGGGTCATCGCTTCAAGGAGTGGTAATCCAAAGCCTTCCTTTAAAGAAGGAAATACATAAAGGGCCGCGTTTTTATAAAAATAGTACAGATCCTCATCCGGAAGATATCCATCATCCCTTTGAAAATTGGGAAATATCACCTCTTTACTTAAATCTTCTCCCAAAATCTCCTTCACTTCATTTCTTGCTCGTTTAGAAAAATAACTCACCTTTCCCACCAGTACCAACTGAATATCTTTATCCTTTTTGATAATCTTAAAAGCCTCCGCCAAACGAGCAACATTTTTGTGGGGGTACATACTGCTAACATAGAGTAAATATGGTTTGGAAATACCATATTCTTTAGGAATTTCCTCCGAGCCAGTTAAATCTTTTGTTTTGGATAAATCCACGTCCAAACCTTCATAAGTGACTACTATTTTTTCTGACGCGGTCTTAAAGTTTTTGACAATATCTTCTTTTGTGGCGTTTGAGACTGCGAGAACCTTCTTGGCGAACTTTATCGCCCACCTGATTGTGAGTTCATATCCCAAACGTTTAAAGAAAAAAACAATTGCTCCGCGGGTGGAAGTTTTTTGAGTGGGAAATTCACTCATTATTAAATCATGAATGGTAACAACATATGGGCGAAGATAAAGAAGGGGTAAATTAAAATGGGTAAAATGAACTAAATCAAGCTTATTTTTGTATAAAGTTATTGGGAAAAAAAGTTGCTCCGAAAATGAATAGGGCTTAAAGTCAGCCTCAACTTTCTTAAATCTTGGATTTTCACATTTATACTTCTCGAAACCCTCCGAGTTTAGGAAAATAAAATAATCATTTTCTTTATCCAATTTTTCTAACTCGCGGATTAAATTGCTTTGATACCTTCCTATTCCACCCACCCCATAAAATCGCGCGTCTATTCCTATTCTCATGTCCTTATTATACCAAATTTGATGGCTTGAAACTGAATTTTGTAGCTGCGGGGCCCGCCTAGACTCGTGGGCGAGGCTGGCTGTGACCCGCCAATTTATTGCTTATATGTTTATGGCGATAATCCAAATGTCGGTCGCAAAAAAACGATTAATAGGGTACCTATCAATAAAAAAGCTCCCGATTTTACTGTCTATAATCTTATCGAAAAGACAAAGTATAAATTTTAGCATCCGCTGCTTTGCATCAATTTGGGAAGACCAAAATTTAGGCGTTCTCTCCAACCAAACTTTTCCTGTTAGATTATGTTTATTTAACGAGGCTAAAACGGAACCATAGCTCTGCTCGTTTATATGCCAGGCGGGAGAGTTGGGAGTAAGTCCCAATAACCGCATCAAAAAATGACCGAGCTTCACCTGATACTTAGTTGGGGAGGTTTGGGCAATAAAAAAACCATCTTTCTTAAGAATTTTTGATACGGTAGAAAGAACCAGATTGATCTCACTTTCGTTAAGATGCTCCCAGACATTTAAAAAAAGCACTAAATCAAAAAAATCTTCCGGAAAATTCATCTCGCTTACCTCTTTTTTAAGTAGAGAAATTTTTCTCTCCCCAATCTCTGCCTTAGCTTTTTTGACCGCTGATTCGGAACAATCAACCCCCATTGAGTTCCACCCCGCATCATATAGGTACTTGAGCATTTCTCCTCGGCCAAAACCAATGTCCAAAACCCTTCCTTTGCGCTTTCCAAAAGTTGAATTGATTAAACGTTTCGCCGTTCGAAAAACATAGTGATCATCAATTGTGTAACCGGTAACATCTCGAAAATAATAGTCATCATAAATTCTGTGATCAATTTTTTCTTTAGATTTCATAGATTAATCTTTCCATCCTCCACAAAGGTTTATGGCAGAGAAATTTTTAACAAATGGGAGTCTATACAGAAAGTTTTCTATTTTTATTATTAAAGGCAATCTATCCGGCGAAATCATCGGAAAAAGTTCAAGTGGTAGTATTTCAATCTTTGTGATATCTGCTTTTTCAAAATAGCCTCTAAGTTTTTGTGGGGAAGTCTTTGTCATTCCCGATTCAATACTTAAATCAAAATATTTATCAAATAGGGGCGCCCCAATCCACCACCAAAGGTTAAATGGATTAGGTTCGAGAACACTTACTTTCCCACCGGTAACAACCGCACGCGACATCTGTAAAACAACTTCGGCAGGGTTAGAAATGTGGTGTAAGGTATCAATGCAAAATACTCGCTCAAATCCGGATAAAGCAAGGGGTTTAGTGATGTCTTTTTCATAGGTGGTGAGTCTATCAGAAAATCCAAAAGAGCGAGCTCTTTCTTCGAGAATTTTTAATGATTTGGGAGAAAAATCAACCGCGGTAACCTTGTATCCAAGCTCTAATAGTAAAAGGGTCCAAGGACCCTTGCCACAACCAAGTTCCAAAATTCTTGCATCGGTTTTGACTCCACCTAGAACAAAATCAAGGACAATCTTGTTGATTCTTTTTACAGCGAAGCTTCCCGTACTTCTTAAAGGCGCGTAATCACCGGCAGCTAAATCATCAAAAAATTCTTTTTGATCTTTTTTCATTGGGGTGATTCTACCGCAAAATACCCCTTCTCGCTTTTTGTTTTTTCAATTGTATTATCTGTAGCTGTGAGACCCGCCTAGCAGTCGAGGCTGATCCTATCTCGCCAATTTCTTGTGGAATTATTGTGACAATATTGTGACAATAACGATAGTATGAAAGATTACTTATTCGAATAAGTAATCTCGAAAAAGACCCACCCAATTAAATGTTGTTATTTTGATAATTGCTCATAAAATTTATTTTTCAGGCATTGGGAATTAACGAATTTGGCATCCGAAACTTTGTCTTTAGGAATGTCAATGTTGAAGTAAAGACAAAAGACGAGGTTGTCTATAAAACCTTTAATCCCCTTTTGCTTATCAAAATCAATGATCGGCAATGATTTTAAATCTTCCAGTAGTATTTGCTTTCTTTCAAAATCTAATTTTTGGTCACCGTAATTCCCGTCAATTATCTTTTTGATCAGATCAAGATTATCATTAATTTGTAGCTTTATCTCTTTGTCATCTTTTATTAAAACCAAACAGCCAT
>Ga0210051_1001858_pt1 | contig 21404 bp, 20 predicted proteins | sample CryGey092014_all_FD_185464 | JGI IMG/M metagenome (GOLD analysis project Ga0210051, IMG submission 185464) | Groundwater microbial communities from aquifer - Crystal Geyser CG23_combo_of_CG06-09_8/20/14_all (SPAdes) (version 2) | ecosystem: Environmental > Aquatic > Deep subsurface > Groundwater... | reverse complement strand
ATACCTACAACTGTTAACGCAAAAATTCCATAAGTTAGATATTTGTTTTTTGTCATCATAATCATTGTAAATTTAATAAGTTAATAAAGTTTTTGTTCAGGAGGCGGGCTCCCAAATTGAATATAACTGGTTATTATGCGAAGTGTTTGTTGGATAATATACGGAAATTGTATATTATGCGAAATGTTGGTATATTTATATCAGTATTATCCACACCTTAATTTTAACATAAATATATGAAATTACAAGAATAATTTTATTAAACTTTCTATATTGTTTCTATATTGATTTTATTTTAAAAATGCCTTAAAATAATAGAGTAATGTCCGATTCGGGCTTATTTTAAAATTAAAATAAATTTATGGATACTGCTAAAATTAGCGAACGCGATGAGCGCATAAAAAAATTAGATGAATTAAAGAAGCGGGGGATTAATCCCTATCCGGCCGAAACCAAAAGGTCTATCAATGTTTATAAACTAAAAAAAGATTTTAAAGAGCTGGAAAAATCTTATAAGGAAATTACTATCGCCGGCCGGCTGATGAGCATCCGCGGGCACGGCAATTTAACCTTTGCCCATCTTAAAGATGTAACCGAAAAAATTCAAATCGCATTTTCTAAAAAAGTAATCGGGCCGGAAAACTATAAAATATTCATTAAATTAATTGATGTCGGCGACTTTATTGAAGTGACAGGCAATCTTTTTACGACCCACAAAGGCGAACAAAGTTTAATGGCTAAAAATTGGAAACTACTTTCTAAAGCCCTGCGTCCTTTACCTGATAAATGGCACGGGCTGGTTAATGAGGAAGAAATATTAAGAAAAAGGTATCTTGATATATTATTCAACCCTAAAGTTAAGGAAATGATTGCTAAAAAATCAGTATTTTGGCAATCAGTAAGGAATTTTATGGTAAAAAGGGAATTTTTGGAAGTGGAAACTCCTATTTTAGAAAATACTACCGGCGGGGCGGACGCCAAGCCGTTTATCACTCACCATAATGCTTTGGATATGGATGTTTATTTGCGAATTTCCATGGGAGAATTATGGCAAAAAAGATTAATGGTGGCAGGGCTGGAAAAAACTTTTGAAATCGGCCGTCAATTTCGAAATGAAGGCATCTCTCCGGAGCATTTACAGGATTATACACAAATGGAATTTTATTGGGCTTATGCCGATTTTAAACAAGGTATGAAATTAGTTGAAGAATTATTTAAGTTTATAGCCAACGAGACATTCGGAAAGCTTAAATTTAAAATAGGAAAATTTGATGTTGATTTGGGAAAAAAATGGGAAATTTATAATTATCAAGATACAGTTAAAAAATTTACCGGGATAGATGTTTTAAATTCAAATATAAATCAAATTGAAAAAAAATTAAAGGAATTAAAAATAAAATACGACCAAAAAGGATTTAATATTACGCGGGCGATTGATAATTTATGGAAATATTGCCGCCAGCAAATTTCCGGACCGGGATTTTTAGTAGGCGCGCCCATTACCATTTCTCCATTAGCAAAAAAATATGAAAATAATCCTAAAATAGCCCAGAGATTCCAACCGATTATAGCCGGCTCTGAATTAGGCAACGGCTATAGCGAGTTGAATGACCCCTTGGACCAAGCAGAGAGGTTTTCCCAGCAGGCAAAATTTCGCGAAGCCGGAGATGAAGAAGCGCAAATGTTTGACCATGAATTTATTGAGGCGTTGGAATACGGCATGCCTCCTACCTGCGGATTCGGCATGAGCGAAAGAGTTTTTAGCTTTTTTATGGATAAACCAGCCAGAGAATGCCAAATTTTTCCTTTAATGAAACCTAAGAATTAATAAAATGAAAAGAGTACTTGTTTTCGGAACATTTGATATACTGCATGCCGGCCATAAAAATTTTTTTAAACAAGCGAAATTTTATGGAGATTATTTAATAGCAATTATAGCCAGAGATAAAACGGTTTTAAAAGTGAAAGGAAAAATGCCGAAAAACAATGAATTTAAAAGAGCTACTATCGTGGCTGAATGTGGTTTAGTTGATAAGGTAATTTTAGGGCAAGTAAGAAATAAATATAAAATAATAAATATTTTAAAACCGAATATTATCTGCCTTGGCTATGACCAGAACATTTTTACAGATGATTTAAAATTAAAATTAAATGAATATGAGCTTAATAAATTAAAAATTATCAGATTAAAGCCCTATAAGCCAGAAATTTATAAGTCATCAAAAATTAAATACCAGGATAAAAATAAATTTAAAATTTATCATAAAAGCGTGGGCGCGATTATTGCGGATAAAGATAGAATTCTAATGATTGACAGGAAAATTTACCCTTTTAGCTGGGCTCTCCCTGCTGGCCATATTAACGAGGGCGAAGCGCCGGAAAAGGCCTTATTTCGTGAAGTTAAAGAAGAGACAAATTTAGATGTTAAAGATTATAAATTATTATTTCATGAATTTATAGAATGGAATAAATGCAGCCGCAGAGTAAAAGGGCATGATTGGTATGTTTATAAAATAAAAAGTTGGGAAGGCAAAGCCGAGTTAAACGATAAAGAAGAGAAAAGCATTTCTTGGGTTAAAATAAAAAATACTAAAAATTTAAAATTAAAGCCGGTTTGGGAATATTGGTTTAAAAAATTGAAAATTTTATGAAAATAACAATTTGCGGCAGAGTTAAATTTGCAGATAAATTAGTAGACATATACAATAAACTTATAGATTTGGGTTATAAGCCGATGATGCACAAGGAAATGTTTGGCATAGCCGACGGCACAGCTAAAGAAATTATTAATGGTATTAAATCAAATCATGCCGAATTAAAAAGAAAACATAATTTTATAAAATGGTGGTATAATTGCATAACGAAAAGTGATGCCATATTAGTATGCAATTACGATAAAAATGGAATAAAAAATTATATCGGAGGAAATACTTTAATGGAAATAGGATTCGCTCATGTTCATAATAAGAAAATATTTTTACTCAATCCAATCCCGGAAGTTTCTTATAAGGATGAAATAGGGGCTATGTGTGATGTTATTTTAAATGGCAATTTAAACAAAATCAAATAAAATTATTATTTATAGATTATTATTCGTACTATAAATCTATGTCTATTAAAAATCAAGAAAAAATATATAAATATAAAGATTGGCGCGAATGCATTTCATATCCGCAAGACGTGCTTGGAAGATCTGCAAAAATATTAAATCAGATTGTTGAATTATTAGGCATGCCAAATGGTGAAGATAGATTTAGCTGTCTAACAGCTTTAATTGATAATGACGAGAAAGAAGGAATAATAAATTATAAGGAAAAAGGAATGATTAGAAGTGATATAGGTCCTAATATATAATTTTAAAATTTATTAATTACTTTGAATTACGAAACTAAGTTTCGTTGTCTTAATCGCGAAGCGATTAAGAATATTAATGAATAAATTCAGGCAATGTAAAATCAATTTGGATTGTCCAAATTTGTTCATTAGCATGGATGATTGTAGTATTTTTCTCTTTCACAATTTAAGCGATTTGATAAGCCAATAGGCTGTATATATAATTAAACAAATAGCCGTCTATTGATCTGGGCAGGCTGGCAACGAGCCCGTAAAACATTTTTAGGTTTCTGAAATTCAGTTCAATGAGTATCCTGGTATCGTACAGTTTTTGTTCAAATTCAGTCATTATTTTTTTCATGTTGCTCCTGGGTTTGGCAATCATAATCCGTCTGCCTTCCTGATAGTATTCTTTCTGCAATTTCTCTTTAATGTAGCCGGCGTCGGCAATGAGATAGCCAACGATTTCTTCGGTAAGCTCTATGACCACTTCGCGGTCGTCAATGTTTCCGGCAGTGAATTTCAGGGACAACAGTTTTCGTTTCAGATCTGCCACTATATGCAGTTTTAGCCCGAAAAATGTTCCTTTTGAACTGCGTCCGAACTTTGCCAGCCCTTTCATTGTTTTGTGGGCGTTGGCATTTTTAAACAAGCAGACCGGAATATCCGTAAAATCAATATGTTTGGCGAGATGCTGGTTATTGCGGTTAATTTTCATGAGCAGGGCGATGATGACGGCGGCCAACATCGTCCATCGGCTCATATTGACAACCAAAGTTTTGTAGGAACAATTCAGATTATTTTTAAACATTTGGTAAATTGATTTTTTGGTGGCGATGTTTTGGGTTTGCTTGAATAATGACAGAGCGATGATTTCATCAATCGCCACGGCTAATTTTCGACCGGTTTTATTTAGAAACTTATCAAATTTTAATTGCTTGGAGAAAAACTTAACCACCGTTTTTAGGTCTTCATATATCTTAATCTGAGTCTTCATAGTGGTATAATTTAGCGCTGAAAGTCAAATGGCTTTCTATATACTATTTTACACCACTTTGCGGATTTTGATTATTTTCGTAATTCAAAGCAATTTATAAACAAATATGATAGATATAAAATTTATAAGAAAGCATCCGGAAATAGTCAAGGAAAATTGCCATAATCGCTTGGTCAATATTGATATTGACAAGCTTTTGGATGTGGACAAAAAGAAAAGGGAGCTGGCTACGGCCATTGACTCCTTAAAAGCAAAAATAAATATCGGCTCAAAGAAAAAGCCATCAGCTAAAAAAATTGAAGAAATGAAAATAATCAGCGAAGAAATCAAAAAATTAGAGGATGTGCAGGAACTAATTATGGAACAATTTAACGAAATGATGATGCAAGTGCCAAATTTAACCCATCCGGCAGTATGCGTGAGCGAAAATGAAGAAAATAATCCGGTTATAGAAACATTTAAAAGCCCGACCAAATTTGATTTCAAGCCCAAAGATCATGTGGAATTGGCAAAAGATTTAGACCTAATTGACTTTAATCGCGCCACCAAAGTTACTGGCGCAAAATTTTATTATTTAAAAAATGAACTGGCTTTATTGGAAGTGGCCTTAATCCAATATGCTTTAGACACGGGGATAAAACATGGTTTTACCCCATTTATTACGCCTGATTTGGCCAAACAGGAAGTTTTAGAGGGTCTGGGATTCAATCCAAGAGGGGAGTCAACCCAGATTTATAATATTAACAACTCGGATTTGAGTTTAATCGGCACGGCGGAAATCACTATGGGCGGTTACCATATGAATGAAGTTTTGGATGAAAAAGAACTCCCTAAAAAATATGTCGCCCTGTCCCATTGCTTTCGCACAGAAGCCGGCAGTTATTCAAAATATTCCAAAGGAATTTTCCGAGTCCATCAATTTACTAAAATTGAGCTCTTTATCTACACCACTCATGAAATGTCCGAGCAAAACCATCTGGAATTATTGAATATAGAAAAAGAAATTTTTAAAGGACTGGAAATTCCTTTCCGCATAATTGACCATTGCACGGCAGATTTAGGCGCGCCTTCATCAAGAACCTTTGATTTAGAAGCTTGGATGCCGGGAAAACCGAATAAGCAAGGAAAGCTAGGCGATTGGGCGGAGATTACTTCCACCTCCAATTGCACTGATTATCAAGCTCGCGGGTTAAACATAAAATATAAAGATAAATTCAGCAAAAAAAATTACGTGTACACGCTTAATGGCACCGCCATCGCTGTCAGCCGAGCTTTAATCGCTATCTTGGAAAATTTTCAGCAGGCAGACGGTTCAGTAATCGTGCCGGATATTTTAAGAAATTATATGCCGAATAAAATTGAAACTATATCTAAAAAAGATTAAAAATATGCCAAAATTAAGAATTGCTTTACTAATGGGAGGAATATCGGGAGAAAGGAAAATTTCCTTAAAAACCGGGGCTAAAATATATACGACCTTAGATAAAAATAAATATGAAATATGCAAATACGATCCTAAGCACGATTTAAAAATATTCATTAATGACACTTTAAATAAAAAATTTGATTTAGTTTTTCCGGCTTTGCACGGGCCTTTCGGCGAAGACGGGCGTCTGCAAGGCATGCTTGATATGATGGGCATGCCTTATGTCTTTTCCGGCTGTTTAGCCAGCGCCTTAGCCATGGATAAAGCCAAAGCAAAAATAATTGCCAGAAATTCTGGTATTAATGTCGGCCGCGATATCATTCTGAATAATAATGATAGTTATAATATTAAAAAAATTATTAAAAAATTATCATTGCCTATATTTATAAAACCGCTCTTATCCGGATCGTCTGTCGGCATTTCCATGGCTAAAAACGACAAAGATTTACAAAAGGGGATTTTAAATGCTTTTAAATTTGGCAATAAAATTTTATTGGAAGAATTTATTAACGGCCGTGAATTGACTGTCCCTATAATTGGCAATCCGCCGGAATCCTTGCCGGTAATTGAGATTAAGCCTAAAATTTCCCAATGGTTTGATTATAAAGCCAAATATAAAAAAGGCGGTACCGAGGAAATATGCCCGGCGCACATTCCAAATAATATAAAAAAAGAAATTCAATTATTAGGAATAAAAATATTTAAAGCTGTCGGCTGTAAGGACTTGGCCCGGGCGGATTTTATCTGGTCCAAAATAGACAATAAATTATATTTCTTGGAAATAAACACTATCCCGGGCATGACTGATGCCAGCTTAACTCCTCAATCCGCTAAAGTTGCGGGACTTGATTTCGGCCAATTTTTAGATAAATTAATTGAAACTGCGCTAAATAATAAAAATGTTTGATCGCACTAAAAATATACAACTTAGCATTATTAAACAGATGGAATTAAAAGCTTCCCATTATCCTGACGTGATCTCATTAGCACAGGGAATTCCCAGTTTTGACACGCCCGGTTGCATAAAAAGGCGGGTAGAGCGCGCTTTGGATAGGGGGGTAGTGGCAAAATATTCTTTATCGCCCGGCCTGCCGGAATTGCGCGAATTAATTGAATTATCTTTAGCAGAAGATAATATGTATTATGACTGGCAAAATGAAATAATAGTTACAGCTGGATCAATTGAAGCCATTACCGCTACTATTCTTACAATTACTGTCCCAGGCGATGAAATAATTATTCCGGAGCCGACCTATACCAGTTATAGAGAAGTAATTTGTTTAGCCGGCTGCAAGCCGATTTTTGTATCTTTGGATGAAAATAGAGGATGGGCACTGGATATAAATAAATTTAAAGAAGCGATAACAGATAAAACCCGGGCTATATTCTATTGCAACCCCAACAATCCTACCGGCACAATTTATAATAAAAAACAATTATTAAACTTAGCTGATTTGGCGAAACGGCATAATTTGTATTTGATTTCTGATGAAGTTTATAAAGACTTCGTCTTTACCCCGACTTACACAGATAACAATGCGGACTCATGCGGATTATTTAGTTTAGCGCAAGTTAAAAATTTAAGAAAAAATGTTATTAGAATTTTTAGCTTTTCCAAAGCTTATGCTATGACCGGCTGGAGAGTGGCTTATTTGCATAGTGATGAATCTATAGTTAAAGAAATATTAAAAGTCCATGATTCATTAGTGACTTGCGCTCCGGTAATTTCTCAATATGCCGCTATGGGTGCTTTAGAAATGGCGGAAAAAGATTTACTTTATTTTGTCGGTGAATTCCAAAAAAGGCGCGATTTGATTTGCGCCCGTCTAGATAGAATGCCTACTGTCTTTGATTATATTAAACCCAATAGTGCTTATTATGTTTTCCCTCGTATTAAATTAAAAAACAATAACAGCTGGCAATTCGTTTTAGACCTATTGGATAAAATCCAAGTGGCTGTCGTACCAGGAATAGCTTTCGGCCCGCATGGTGAAAGCCATGTAAGATTAAGTTTTGGCAGAAGCGAAAAAAATATTAATAATGCTTTTGATAGAATGGAAAAATATTTTTAAACTTATGATAATTATTTATGAAAATAATTTTTAAAATTATATTGCAGTATTATCTTAAATATTTAACTAAATTTATTTTATTTATTTATAAGCCGACTATTATTGCTATTGCCGGAAGCGCTAATAAAACCTTTGTTAGATATGAAATTACACGAATATTAAACAAAAATGGCATAAAAACTCGTACAAATAATAAAAGCTTCAATACTGAAATCGGCCTGCCTTTGGCAGTATTAAATCTTCAGAGCGGATATAATTCTTATAAAAAATGGCTGTCTGTTATAGTAAAAGCGCTTTTTAATATTTTTTCTTCAAATTATCCGCGCGTATTAGTATTAGAGTTGGGCATATCAAACCCCGGAGATATGAAATATTTACTGTCAATTATTAAACCTGATATAAGCATTATCACGGATATCACGCAAAGATATTTGGAAAGTTTTAATGATATGGATATAATGGCAGGGGAGTATGAATTATTAATCAAAAAGACCAAGCTTAGCGGGCTAATTATACTTAATAATGACAACGCCAGAATTAATAAATTATTAATACCAAATTTAAAAAATATAATTACCTTCGGCTTTAAAGATGGCTCAGATTGGCGAATAACAAATGCTGTTAAAACTGAATATAAACAATTAATTAATATTAATTTTTCTGACCATAATTTAAAAGTTACCAAGCAATATATTTTAGAACGTTTTGGCCAGCATCATGTTTATAGTCTAACCATCGGCTTAATTATTAATCATTATTTAAATGAGAATAATAAGGCGCAATTATTGCCAAAAAAAATACATTAATCCTTTTTTTAGAAATAAAAAAAATAATTTTTTTAAAAAAACATCTTTAAGGCCCGTATTTTATTTTAAAATGAGCGCCTTATTTATTGTTTTAATTGCTATTATTTGGTTTTTTTATTTTTCTCCTTTTTTTATTTTAAATAAAATTATAATCAACGGCAATGACAAAATATCCCAAAAGGAAATTGAAGATATATTTTATAAACAATTAAATGATAATCGTTTTTTAATCGGAAGGCAAAATAATTTATATTTATTTGATAAAAATAAATTTGCCGATAATATAAAAAACCTATATAATTTTACTGACATAATAATAAATACAAAAAATTTTCATACTATATTAATAAGTATTAAAGACAAAAATTATTCAATAGTTTGGTATGAGAATGACAATCATTATTATGCCGACGCTTTAGGAAATATTATGGCTGAAGCTGATCCTTTGGAAATTGATAGCAAAAAATATCCTTTGATTGAATCTTATGGCGGAAAAATGATTTATGATAATATGATTAAAGATGGAAAAGATAAAATAGAGTTTATTATTAATTTATACGGAGAATATAATAACAATAAGCATAATTTCACCATAGACAGGTTTATTGTTGATCCTAATTCTGATATAATTAAAATGCTGGTGCTTGGAGGGCCGGTAATATATTTTAGCTCAAAGGAAGATATAAATAAGCAAACCACGAAACTTTTAACCATTATTGAGGAAAAATTAAAAAGTGATTTTATTAATAAAAAATATATAAATATAAGTATAGGTGATAAAGTTTATTATAAATAAATTTTACTATTATGGAAAAAACTTTCAAATTTATCTTCATTATTGCCGTATTAATATTTTGCTTAGTTAATATTGGGATATTTCTACTTATTATAAAAATATTATTATTATTTTTACCGGAATTGAATATAATGGGGGTCAATCTCAGTTAGATAATAATTTTGACAATTTTGATTATTAGGTATATGTTTAATATATGTTAATTAATCTACATTATGCGAAGTTATAATAATCAATCTAACTAATCCTCTCGCAATTATGTATTTAATGGAATAAATGGATAATAATAAACCCATAATTAAATATTTAACTGATTATTTGGAGTATTTAGAAATTGAAAAGGGCTTAGCTTCTAAAACTCAAGAAAATTATTCAAGATTTTTAAATATATTTTTTAAATGGCAAGTGGCAAACAATCTCCAAAATCTTAAACCATCTGAATTTAATACCAACCATATATGGAAATACAGGGTTTATCTTTCTAAGTTTATTAATCTTAATACCAAGAACAATTTAAAAAAATCTACTCAAAATTACTATTTAATCTCTTTACGCGGCTTATTAGAATTTTTCGCGGAAAAAAATATCCCTTCCCTCCCCCCAGTGAAGGTTAAGCTGGCTAAAGAAAAAGGCGAACGGGAAGTAAAATTTTTGAAATTAGATCAAATTAAAAAATTACTTGAATCGCCAGATATAAATTCTAATATCGGATTAAGAGATAGGGCAATAATAGAAATTTTATTTTCCACCGGTCTGCGCGTATCTGAACTAACCGCCCTTAATAGAGAACAATTTAAAATCAAGGATTCTACCAAAGATTTAGAAATTGTTATAATTGGCAAAGGCAATAAGGTGCGCACTGTTTATTTATCATCCCGAGCCGTAAATTGGCTCAATAAATATTTAAAAATAAGAAATGATATTGATGAAGCATTATTTATAAACTATAAGCCAGGCATAGAAAAAACCGGCATTTCACGCCGGCTAACCCCAAAAAGCATTGAATTAATAATTAAAAAATATGTTAAAATTTCCGGCCTGCCCATTATAACCACCCCACATACCCTTAGGCATTCATTTGCTACCGATCTTTTGGCCCAAGGCGTTGATTTGCGGCTGGTACAGGAATTTTTAGGACATCGAAATATTTCTACTACTCAAATTTATACTCATGTTACCAATAAGCAACTAAGGGACGTCCATAAAAAATTCCATAGCTTAAAATAATCCATCTTAGACAGAAAATTGCTAAGGTAAATATTCCAAAGGATTAACCGGAATGCCGTTTAATCGCACTTCAAAATGCAAATGAGGCCCTGTTGTTAATTGGCCGGCTCCTGGTGAACCGGGCAATCCCCCGCTTTTACCTATAATTTGCCCCTGAACTACATAATCGTCTTCTTTAACGTAAATAGCTGATACATGGCCATAAACAGTTGATAAACCATTTCCATGCACAATCATAATATAACTATATCCTTTACCGGCGTCTTTAGCTCTAGCCACATAGCCTGATGCAGCCACTTTTAAAGGCGTTCCTTGAGCGGCCTTGATATCTACAGCCGGATGTTCAAAAATATATCTGAATGGGTACCCGGGATCATGGAATAAAGATGTAATAGTATTCTTAGGTACCGGCCATATTAATCCGGAATCATTGAATTCTAATTTATTATCAGGCAAATTTTCAACTTTCTCTCTGACAGATTTTTCTAAATTAGCAATTTCCGATGCCGCCGCTTGCTGTTCTTCCTTGGCTGTATTTATTAAATTTTGATATTCCCTTTCTGATACTTTAGTTTGCTCTAAAATATAATTCTTAGTTTCTTTTTCAGCGGCTAATGATTTTATTTTTTCTTCCAATTTAATTTTTTGATTTAAAAATTCTGTTTGTTTTCCGTCTAATTGGCCTAAGCTTTGCTCTAATTGTTTTTTATAATCTTTCAAAGTATTAAGTGAATTATCAATTTCACTATTAATATCTTCTAAATATTTTGTTTGATTTAAAAAATCAGACAAATTATTATTTAATAGAATTATTTCCAGAACGCTAGTATCGTCCTGTTTATAAATTAAACGAATAATATTTTCCAAATGGTCTTTTTCTTTTATTATCTCATCATTTTTATTTTTTATTTCTGTTTTAATCTTTTTTATTTCCAAATTAGTAATTTCAATTTCAGTTTTTATTTCTTCAACATCAATTTCCGCGCTGGCTAATCGATTATCAAGCAGGGCTAATTGGCTCTGCAAGCTGGATTTTTCAGAAATAATATTCTTTAACGATTCGTTATATTTTTTTTGCCTTTCTTGTATTTTTTCAACTTGGTTCTTTTTCTCTTTAATTTGATCATTTAAAATTTTTATATCATTATTAATATCAAGATTGCTATAATCAGTTTGGCTAAAAACTGACAAGGGAATAATAATAAAAATACCTAATATTAAAATAATTTTTATTTTTTTTATCATTAATTTATTCATAATTATATTATAACATATTTTTTATATTTTATCTATAGCTTCTTTAATTCTTTTAATGCTTATATTTTTACCTAGGACTGCCGCCACGTCGAAAGGATCAGGGCTGGCTTTTCTGCCTGTTAAGGCGGCTCTCATCGGCCATAAATATTCTCCCAACGGCTGATTGGCTACTTCAATATAAGATATTATGGCATTTTTAATAAAATTATTATTCCAATTCTTATCTGTAATATTTTCTAAAATAATAATAATTTTTTCCAAATTAATTTTTATTTGCCCAAACGGCATTTTTTTCCATATTAATAGATCTTTACTATAATCTATCGCATTAGTAAAAAAGAATTCAGTTAGCTCCCCAATTTCTGAAAGTTTTTTGATTCTTTTCTGCTCTAGGCGGATAATTTTTTTTATATATTCATCGGAAATATTTATTTTTCCTTTTGCTAAATTTATATTATTTTTTAAATAAGGTTTAATTAATTTCAATAATCCATCTAAAGATTTTTGCCGAATATAATAACCGTTAATATAATCTAATTTATCATTGTCAAAAATGGCCGGAGAAACGCTTATATCTTTAATTATAAATATTTTTACCAACTCCGCTAAGGAAAAAATTTCATTTTCTTCAATTTTTTTTTCTGCTGATGAAAAGCGCCATCCTAAAAGCCCGCAAAAATTTATCAAACTTTCTGGCAAATAGCCGGCGGAGCGAAAATCTTCAACCGCCACATCTCCCTGCCGTTTGCTTAATTTGCCTCCGCCTTTGTTCAGCATTAAAGGCAAATGAATATATTTTGGGGCTGTCCAGCCAAAATCTTTATATAGCAAAATATTTTTCGGCAATGAAGGAATCCACTCCTCTCCCCTGACCACATGGCTTATTTTCATTAAATAATCGTCAACTACGTTGGCAAACTGATAAGTCGGCATTCCATTTGACTTGATTAACACCTGATCGTCTAAATTTTCAGCTTTAAATTTTATCTGGCCGCGCAATTCATCATTGACAATAACTTCTCCGGCTAAAGGCATTTTTTGCCTTATGACAAAACTTTTTTTATCTTTTAAATTTTGCTTGATTATTTTATCGCTTAAATCCCGGCAAGTTCTATCATAACGAGGAGGCAATTTTTTTATTTGCTGTTCTTGGCGCATTTTATCAAGCCTTTCAGGAGCGCAAAAACAATAGTATACTTTTCCCTTATTAATAAGTTGTTGAATGTGCTTGCTATAAATATTTTTTCTTTGACTTTGCAAATAAGGGCCGAAATCTCCGCCAATTTCCGGTCCTTCGTCAAATTTTATCCCTGACCAGTTAAGAATATCAATTAAGCTTTTTACCGCTCCTTTAACTTCCCGCTTTTGGTCAGTATCCTCAATGCGCAATATCAATTTGCCGCCTAAATTTTTGGCAATTAAATAATTAAACAAAGCAGTGCGCAATCCGCCGATATGGAGATAACCGGTGGGAGATGGCGCGAATCTTAATCTTATTTTAGGCATAAGTTTTTATTTTATTGATTCATTAAATTTATTTAAATATATTTTAGTTGCTTTTATTCTTATCGGATGAACTTCGTTCATTAAATTTTTCACGTCCACCCATTTCCAAGCAGAATGTTCGTAATAATTTATTTTTATATCTTTATCTTCGCCTTTAAATTCGGCTATTAATAAACCTTGTTTTTGACCTTTATAGCCAGCTGCCTTTCTGGCTAATACGTCGTATTTTCCCATAAAATTTCCAAATTTATATCTATATAAATAATTATAATAAGACATGGGAATAAATTTATCAGTTCCTAATTCTTCCTGTAATTCTCTTATACCGGCTGTTTTAATATCATTACCGTCCGTACCGCCTTGCGGCAATTGCCAATGGTTTGGTTCGTTTTTTCTTTCCACCAGCAGTATTTTATTATTATAATCAACTCTTTTAAATAATAAGCAGGCAACATTCGGCCGATATAAAAACGGCAAAATAAATCTCCATTTTAAGAATTGTAAAGGAAAAATTATTACCGCGTTTACTATCCGCCGCCACCGCCAGGGTTCAATAGCTAAGCGCCAAAGCCATTCTAATCCTATTATTCTTAATATTTTCGGAGCTCGCTTAATTTTATTAGTTAAAAAATCAAAACTGCCACCCACGCCCATGCCGATTTTGACTGACGGCATTTTAGCTAAATTATGATAAATAAGCTTTTCCTGCGCCGGCGAACCCAAGGTAACGAATAAAATATCAGGTTTAAATTTATTAATTTCTATAAAAGGCGCGTCACTCCCCTCTTTATTTATGCTTTTTACCATATATGAAAGCGAAGGATATCTTAATTTTATGGCGTGATTGATTTCTTCCATGCTGGATATGCTCTGGCGCCAATTCAATATTACCGCCTTTAATTTATTTTTTTGCAAAATAGCTAATATATCCTTTACTAAATCCGCACCGGAAATTCTTTTAATATTATGGCCAAGCAAAAAACCGGCGAATTTTAAGCCCACTCCGTCTGGAATCGCTAAATCGGCCTTATTTAAAATATAAAAAAATTCTTCATTTTTCTGCGCTTCTAAAATAAATTCCGGATTAGGCGTAATAATAAATATTTGTTTATTAGTTGATAAAAATAATTCAATTTTTGCTAAAACATCATTTCTATCATATAATGAAATATTAATTCCCAATATATTGATTTTTTCCATATAATTATTATAATTTATATTATGGCTTTAATCAATGATTTTTATAAAACAATATTACTTAACTTACAAAATTAATAAATATTCAACAATGATTATGAATTAACTGTGTAATTAATATATTTATTAAACGCTTTCTTTTATTATAAATCTATGCAAGAAGCAAAATTTTACCAAAAAAAAGAAAATAATATAGTCCAATGCCGGCTTTGTAGCCATTTCTGCCTTATTGCAGATAATAAATTCGGCCTATGCCGAACGCGAAAAAATATAGCCGGCAAACTTTATTCTTTAATATATGCCAAACCGGCGGCTATTAATATCGATCCTATTGAAAAAAAACCTTTTTTTCATTTTATGCCCGGTACTTTAAGCTATTCTATCGGTACTTTAGGGTGCAATTTTGCCTGCGCTAATTGCCTAAATTGGAATATTACCCAAATAAAAAATCTGGCTAAAAATTTAGAAAATACAACGCCGATCGATCCGGAAAAAATTATTTCCGAAGCTATCTATAATGATTGCCGATCCATTGCCTACACTTATAATGAGCCGACTATCTGGACTGAATATGCTCTTGATATTATGAAATTAGCCCATGATAAAAATATAAAAAATGTATGGGTATCTAATGGCTATATGAGCCAAGAATGCTCGCAGTCTATTATCCCCTATCTAGACGCGATTAATATTGATTTGAAATCAATGGATGAAAAATTTTATAAAAATAATTGCCGGGCAAAACTTGGCCCGGTATTAGAAAATTTAAAATTTTTCAAAAAAGAACAAGTTCATTTAGAAGTTACTACCTTAATAATTCCTTCGCTGTCGTCTGATTTAAAAATGCTTAAAGAAGCAGCGGAATTTATTGCATCCGAGCTTGATACGGATACCCCTTGGCATATTTCTAAATTTTCGCCTGACCTATCCTGGAAATTAAAAGAACTAGCGACAACCGGCGATGATTTGATTTATCAGGCCTATGAAATAGGCAAAGATGCCGGACTGAGATACGTTTATGTTGGCAATATTCCCGGTGATCAAAAAGAAAACACTTATTGCCCCAAATGCGGAGAATCAGTTATTAACCGTTTCGGCTATCACATTGAAAGATTCGATAAACATGGCAATTGTCCGCAATGTGATAAAAATTTAGATATAATAGAATAGACCTGTTGTTTAATAATTTATTGGGATTGACATATTTTATGGGATATACTATATTAATTTTAGCACTCTTAATATTTGATTGCTAATAGATTATTTATTAAATTTTTTATTATATGTTTGATAAATTCACTTATAAATCACAGGAAGTAATAATAAATGCCCAAATAATCGCCCAGGATAACGGCCAGCATCATATTGAGGCCCTGCATATATTGGCATCCCTTTTAAACCAGCATGAGGGCTTGACTAAGCCGGTACTGGAAAAATTAAATATTAATTATGATTTAGTTTTGGAAAAAACAATATCAGCCATAGACAGCCTGCCGAAAAACTCAACTTACGGCAAATTAAATTTAGGCATTGTGCAAGGCACGGCTGAAGTAGCGATGGTTTTAGAACGCGCCAAAAAAGAATCAGAAATGCTTGGTGATGAATTTATTTCAACCGAGCATATTCTTTTATCGTTAATCAGCATCAAATCAAAAGCCCAGGATATTTTACTTGGCTTTAATGTTGAATATAGTAAAGTTTTAAATATACTAAACGAACTGCGCGGTTCGCAAACAATTGACAGCCCTGACCCGGAAACAAAATTCCGCAGTTTAGAAAAATATACTTATAATCTTACCGAGCAGGCTAGAAAAAAGAATTTAGACCCGGTTATCGGCCGTGACGATGAAATCAGGAGAATAATGCAGGTTCTGACCAGACGCACTAAGAATAACCCGGTGCTTATCGGCGAAGCTGGAACAGGAAAAACCGCCGTGGTTGAAGGATTAGCTCAACGTATAGTGGCCAGTGATGTTCCGGAAACATTAAAAAATAAAGAAATAGTAAGCCTTGACTTAGGATCTCTGCTAGCCGGCGCTAAATTCCGCGGAGAATTTGAAGACCGCTTAAAGGCGGTTTTAAGAGAAATAAAATCAAAAGAAGGTAAAATTATCCTATTTATTGATGAATTGCATACCTTAGTAGGCGCAGGTGCTTCTGAAGGGGCAATGGATGCATCTAATATGCTTAAACCAACCTTGGCCCGCGGAGAATTAAGAACCATCGGAGCTACTACTACTAAGGAATACCAAAAATACATTGAGAGGGACGCCGCCCTAGAACGCCGTTTTCAGCCGATTATGGTAGCGGAGCCGAATATAGATGATACTATTGCCATCTTGCGCGGCATTAAAGAAAAATATGAAATCCATCATGGCGTAAGAATAACCGATAATGCTCTGGTAGCGGCCGCCAAGCTATCTGCCCGTTATATCACTGATAGATTCTTGCCTGATAAAGCCGTGGATTTAATGGACGAAGCTACTTCGGCTTTACGCATGGAAATTGATTCGTCTCCGTCTGATTTGGATAATTTAAAAAGGGAAATTAAAAGATTGGAAATTGCTAAAGCTGGCTTGATAAGCGATAAAAATAATAAATCAATTAAAAAAATTAAAAATATAAATAAAGAATTGGCCCAGCTTAAAGAAAAGGCAAACCAGTTGGAACTTCATTGGAAAAATGAAAAAAATATTATCAGCAAAATAAGAGAATCTAAAAAAAATATTGACCAGCTTAAAGCTAAGGCGGAAATAATTGAACGCCGCGGCGATGATTTAACTCAAGTGGCGGAAATTCGCTACAGCCGAATACCTTCCCTTGAGCAAGAAGTTAAAAAGCAAGAAAATAAATTAGCTAAAATTCAAAAATCCGGACAAAAAATATTAAAAGAAGAAGTTGATGAAGAAGATATTGCTGAAGTAGTTTCGCACTGGACCGGCATACCGGTATCAAAAATGCTTGAATCTGATATTAAAAAACTTTCCAAAATTGAAAAAAAATTAAGCCAGCGGGTGGTCGGGCAGGATGAAGCCATAAAATCGGTGGCTAATGCTCTTAGGCGTTCACGCACTGGAATCAGTGAAGAAAAAAAGCCGATTGGATCATTCTTATTTGTCGGTCCGACAGGCGTGGGGAAAACCGAACTCGTAAAAGCCCTAGCTGAATTTATGTTTAACGATGAATCGGCATTAATCAGATTAGATATGAGTGAGTTTATGGAAAAACATAGCGTGGCTAAAATTATCGGCTCTCCCCCGGGTTATGTCGGTCATGAAGAAGGCGGACAGCTTACTGAAAAAATAAGAAGGCGGCCCTATAGCGTGATCTTATTTGATGAAATAGAAAAAGCTCATCCGGAAATTTTTAATATTTTGCTGCAAATTTTAGACGATGGCAGATTATCAGACTCTAAAGGACGAAGCGTAAACTTCAAAAATACAATAATTATAATGACTTCAAATTTAGGTAATGAAATTATCAAGGAATATTCTATCGGCTTTTCCGATGCCAGCTCCGCCAAAGAGATTGATAATATTCTTGGGGAAGAAATGAAGGAAAAAATAGATAAAATACTAAAAGATCATTTTAAGCTTGAATTCTTGAACCGCATTGATGAAATTGTAATCTTTAAAAGTTTAAGTAAAGCGGTATTGACAAAAATTATCGATTTAGAGCTGATTAAAGTAAAAGAAAGGTTAAAAAATAAGGATATAAAATTAAATATAGCTGATAATGTTAAAAAAATGCTGTCTACCAAAGGATATGATACTACTTTCGGGGCTAGACCGCTTAAAAGAATTATCCAAAATATGATTTTGGACGAATTAGCCCTGGAAATTATTGAAGGTAAAATTAAAGAAGGCGATAAAGTAAATATTAATTTAAATATCAAAGATAAAATAACTATGGCTGTTAAATAAAATTAAAAACAAATTTAAAGCGTAATTAAAAGCATCCAAATAATATCCGGATGCTTTTATTGAATATGTTGATAAAATATGCTATAATAAAAACATTGAATTAATTATAACTAAATAATAATGAAAAGCAAAAAATTTATATTTGTTTTTATTTTAATTATATTATTTATTTTATGCGGTGAAATTGCTAAAGCGGATGATAATTTTAACCCAAATTATATAATAAGTGACGTTGAAATTCTTGATTATAATTCAATGAATTTTGAAGCAATCAAAGAATTTTTAAACAACAAGCAAGGATACATTGCCAATGGTGCATTTGAAGACTCTGGGGGGAAAAAAATGTCTGCTGCTGAAATTATATACGATAGAACTGTGACAAACCAAGTGAACCCGAAATTTATTATTGTTTTATTGCAAAAAGAACAAAGTTTGATTGAAGATAAAAATCCATCCCAAACACAATTAGATTGGGCCGCCGGGTATGGATGTCCCGATAATGCGGGATGCAACCCCCGATGGCAAGGATTTTGGAAGCAAATTAATAGCGCCTCGCTTCAATTCCGAGATTATATGGATAATCCCCAACTTTATACTTATAAAGCAGGCTATACTTACACATTCACCAACCCTTATTCTGATGAAAAAAATACATTAGTCACACCGGCCAATAGAGCTACAGCTGCCCTGTATAATTATACCCCCCATGTTTATAACGGTAATTATAATTTTTATAAAATTTGGCAGCGTTATTTTTCCCGTGACTATATCGACGGATCGCTTTTACAAGCTGAAGGAGAAGTTGGAGTTTGGCTGTTGCAAAATGGAAAAAAACGCCCTTTTTTAACCAAAGGAGCGCTCACTTCCAGATTTGATATTAATAAAATAATCATAGTCAATAAATCCGATCTAGATAAATATGAAAAGGGAGCGCCTATAAAATTTCCTCAATATTCATTAGTGCAGTCTCCAAATGGTTCAATTTATTTGCTAGTCGATAATAAACGGAGAGTATTTTCAGACAATGAAGCATTTAGACGAATAGGATTTAATCCCAATGAAGTAATCAGCGCCAGCTGGGAAGACATTAATTCTTACCAAGAGGGCTTGCCCATTAACGCCAGTTCTACTTATCCTACCGGCGCGCTTCTCCAGGATAAAACTACCGGAGGCGTCTATTGGGTTTTTGAGGGCAAAAAAGCGCCCCTTTGGGATCCAATATTTTTGAAAACAAAATTTAAGAATAAAAAAATTATACCTGCTACCCAGGAAGAATTATTAGATTATAACACTGCGGATCCGGTAGTATTTGATGACGGAGAATTATTGAAATCATCAACTAGCCCAGCCGTTTTTATAATTGCTAATTCAACCAAACGGCCAATCACTTCCGGAAAATTATTTGAAGAGTTGGGCTATCAATGGCAAAATATAATTACTGTATCTCCAAAAATATTAAATATATATGATAATGGAGAGCCAATATCTGAAATATCAAAATAAAATAATATTGTTCAATATAAAAATCAATATTTTATAATTTTTAAATTTTATATTTTAATTTTAATAATATGTCTATTGTTCTATCGGCTATTGTCCCCCATCCGCCATTAATAATACCTTTTATCGGCAAAGAAAATACAGAACGGCTAAAAAACACAATCCAGGCTTATGGAAAATTAGAAGAATATATTTATACCAGCCATATAGATACTATTGTTATTATATCTCCCCATGGTTTTATTCAGCCGAATTCTTTTAGTATTAATTTAAATCCAAAATTTATTGGCGATTTTGAAGAATTTGGAGATTTCACCACAAAAGTAAAATTAAACGGGAATATCGGCTTGGCTTATAAAATAAGGGAAAGATTAGAAACTCGGGCGCCGATACAGTCAATTACCACAGAAAAATTGGATTATGGCTCTTCAGTGCCGCTATATAATCTGACTAAGCATTTGCCGGGCATGAGAATTATCCCGATTTATTATTCCGGCCTTGACTTGGAATCGCATTATAATTTTGGCAAATTATTAAAACGAGAACTGGTGCTTTCCAATAACCGCGTAGCTGTTATCGCTTCCGGCGATTTATCGCATCGCCTGTCAAAAGACGCACCCTCGGGCTATTCACCTAAAGCAAAAAAATTTGACAAAAAATTAATAGAATATTTATCAAATTCAAAAATAAAAGATATACTCAATATGAATCACGATTTGATTCATGATGCTTGCGAATGCGGTTTGAAATCAATAGTTATGCTTTTAGGAATTTTAAATAGTATTAATAATAAACCGGAAATTTTATCTTATGAAGCCCCATTCGGAGTCGGCTATTTAGTAATGAATTTTAAATTATAATAAAAAAATTAAACAAAAATAAAATAAGCTGTTATATGGCTTATTTTTTTATTTTTAAAATTTTCTAACGGGGCTGGCTACTAATTAACTTAAAAAAATATTTCCAGCATTGGCCGTCATGGCAAAGCTCTTTGGTATCATTTAAGCATTTTTCTATATAAGATCTGGAATATTCTTTGCAAATTTTGAAAACTGAATTTCGTTTAAAATTTGGCACGTTTAAATCGCTTATTATACGCAAAGCCAATTCCTGCCAAATATAAGCCGGCGGCTTGATTAATTTCTTTTTATGCATTATATCACCAATTTTTTCAAATTCTTTATTTTTTAACATATATTTAATTTATATCTATATTATATAATTATAACACAATTTTTGTCCCGCCCACATGATAATGTCATAGTACCGGCAATATAGAAATGTCATAGTTAACAGATTCGTGCCATAATTGGTCTAAATTAATTAATGTAATTTAGACAATAATATGGATACGAACCAATTGA
>Ga0210051_1001856_pt1 | contig 21407 bp, 18 predicted proteins | sample CryGey092014_all_FD_185464 | JGI IMG/M metagenome (GOLD analysis project Ga0210051, IMG submission 185464) | Groundwater microbial communities from aquifer - Crystal Geyser CG23_combo_of_CG06-09_8/20/14_all (SPAdes) (version 2) | ecosystem: Environmental > Aquatic > Deep subsurface > Groundwater... | reverse complement strand
CCAGGCAAAGGACCAGAGGAAGAGATTGTTTTTTCAGAGAAGAATCCTTTAGCAAGGACAGAAGCCCTTGTAAAGAATAAAAAGTTTCTTTTGATTGGCGCGGTGGGAATAGCGGTTATTTTATTAGGTTTAGGAGGATGGATGATTTTAAGTAAAACAGGAAAGAAACAAGAAGTAGCAGTAGAGATTCCAAAAGTAGAAACCCCAAAAGCTGAAAAAGGCGTTGAAGCTAAAGTAAAAAGTACGCCTAAAGTTTTGACCCCGGTTGAGGAAGCGCCTGAAATTGATGCTGATATTGGTGTTCAAGAACCTCCTAAAATTACTCCGCCTATAGATTCAGATGGAGATGGCTTGACAGACAAGGAAGAAATTGCTCTAGGAACAGACCCCAACAAGATTGATACTGATGGGGACTTGCTTTCTGACTGGGAAGAAGTTAAGATTTATAAAACTGACCCTTTAAATCCGGATACTGATGGAGATGGATATTTAGATGGAGCAGAAGTAAAAGCAGGATATAATCCATTGGGACCAGGGAAATTGCTTGAAATCCCGAAGTAGTAAGTATACAAAGTGATTAAGCCTAAATGGCCCGTTGGGGCTATTCGCCCCGTTGGGGCAACGCCCCAAATAGGGGCCATCGGCCCAAGTAGGGAATACAAAGAGATTAAGCTATATGGGAAAAACTTTTAGAGATTTAAAAATATGGCAAAAAGGTTATGAACTTTAGGCGAGGTAGAGGAAGTAAGAAGTCATTTAAACGTTGGTTTGGGTCGCGAATACCTATTGCAGAAAGATTTTAATTATTTGGATAAAGAATATGAAGGTTTAGGTGTTGGTATCAATTTCTACATAAAAGATTTAGGAAAGCAAAGCAAAAATTCTTAATCAACTTAATCTCCCTATTTAAAAATTTCTTTTAGAAATTTTTAACGGGCCTATTCTCACCAAAGGTGAGACGGCCTGTCTGAATCAAAGATTCAGAATAAGGTCTATTCTCGATGTAAAACATCGAGACGACTCGTCCGAATTCTTAATTCGGATTAGAGTCGTACAAAAATTTGTTTTAATAAATTTTTGTAATAGACTTAATCAACTTAATCAACTTAATCTCATGCCTAACGAATTATCACAAAAAAATACTTCTCAAGACTCTCCAGTTATAGGTGAGGATATTTATACTATGCCTGAAAGGTTTAGGGCTGGAAAAAGGGTTGGCAGAAAAGGGAAGAAGGTTAAAATTATGCTTATGGGGGTGGGGGTAGTCATAGTTTTGGGGGGGTTAATTGCGGGAGCATTAATGCTTTTTAGTAAAAGTTTTAAAGAACCTCTTAAGGTAGAGGATAAAAAAGTAGAAGTGGTTAAAAGAGTTGAGGAAGAAAAAGAAGAGATTAAAAAGGAAGAAATAGAGAAGGAAAAAAGAAAAAAAGAAGAAGAAGAAATTAAGAAAAAAGAAGAAGAAGAAATTAAGAAAAAAGAAGAAGAAGAAATTAAGAAAAAAGAAGAAGAAGAAATTAAGAGATTAAAAGAAGAAGAGGTTTTAGAAAAACCTATTTTGCCCTCAATTGTTGATATTAAAGAGATCATCCTACCCAGCAGTTTAGATACAGATAAAGATGGTTTGACCAATGAAGAAGAAAAATTATTTGGCACTAATTATACTTACCCAGACACAGATAGCGATGGATTTTTGGATGGTCAAGAGATAGAAAATCTTTATAGTCCTAAAGGGACTGCTCCTACAAGACTAGAAGTTTCTGGTTTAGTTAATAGATATGCAAATCCTGTTTATAGTTATTCGCTTCTTTATCCATCGGGTTGGCTTGCTAAAGCTCTTAATGAAACTAATCAAGAAGTAATGTTTATCTCTACTACAGGTGAATTTACAGAGGTTATGATTCTAGAGAATTTTAAGGAGCTCACAGCTTTAGATTGGTATTTAGCCCAGTCACCCGGACTCGATCTTTCTCAGATAAAAACTATTAAAGTAGGAAATTTAGAAGGAATTTGGAGCTTGGATGAAATGACAGTTTATTTTGTCTCTTCACAAGGAGAAAGAAAGTTTATTTATGTAATTACTTATAACACGGGGATAAGAGCAGATGTAAATTTTAGAACTACTTTCAAAATGATGATTAGAAGTTTTGAATTGCCCTCTGTTCAGGCAGAAGAAGAGGTTCCTAAAGAAACCCCTGGTGTTACCGAAGGGATTTCTCCCGAAGAAGCCCCTCCCCCTGAAGTAGTTCTTCCTGAAGAGATTCCTCCTGAAGAAGCACTGTTACTCCCACACTAATTATTCAATATTCAACTTCAGCGTCTACCCCGTGAGATAATTTCATATCTAACGGGATGAATCCGCGTAGCTACTTGTCCCGCACCGAACTTTGTTCTGGTGCGAGGGTCAGCGTAAATTCAGCGTTTTTATATGATACGAGTGGTGCGTAATTCAGATAAGGTCTCCCCTCTTAAAATAAGAGGGGAATAAGTCTATTACAGAAATTTATCTTAAAAAATTTCTGCACGACTCGTTCAAAATTTCTTTTGGAAATTTTGAAATAGAGGGGAGTTATGAAATATGAATAACCCCCTCAAATCCCCTCTATTGAGCCGTTGGCCCTATTTGGGGCGTTGCCCCAACGGGGCAAATAGCCTCAACGAGCCAATTAGGCCTTATATTAAGGGGGAGGAAAATTTTGTTGAAGTACGGGAATTTACCATTTACCCTGTGAGATAATTCCATATCTAACAGGGTGAATGGTTTCAAAATGTATGATTTTGCCTCAAAAATTTGAATTAATCTCATTATTTTAGTTAAAATACGCCGAGAGTCCTTTATTTAAGCGGAAGAATTACGCACCACTCGTATGATACATTTTGATGTTAAATGGGTTTTCCCGGCTGAAAAAATAAAAAAAGAATGGTTTAAAAAAGTTATTGAGAAAACCTTAAAAATGGTAAGAAAAAAAGAGGAGATTGAACTTTCGATAGCTATCGTTGATGAAAGCACGATTAAAAAATTGAATAAAAAATATCACGGAGTAGATAAAGTGACCGATGTGTTGAGTTTTAACTATCAACTATCAACCAATAATTATCAACTATTAAAACAGATAGGGGAGATAGTCATTTGTTATCCTCAGGCTAAAAGACAAGCAAAGTTATATAAACATTCAACAAAAGAAGAGATAAAACTTTTACTAATTCATGGTCTTTTACATTTGTGTGGGTATGATCATAAAGAAGCCAAAGGGGCAAATGTAATGCAGAGATTGGAGGGAAAAATTATAGAGAGATTAAAGAACCACTTCAGTGGGCTATAAAGCCTGCTAAAGCAGAAATGAATTAAATTTCAGCGTTTTATCCGCGTAAATATCAGCGTGATTTCAGCGGATTGTCGCTATGCGACAAATGTGTATAGATTTTAAAAAATTAGCTAAGAGTTTCCATTATGCTGGACGAGGATTTTATTATGTGCTCAAGAACGAACAGAATTTTCGCGTGCAGTTATTTTTAGGATTATTAGCGATTGCAATCGGTATCTTTTTCCGAATAAAGTTATGGGAGATAGTTGCCCTTATATTTTCTATAAGTTTGGTTTTAATATTAGAGTTAGTTAATACTATCTTTGAAAGATTTATAGATATTCTTAGGCCCCGCGTTCACTCATATGTCCAGATTATTAAGGACATTATGGCGGCGGCAGTTTTGGTAGCTTCTCTTTGTGCCTTAGTTCTTGGAATATTAGTATTTGCTCCTAGAATAATTGATTTGATAAGCCGGTAAGCGAGATAAGTAAATAAAGAAATGAGTAGAAATAGACAGCTTTTACGATAAATTTCTATAAATTTTTACCAACTTTATTAACCTTATTAACTTTCTCAACTTTATTAACTTCCCTTATTTGCCAAAGATAAATAAGAAGTGTATAATAAAGGCAAGGACATAAACCCCAAAAATAGGACTCTACTAAAGTTTGTTTTTGAGATTTATTTTCATAAAAAGCCTCTTCTAAATTATTCTAATTATTCTAATTGCTCTAATTACTTCAATTATTCTAATTATTCTAATTGCTCTAATTATTCTAATCAAATCCTAAGCACTAATGACCAAAATCCAAAACAAGATGTTTGAATATTTGAATTTAGGATTTTGATATTATTTAGAATTTAGATATTAGGATTTAGTATTTCTACTCTACCATTATGTCTAAAAATTTTTTGGTCATTTAGTCATTGGGTTATTAGACATTGATTAGGTCAATTAGAATAATTAGGTTAATTAGGTTAATTTGTATTTTGACTTTCTTCCCAAACCTACCCACAAATCTTAAAAAGTGAAAAACAGTCTCACTTTAGGGGCTCACTTCACAAAAACTAACATCTAAACCCTTATGCAAGGAGAAATTATTACAGGTCTTGATGTAGGTTCTACGGCTATTCGTATTGTTGTAGGCCACAAACCTTCTTCAATTGGTGAGACAGAGGAAAAAATTCGGATTATTGGAGTAGCCGAAGCTCCATCTCAAGGACTTTCAAAGGGAGTTGTTACTAGTATTGAAGATGCTACTTCTAGTATATCTCACTGTTTAGAAAAAGCGGAGAGAATAACCGGCGTTCCCATCGAACGAGTTTGGGTGGGAATTTCAGGGGCTCATATTATTTCTCAGGAATCGAAAGGAGTAATAGCCGTTTCTCGCGCTAGCGGAGAAATTAAAGAAGACGATGTCGAAAGGGCAATTGAGGCAGCCCGAACGGTAGTGACACCTCCTAATTATAAGATTCTACACGTTATTCCTCGCGGTTTCACAGTAGATGAGCAGGGAGGAATTAAAGATCCAGTTGGTATGACGGGAGTGAGATTAGAGGTTGATGCTCAAATTATTCAAGGGCTATCTAGCCAAATTAAAAATTTAACCAAATGCGTTTATCGTACAGGATTGGAGATTGAAGATTTAGTGCTTTCTATTTTAGCTACCTCAGAAGCAATACTTACCCCTCGGCAGAAAGAATTGGGCGTTGCTTTAGCCAATATCGGAGGGGCTATAACCAATTTAATAGTTTTTGAAGAGGGGGATATTCTGCAAAGCGCTGTTTTACCAATAGGTTCAGAACATATTACCTCTGATATTGCTATAGGTTTAAGGGTTTCTATTGACTTGGCTGAGAAAATAAAATTAGAATATGGGAGCGCCATATCTAAAGATATTGGCAAAAAAGATGAAATTGATTTAAAAGAATTAGGTAATAATTCTGAAGAGGGGACGGTTTCTCGAAAATATGTAGCAGAGATTATAGAAGCTCGAGTAGAAGAGATTTTTGAAAAGATAGATAGTGAACTAAAAAAGATTAATCGTAGCGGATTACTCCCGGCCGGAATGGTTTTAACAGGAGGGGGAGCTAATCTCCCTGGAATAATAGATATAGCTAAAAAGAAATTAAGATTGCCATCTTGTTTAGGCTGTCCAGTAGAAATAATAAAGGCCATAGATAAAATTAATGATCCTGCTTTTTCTACAGCCTTAGGATTAGTTATTTGGGGGGGGCAATCACAACTGCAAAAGAAGGGACGGTTTGAAAAAGTTTTTTCTCATCTTAAGGGATTTGACAAGGCTTCGGGTCGCATAAAAAAGTGGTTTAAATCTTTAATACCATAACATTAGACCTACTGCGTAACAATTTCTGTGCCACTTTAGTGGCGGTTTGGCAACTCTAGTTGCCTTTATTTAAGCGACTAAAGTCGCTTCACCCTCTGCTAAAGCAGGGTAGAAACTTATTCTGCAGCACGTCTAGCTAATAAGTTAATAAATAAGACATTATGGAAATAAAACCAAGTATTGAAACCTTTGCTAAAATTAAAGTTATTGGAGTAGGAGGTAGTGGAGGAGCGGCTATTAATCGAATGATCCAAAGGAAAATAGAAGGGGTTGAATTTGTAGCTATTAATACTGATGTTCAGGCCCTTCATTATTCTCGAGCACCAATTAAATTGCATATTGGTAAAACTATTACTAAAGGTTTGGGGGCAGGGATGGATGCTGAATTAGGGAAGAAAGCGGCGGAAGAAAACCAAAATGAGATTCGTGATCTTTTAAAGGGCGCAGATATGATTTTTATTACTTGTGGTTTGGGAGGGGGGACTGGCACTGGAGCTTCTCCTACTGTTGCTAGTTTAGCTCAAGATTTAGGAGCACTAACGGTGGCGGTGGTGACCAAACCTTTTACTTTTGAGGGGGCGCAAAGAAGAGCTATTGCTGAAAAGGGGTTAGAAGAGTTGACGGATAAAGTAGATACTATTATTACGATTCCCAATGATAGGATCCTTCAAATAATTGATAAAAAAACTTCGCTTTTAGACGCTTTTTCTACTGTTGACGATGTGCTATATCAGGGGGTTCAAGGTATTGCAGAGCTTATTACCGTACCGGGACTTATAAATGTTGATTTTGCTGATGTGAGGACTATTATGGGAGGAGCAGGGTCCGCGCTTATGGGTATAGGTCGTGGCAGCGGAGAAAATAGAGCAGTTCAGGCCGCTAAGGAGGCTATTAATAGCCCATTGTTAGAGCTTTCTATTGATGGCGCTAAGGGAATTTTGTTTACTGTGACAGGTGGGCCAAGTTTGGGAATGCATGAGGTTAATGAAGCGGCGAAAATTATTACTGGCCCTACTGATCAAGATGCTAAAATTATTTTTGGAGCGGTGATTGACGAAGCCCTTAAAGACGAAATTAAGATAACAGTTATCGCTACCGGATTTGAAGAAGGGGCTAAAAAGGTCTCTAAAGTAGGGGATTACATTTCTGGTAGTCTCCCAAAAGCTACCGAGTTAAAACAGATTCAGAGAAAACCTGCCTCTCGGAAAGAGGAAATTGAGAGAGGCAAAAAGAAAGAATTAACCCCGGAAGAAGAGGAGATAGAAATTCCCGCCTTTATCAGAAGAAAAATGAGGTAAGAGAGGAGGAGGAAGTCTAAAATTTCTAATTCCTAATTTTTAATTTCTAATCAAATCCCGATAAGTAAGTGTTATCGTTGGCGTTGTGGTTTAACGGTTTTGACTATACCCTATAACGACACCAATGGGGGTTACGATACCTTCACCCATACCATTGACCATTTAATTATTTATATTCAGCGCAACATCAGCGTAGCTATCAGCGAAAATTCAGCGGTATTTATATGGGATTTTTCTCAAAAATTTTTTCTTCCTTATTTCGCCCAACCCCCAAAGGTAAAATTCGTTGGGCTTTTTTTGGTATTTTAGTATTAGCAATTCTCACAGGACTTTTAGACGGGCCGAAATATTATAATGAGGGAGTGGATGTATTAAATTTAAAAATGGAAAAGAGCAGATATTTAAAAGTTATAAAGCTTCCTCATTTTCCTTATTTGCCCTTTCATTTGGGGCTTGATCTTCAAGGAGGAACCCATTTAATTTATGAAGCTGACCTTAAAGAGGTTGAATATAAAAATTGCAATGAAGCGATGGGGGGAGTAAGGGATGTAATTGAACGACGAGTTAATATGTTTGGGGTTTCAGAGCCCTTAGTTCAGGTAGCCGAGAAGGATAGATTGGTAGTAGAGTTGGCTGGAGTTAAAGATACAGCTCAAGCAATTAAAATAATTGGAGAAGTCCCTATTTTAGAATTTAAGGAAGAAAATCCTCCCCAGGAGTTAACTGAAGAGCAAAAAAAAGAGATAGAGAATTATAATAGAGAAGCAGAGGAAAAAGCTAAAGAAATTTTAGAAAAAGTTTTAAAAAGCGGAGATTTTGCCGAGCTTGCTCGAGAGCATTCCGATTGTCCTTCAAAAGATAAAGGCGGTGATTTGGATTGGTTTAGTAGGGGCATGATGGTGCCAGAGTTTGAAAAAGCCGCTTTTGCCTTAGGAAAAGATGAAATAACCCAAGAGTTAGTAAAAACCCCTTTTGGTTATCATATTATCAAAAAAACTGACGAGAGAACAATAGAAAAAGAAGGCAAGGAAACAGAAGAAATTCGGGCTAGTCATATTTTAGTCAAGACTAAATCTGAAAGAGATTACCTTGCTCCCGAGGCTCAGGAGACCTGGAAAAATACAGGACTTTCCGGAAAACATTTAAAACATTCTCAGGTTCAATTTGATCCTAACACTGGTTCACCAGAAGTAGGATTAGAGTTTAATAGTAAAGGACAAGAATTATTTACCGAGATTACCGAGCGCAATGTTGACAAGTTAGTAGCTATTTTTCTGGATGGGTATCCAATTAGCATTCCCAGAGTTAATGAGCCGATAAGAGGGGGCAAAGCTGTAATTACTGGAGATTTTAATTTAAAGGAGGCGAAATTATTGGCTCAAAGACTTAATGCCGGAGCTTTGCCTGTTCCCATAAAACTTATTTCTCAACAAACGGTAGGGGCCTCTTTAGGCAAGGAATCAGTTGAAAAAAGTCTTGCAGCCGGCGTGATAGGGCTTATAGCAGTACTCTTATTTATGATTCTTTATTATCGTCTCCCAGGACTTATGGCAGATTTATCCCTTATTATTTATGGTCTCATAGTGCTTGCCCTTTTTAAGTTAGTTCCAGTTACTTTAACTTTGGCAGGGATAGCAGGTTTTATTTTGTCCATTGGCATGGCGGTGGATGCCAATGTATTAATTTTTGAGAGATTGAAAGAAGAGTTAAGAAGAGGACTTCCTTTATCCTCTGCAATTCAAGAAGGTTTCTGGCGCGCTTGGCCATCTATTAGAGATGGTAATATTTCTACTCTTATTACTTGCGTTATTCTTTATTGGTTTTCTACCGGCATGATTAAAGGTTTTGCCTTGACTCTAAGTGTCGGAATATTTGTAAGTATGTTTTCAGCTATTGTAATAACAAAAGTTTTTTTAAAGGGAGTGGCCACCCCTAAGACCAGTAGATGGATATGGTTATGGGGGATTAGAAAAGTTGATTAAGAGACTAAGAGACTAAGAGACTAAGAGACTAAGAGATTAAGAGATTAAGAGAAAAGCGAATTATCCCGAAAGAATCACTTCGTGAAAGATTAGGGAAGAAAAGGTTATTAGGACTAGCGGCCTGTTTAGTCTTTAGGAATAGTTATTAGGTTATTTAAAAACCAGAGATCAATAACAAATAACCAATGACTAAACTGGCAGCTAATCTTAACAACTAAAATCCAAAATCTAAAATCCATAATCCAAAATCTACAATCTACAATCTAATATCTTACATCTAATACCTGACATAACACCTTATACCTTATACCTAATATCTAACATGAAGATTATCCAACGTCGTAAAATTTTCTTTGTCATTTCTGGAACTATTTGTCTTATCAGTATAATAAGCATTATTCTTTGGGGGTTTAATTTTGGTATTGATTTCAAGGGCGGTACTCTAATAGAACTAAGCTTCAAAGATTCCCGGCCAGAAACTCAAAAAATTACCCAAAGTTTAGAATCTTTAGAATTGGGGACACTTAATATACAGCCGGTAGAAGAAAAGGATTTAATTGTGAGACTCAAATCAATTACTGAAGAGGATCATCAAAAGATTATTGCAAATTTAAAGAAAAATTTTGAGTTTCAGGAGAAAAGATTTGAATCTATCGGCCCAGTTATCGGTCAAGAACTAAAGACCAAAACTTTTTACAGTATTGTTTTAGCACTCATAGGAATGGTTTTATATATTGCCTGGGCTTTTTGGAAAGTAAGCAAGCCCGTTACTTCATGGAAGTATGGTGTTATTGCCATCATCGCCTTATTTCATGATATTTTAATCGCCGTGGGACTATTTGTTGTGTTGGGACATTTCTTAAAAGTAGAAATCAATGCTTATTTTGTGGCTGCGCTTCTTACTATTTTAGGATATTCGGTTAATGACACCATTGTTATATTTGATCGAACTAGAGAGAATTTACTTCATCGCACATCGCAAGAATTTGAAGAGACTGTTAACAGGAGCGTTAATGAGAATATCATTCGTTCTCTTAACACTTCTCTTACTACTCTTTTTGTGCTTTTAGCTGTTTATTTTTTAGGAGGAGAGACTATAAAATATTTTGTTTTAGCTCTCATATTTGGGGTAATGATAGGAACATATTCTTCTATCTTTATTGCTAGTCCCTTATTGGTGGTTTGGCAGAGATTATCAATGAGAAGATAAGAAATAAGCACTAAACTCCAAGCACCAAATAACAAACAATATCTAAATCCAAATGACCGAAATTCAAAACAAGATATTTTTTGAATTTTGAATTTTGATATTATTTAGGAATTAGGATTTAGGATTTAGGATTTTTGCACCATTCATGGCTTATTATAGCCATTTTTTTATTTGCGGGATTTATTATTGACTTTAAATAATTTTTGTGTTATTCTAAAACTAGAAGACCAAAGAACAGAAGAACTAAAGAACGGAAGAACAAAAGAACAGAAGAACATAAGAACAGAAGAATTGAAGAACAAATTGTTTATAGGTTCTTTGGTTTCTTTATCTCTAAGTTCTTTTGTTTCTAAGTGTGACCCCCGTGAAAAACGGGGGGAACTAAGTTTCTAAGTTTCTTTGTTTCTTGGTTCTTAAGTTTTTTAAAATTTTTTATAGAAAAATTTTAAAATATGGATATTTATCTAAATCCAAGTTTTTTACAAGAGTTTACTTTTCAAAATTCTTTGGTAGTTATAGCCTGGCTGTTTCTTAGAGGAGGGTGGATTATCTTCGTCATTGTTTTTCTTTGGGGTATTTGGCATGTAAGGTTAATATTTCTTCAAAGGAAATATTTTTTGAACCGACATTGGACCCTTTTGGCCATTGATGTTCCTAAGGATAATGAACAGACCCCTAAAGTTGTGGAGCAACTTTTTTCCAATCTCTCTGGCATTCATTCAAATATTAATTTTGTAGAGAAATATTTTCAAGGCAAAACCCAAGACTATTTCTCTTTAGAAATTGTCAGTCTTGGCGGCTATATTCAATTTTTAATAAGAACAGTAGCAAGTTACCGAGATTTGGTAGAAGCGGCAGTTTATGCCCAATATCCTGAGGCAGAAATTGTAGAAATAGGCGATTATACAGAAGATGCGCCGATAGATTTTCCTAACGAAGAATACGAACTTTGGGGTACGGAATTGGTTCTTTTTAATAAAGATGCTTATCCTATTAGGACCTACCCTGAGTTTGAAGAGAAATTGACCCAGGAGTTTAAAGATCCCATATCAGCACTTTTAGAAATTATGAGTAAGATACAAAAAGGCGAACAAATTTGGCTGCAGCTTATTATAGTTCCAACCGGGAGCGACTGGAAAAAGAAAAGCGACGAGATTGTTAATAAAATGATGGGAGTAAAAGAAAAACCTAAAAATGGGATAGTGGATAAAATTTTGGATGTGCCCTTAAAAATTTTGGAGATGGCAGGGGAAGCAGTTTGGCCAACGGGTTTTGGTGGAAAGGAAGTTAAACTTTCAAAGGAGGAAATGATGCCCCTTATGAGATTAAGCCCCGGAGAGAAAAATGTTCTTGAGGCTGTTCAAAGAAAAGCATCTAAAATCGGATTTAAGGTAAAATTTAGAATGATTTATTTAGGAAAGCACGAAGTTTTTTCTAAGGCCAGGGGGGTATCAGCGGTTATTGGGGCTATTAGTCAGTTTAACACTTTGGATATGAATGGATTTAAACCAGGCTCTCATACTAAAACTAAAATAGATTATTTTTTTGTGAAAAGAAGGGTGGCCGCCAGACAAAGGAGGATTATAGGGGCTTATAAAGAAAGAAATCCAATCAGAGGGGAAAGTTCTTATATTTTAAATATTGAGGAATTGGCTACTTTATTTCATTTTCCTATGATGGAAATAAAAGTTCCTCTTGTAAAGAAAACAGAAGCTAAAAGAGGAAGAGCGCCGGTGGGTTTGCCTGTTGAAGAATTAGCTGAAGAGAAGAGGGGATACATCAGACCAGAAGTAATGCGCGGTAAAAAGACCGAACTACCTATCGGTTTGCCCGCGGAAGAAGAGGAATGGTTGGAAGAATAGCGAATTAGAAGAAGAAAAGCGAATTAAGGAAGAAGCCTATTACAAAAATTTACTTTGGCAAATTTTTGTACGGCCCGTTCAAAATTTCTTTTAGAAATTTTGAAATAGGGCGAATTAGCGAATTAGAGATTGAAGGAATTGTAGATTGTAGATTGCTGATTGTAGATTTTAAAAATCATAAATCATAAATCATAAATCTAAAATCCATAATCCATTCGTGTTTATATTTGCTTGCCGTGTACCGAGCTCTGCTCTGGTACCGCGGTGCTATTAGAGTAATATTCGCGCGTTACCTTACATCTACCACCTTATACCTAACATCTATAACCTAACACCTAACGCTATGACCACCGACATTACATTATTTGCTGAGACAAATTTTCGAGGAGAGCAAAAAAAATTTGGCATTAAACGAGACGACCAAAGACGTCACATGTATCTAATAGGGAAAACCGGTATGGGTAAGACAACAGTACTGGAGAATATGATTATTTCGGATATTTATGCTGGTCGAGGCGTGGCTTATGTTGACCCCCATGGCGATCTGGTAGAAAAATTTATTGATTATATTCCTTCGGATAGGATTAATGATGTTATTTATTTTAATCCTGCTGATGCAGACTGGCCGATTGCTTTTAATGTATTAGAAGCGGTTGATCCTCGGCATAAGCATTTAGTTGCCTCTGGGTTATTAGGGATTTTCAAGAAAATGTGGGCTGACTCTTGGGGCCCTCGTCTGGAATATGTGCTTCGTAACGCTATTTTAGCTTTAATGGATTATGAGGGAAGCACTCTTTTGGGAATTATGAAAATGTTGGTTGATAAAACTTACCGCAATAAAGTTATTGAAAAAATAAAGGATCCGGTAGTTAAATCATTTTGGGTGGATGAATATTCAAAATATCCTGACCGTTTTCAAGCTGAAGCTATTGCTCCTATTCAAAACAAAGTTGGTCAATTTTTGTCTATTTCTTTAATTAGAAATATTATTGGGCAAGTTAAATCAACTATTGATGTAAGAGACATAATGGATAACAAAAAAATTTTACTTTTAAATTTAGCTAAAGGAAGGATTGGTGAAGATGCCTCAGCTCTTTTTGGGGCAATGATGATTACCAAAATACAACTGGCCGCTATGGAAAGGATTGACATTCCAGAAGAGAAAAGAGAGGATTTTTATCTTTATGTCGACGAGTTTCAAAATTTCGCTACAGAGAGTTTTGCTGATATTCTCTCGGAGGCGCGTAAATATCATCTGAATTTAATTATTGCCCATCAATATATTGAACAGCTTGATGATAAAGTTCGGGCAGCAGTTTTTGGCAATGTGGGAACAATAGTGTGTTTTCGGGTGGGAGCATCTGATGCCGAAGAATTAGTTAAAGAATTTACCCCTCAATTTACAGAGGAAGATTTGGTAAATTTGGCTAAATACGATGTTTATTTGAAGTTAATGATTGACGGGGTTTCTTCTAATGCATTTTCAGCCACAACCCTTCCTCCTATGCATGAATCTAAAAAGACTGGTAATAGAGAAAAAGTTATTCGGGCATCACAGGAACGATATGCCACAAAAAGAGAAGTTATAGAAGAAGAAATTCTTCGTTGGAGCAGTGCAGAAGACGAAGAAGGGATTAAGCCTAAATGGCCCGTTGGGCCATCAGCCCAAATAGGGAGATTAAAAGATGAAGAGATTAAGAAAGAAGCTCAGGAAATGTATAAATCCGACTGTTGGGTATGTGGTCAGGTTGTAGAGGTTCCATTTAAACCTGATGGAATAAGACCTGTTTATTGTAAGGAATGTCTTCAAAAGGTGAGAGCTGGTCTTATAAGACCTCCTTCTGCGCCCAGATCGCCTCTTGAGATAGCTCCTGGCCCGATTAAACCTCCACCAATAAGGAGGATATAAGTTAATAAAGGTTATATGCAAGATGAAAGTCGTCAGGCCTTTCTCTTGCATTTATGACTAAAATCATTAAAATTAATAACAATAAAATTATTAATCATTATCTAAAATTTTATTATGAAAAAAAATTATTCAAGTTAAGAAAGGATATTAATCAACTATTTTTTAATCATCACTTTAAAAAAATAATGATCGCTAGAAAAAAGAAAGTAAGCAGAGATTTTGTAAGAAAATGGACGAGGTCTCCTAATCAGGATTTTACTCAAGACAAACGTGGTTGGCAAAAAGGTAAAAGAAGAAAGTGACCAAAATCTACAGAAACAAAGGTTAAGAAAATCTACCAAGATTTAGAAAGCAATTCTTCAAAATTCTATCTTGGAGCAACTGCCATTGAGCAAGGGTGGAGAAAAAAAATATTCTGAAATACCCCCTCCACCTTTAAGAACTATTGGACAAATTTTAAAAGATTTAGGTCTTTCAAAAAGGAATAGAAAAGATAGGCATAAAGGAGCAGCTAAATATCTTTGTTACCCAGAATATACCGTTTTTAATCTTATTGCTAAAAGAGTTTTAGAAATAGACTTTATTGGTAAAAAATTCATTACTGGCAGAACTGAACCTTTAAACTTTATTGCTTCTTCTTTTAAGAAAGAACCAAGATTAAGGCATTTTAAGCGTATTTTAAGCGAAACCGGAGATGAAATTATCAAATATCTAAAACTATTCTTTAAAAAGTTTGAGAAACCAGATGCAGTAAAAATGGATAACGGATTCGCTATGGCTGGTACTCCTTCTTGGCCTAGAATAATTAGCAAAGCTTCTCTCTGGCTTCTTTCTCAAAAAGTAATTCCTATCTTTACTGTTCCCAGAAAACCATTCTCTCAAGCTTCTATAGAGGGAAACAATTCTGTATTTTCGAGGAAGTTCTGGAATGGAATAGATTTTAGGTCAACAGGAGAGATTGATATAAAATTAGAATGGTTTAATAAAGCGTCTGAAGAATATCTCAATTACCAAAAACCTAAACAGAAAAAATCTAAAAATATAAATTTCATTCCTAGAATTTATTTTATCAGACAAGTCAAAGAAGACAAAGAGCAAACTGGAAAAGCTCAAATCAATCTTTTAAAGGAGAAAGTATTTTTGCCCAAATCTTATATTAATTACTTTGTCTTAGCTGAATGGAATCTCAAACAAGAAAAGCTTTATATCTATTTTGAGAAAGAACAACAATCCAAAATGATCAAAAAGTTGTCTTTTAAAATCAATCAAAAATCTAAAGAAAAATTAAAAAAATCAAAAATTATTTAATCAAAATTAACTGACGACTTTTATTCTGCCAATAACCGATATTATCTTAAATAAGTTAATTCCTCAAGGCGCGTAACTCATAATATAAATTTGGCGGAGGTGATGATAATGAAGGTAGATCCTATTATATTATTGATTGGAAGAGGATATCCTTATGGTTGTCTTCTTGGTCCTCTTCCTGAAGAAGTGAAGGGAGAACGAGGTATTCAAAGAAGAAAAGTAGATTCTCGCAAGGTAGAGGCTGTCTATAAGGCTAATAATACCAGAAGAAAGAATTATCCTTTAGGAGAAAACATTGATATCATTGTTTGAAAAGTTTGAGAAACAATTTAAAAAGAGGAGAGACTCAACGTAGTCTCTCTTTTTTATTTGAAGAATTTGTGATAGAATAAATTGTAGGGGTTTGATTTACCCTGTTGGATATTTACTATCTCACGGGGTGAATCAAACCTTTGGGCGTGATAAATCACGCCCCTACAATTCACTGTCATTTCGAACGGAGCGACTTTCCCTTTTTGTCATTTCGACGATCCCCGACCCAAAGATTCAATCGGAGGTTGAACCTGCAATAAGATAGATATTGTCTCCCTTCGGGAGATCCCCCGTAGGGGGAAATATTAAGAAGATATTGAATATTTAATTCCCACCTCCGACATAATCGTTTAGAGTTTAAGGGTAACGAAGCCCCGCACTTATGCATAAGTGCGGGACGAAGCCCGTATCGTGAGGTGTTAAGAGGTTACGTGTTATGGGCTAAATTTAAAAGACGCTAAACATAACCGTTAAACGAAACGGGCATCGTTACCGTAACCGCCTAACATAACCTCCGACAATTACCACTTAATTACTACCTTATTTCTATGATATTTAGAACCATTTATATTTTATTAGTATTAGGTGCCGTTGTTCTGGTAAATAATTTATTTGGGTATGATTTAGAGATACTCAAAGAAAAAATTTTACCAGAAAAAGAAATGGTTGAAGTGGATATATATTTTAATAATAAAGAGGAAGATCCATTTTTGTTTGATTGTTCTCGTGTTTGGCCAGTTGCAAGAAAAGTAAACTCTCATACTGAAATCTTTGGTTTAAAAATAAACAGAAGAAAAGTTGAAGACATAGCTCAAAGTGCCATTGAAAAACTGCTAAAAGGACCTACGTCAGAAGAGAAAGAGGGAGGATATGTAAGCGGGATCCCGGATAAGGAGGAAATAAGAAGGTATAAAGAAATAATAATAGGAGGGGGTCACAAATCACCTTTCAAGGGTGATGAAATAAAACTTTTAAGTTTAAAAATAGAGGATGGCATTGCCTTTATAGATTTTTCAAAAGAGCTTGCCTCTTACGGAGGAGGTTCTTGCAAGACAGCTGCTATTCGGTCACAGATAGATAAAACTTTAAAGCAATTTAAGGAGATAAAAAAAGTGGTAATTTCCATTGAGGGTCAAGTTGAAGAAGCTCTACAGCCATAATGAGCAATTGAACAATTAAACTATTGAACAACATATTTGTGTTAATTCGTGTTTTTATTCGTGTTTGATTTGTGTGTTATCTATGATACATTTTACGCCTATCCGAGTAATAGCGAGAATTGGACCCATGGAAATTTATTCTTGGGGAGTGATGATAGCGATAGGATATATCGTGGGGTTATTTTTGGCTTTAAAAGAGGCTAAGAGACAAGGTATTCCTCAGACTAATATTTATAACCTCTCCTTTTGTATTTTGTTGGGAGCGATGATAGGTGCAAGGTTATGTTATGTTCTTTTAAATTTAAAAACTTTTATTTTAGAGCCTTTTAAGATTTTTTTTCTTTTTGAAGGGGGAATGACTTCATATGGAGGTTTTATAGGAGCTACTTTAGCCGGATTTATTTATGTGAGGTGTACAAGATTAAATTTCTGGAAGATAGCTGATATTTGTGCTCTTGCGGGAGCGTTGGGATTGGCTATTGGAAGAGTTGGTTGCTTTTTGAACGGATGTTGTTTTGGCCGCCAAACCCATCTTCCCTGGGGAATTATTTATTCGGAGGAGAGTTTAGCTGGAGAGGTGGGATTAGGAAACGTGCCTATTCATCCCACGCAGTTATATATGAGCTTAAACGCTTTTCTTATTTTTATAATTCTTTATAATCTTAAAAAGCGTAAAAAATTTGATGGATTTTTGTTTTTGTCTTTTTTAATTTTATATTCATTGGGCCGGTTTTTGATTGACAGTTTTCGTCCTTGGCAGCCTTCAGATTACATTTTATCTCCGCCATTTAGAGGTTTGTCCCTTTCTCATTTAGTTTGTATGGTAATTTTTGTTGTCTCTGGATTGTTACTTTGGAAAAGATATAAAAAAGCCGGATAGAAAATTCATCATTCATCATTATTCATTCATCATTATGCATCTTTTATTTACTGGAAAACCTCGAGTGGGAAAGACCACCCTTATCAAAAAACTAATTGAGGGGAAACGCAGGATAGGAGGTTTTTACACTGAGGAGATAAAAGAGAAAGGCAGAAGGATTGGTTTTAAAATTATAACTTTAGACGGAAAGAAAGGAGTACTAGCCAAAAAAGATTTTAGAAGCAAATATAAATTAGGAAGTTATGGGATAAATATTGATGATTTAGAAAAGATTGGGGTAGGTACACTCAAAAAATGCCTTGAAGACAAAAATATAGAGACTGTTATTATTGATGAAATCGGCAGAATGGAACTTTTCTCAGGAAAATTTAAAGGAGTTGTTTTAAAAGTTCTGGAAAGCCAAAAGCGTATTTTAGGGACTATTCATCGTGCCGATATCCCATTTTTAAAAAAGATTAAACAGAGAAAAGATGTTAAGGTAATTGAAGTTACGAGAGAGAATCGCGATGAATTGTTGGGCAAGATGAAAGATATAATATTTTGAATTTATCAATGGAATGAAACTTGAAAAATTTGATTATAACTTGCCGGATAAATTAATCGCCCAAGAGCCAGCCCGGCCACGCGATCATTCGAGGTTAATGGTGTTAAACCGAAAGAATGGGAGGATTTATCACCACCACTTTTATGAGATTGGAAAATTTTTAAAGTCAGGCGACATTTTGGTTTTAAATAATTCTAAGGTTTTTCCGGCAAGACTTTATGGAAGAAAGTCTTCTGGCGGTAAAATAGAAGTTTTGCTTTGTCAAAATATTTCTAAAGAAAGATGGAAGGTTATAGCCAGTGGGTTGAAGAAAAAAAATGAAGGACAGAAATTATATTTCGATCAAGACTTAATCGCTGAATTAGAGGATCATTTAGGAAACGGGCTTTGGCAGATAAAGTTTAATTTTTCCAGCGAAGAATTAAAAAGAAAAATTTTTAAATTAGGCAAAACGCCAACCCCGCCTTATATAAAAAAAGAAACTGATTTGGAAACATATCAGACAATTTATGCTAAAATAGAGGGCTCCGTAGCTGCGCCAACAGCGGGTTTTCATTTTACGAAGAGATTAATGAACGAATTGAAAAATAAAGGAGTCCGATTTGAATTCATAACTTTGCATATTGGGTTAGGGACATTTCAACCCGTGAGAGCATCTCAAATTGAAAAACATAAAATGCATTCGGAATGGGCTATTTTAAGTGCCTCAGTGGCTCAAAGACTCAACCGGGCTAAAAAAGATGGAAGAAGAATTATTAGTGTTGGGACAACGACAACAAGAATTTTGGAAGATTTTTGCAACAGAGACGGCACTCTTCGTAGCGGCAAAAAAGAAATCAGTCTTTTTATTTATCCGGGCTATAAGTTTAGATTTATTGATGCTTTAATTACTAATTTCCACTTGCCAAAGTCTACATTGGTAATGCTTGCCTCAGCTTTTGCCGGGAAGGAATTTATTTTCAGGGCTTATAAAGAAGCTATTCGCAAAGGATATCGGTTTTATAGCTTTGGTGATGCCATGTTAATTTTATAAATTTTGAATTTACTTCGAACGGAAACGAATTTTAATCAATTCTTCTGTCATTGCGAGAACCCTCGTGAAACGGGGGACGAAGCCCCGACCTTCGGTCGGGAAAGGTAGTTAGCAAATTATTTAGGAACCATATATATGTTTAAAATAAAGGCAATTTCTAAAAAATCAAAGGCAAGGATTGGCCAGTTGAAGACTAGTCATGGTATAGTTGAGAGTCCATTTTTTTTGCCTATTGCCACTCAGGCGGCGGTAAGAAATTTAACTCCTGAAGAATTAAAGATAATGAGGGCTCAAATTATTCTTTCTAATACCTATCATCTTTTTTTACGTCCGGGAATAAAAGTAATTGAGAAGAGTGGCGATCTTCACAAGTTTATGAATTGGACTGGTCCGATTTTAACTGATTCGGGCGGTTATCAAGTTTTTTCTTTAGCCAAAGCAAGAAAGATTAAACCAGGTGGAGTTAAATTTAAGTCTGAAATAGATGGAAAGGAATTTTTTTTGACTCCCCAGAAGGCAATTAAAATACAGCAAGCGTTAGGTTCAGATATTATGATGGCCTTAGATGTTCTTGTTGGTTATCCTTATACCTATAAAGAGGCAGAGGGGGCTACTCGGCTCACTCTACGGTGGGCAAAAAAGTGTAAAGAAGAACAGCTAAAAAGCAAGAGAGTGAAACAATTATTGTTTGGCATTGTTCAGGGAGGAGTTTATAAAGATCTTCGCCATTGGTGTGCAGAGGAACTTACCAGGATGGATTTTGATGGTTATGCTATTGGTGGTTTAACCGTGGGAGAGCCTGTTCAGAAAGCCTTTGCTATTATTAGGTTTTTAACTAACTATTTACCAATAAACAAACCCCGTTATTTAATGGGAGCGGGAAAGCCCGAGCAAATTGTAAGGGCTGTAAAATATGGAATCGATATGTTTGATTGTGTTCTTCCAACCCGTCACGGACGCCATGGAGACCTATTTATTTGGAAAACAAGGCCAGCAGATTTTTTTAAAAAGCGTAAATTTTACGAAATTTTACATATAACAAACGCTAAATTTAAGGATGATGTTCGACCACTTGATTCCCGCTGTTCCTGCTATGCTTGTCAAAATTTTTCACGCTCTTATCTTCATCATTTATTTCGGACCCATGAACCACTTGCCTTAAGATTGGCAACTATTCACAACCTTTCTTTTTATCTTGATTTAATGAAAGAAATTAAAAAGGCGATAAAAAATGGATATCTCTAAAATTTTTTTAGAACCCGGAGAAAACTATCACGAGAAGAAAATCTTGCTTCATGTCTGCTGTGGGGTATGTGGTATTTATACAAGTGAAATTTTGAAAGGACTCTTTAAAGAGGTTGTTCTTTATTTTTATAACCCCAATATACATCCTCGCGAGGAGTACAATAGAAGATTAGAGGCAACCCGAAAGGTTGCTCAAATTCATAATTTAAAATTAATTGAGGGAAAATACGACCCTAAAGTATGGTTTAAATTAGTAACTGGATTAGAAGAAGAGCCTGAGGGCGACAAGCGATGTTTAATTTGTTATGAAATGCGGTTAAAAAATACGTTTAAATTGGCCCTAGATAAAAAATTTGATTATTTTGCAACTTCCTTGACTGTTAGTCCGCTCAAAAATTTTAAGATTATTAATGAGATTGGCAGAAAGATTTCTCAAAAAGAAAACAGCGTAAAATTTTTAGAAGCTAATTTTAAAAAAGATGATGGCTTTAAAAAGAGCATTATTTTATCTAATAAACACCAACTTTATCGTCAAAATTATTGTGGCTGCGTATTTTCTAACCCTTTATTGTAAACGCAAAAGTGTAAAAGATACAAAAACGTGAGATTCTCTTCCTTTTAGCGAATTAGCGGATTAGTTAATTAGAGAATTAACGGTTGGTTGCCAAATGAACGTCAACCGCTTTAAATTAAAAATTATTTGGCTAAATTGGCGCTGACATTAATTTGGCATCTGAGCTGTAGGAGTGCCATATTAAACCCAAAAGGGCATAAAACATTGTGTTCCCCTGCAAAATCAATGTAGGGGCGTGATTTATCACGCCTTGTAGAGACAATTCATGAATTGTCTCTACAAAATAATAGAAATAATTGTAAACGCCCTTACCGGTTGACATTCATTTGTCATCTGACCATTAGTCATTTATTTGCATCCCATCTTTTTCTCCGCTTCTTTTCTGGTTAGAAGACCATTTTGAGCACCAACCTTTGTAGTTACATAAGCGCTATTTA
>Ga0210051_1001853_pt1 | contig 21428 bp, 20 predicted proteins | sample CryGey092014_all_FD_185464 | JGI IMG/M metagenome (GOLD analysis project Ga0210051, IMG submission 185464) | Groundwater microbial communities from aquifer - Crystal Geyser CG23_combo_of_CG06-09_8/20/14_all (SPAdes) (version 2) | ecosystem: Environmental > Aquatic > Deep subsurface > Groundwater... | reverse complement strand
TAGCTATTCTTCCGACTTTAAAACAACTTATTCAGGCATTTCGAGAAGCTAATCGTCCCGTAATTTACACCCGTCATGTCCATCACCCTGGTCGCATAGATGCTGGTATCATGGGATGGTGGTGGGGAAGGGATGTGCGTTGAAGGAAGTACGGAAAGCAATGTACATGACGATGTCGCACCGCGTCCAAACGAGAAGGTAATTTTCAAACATCGCTATTCAGCATTCTACAATACAGATTTGGAAACAGTGCTCCGATGCCTGAAAGTAGAAGACCTTGTAATCACCGGCATTATGACCAACCTATGTTGCGAATCTACTGCTCGGGATGCCTATTACAGAGATTACAAAGTATTCTTCCTTGCTGATGTTACGGGAAGTGTCAGTGAAGAAATGCATCTGGCAAGTTTACTCAATCTTGCCTTCGGATTTGCCTTTGTGACTACGGCAAAAGAGATCTTACAAGAGTTGCACAAGTAACAGCGTCAATCTGCGTCAGGAAGGTATTATGAAGAAAGAAGTTTTCATATCAATTTATATTCATATTGGTGCCGTAATTATATTTCTGCTTCCTTCTCTGCTTAAGATTGATAAAACATACCCTATGGGAGAGGTGTATAGCGTGCAGATTGTATCCCGCCCTTCCACCCGTCTAATTGAAAAATCCAAAGAGCCAGAAAAAAAGAAAAAAGAGGTGAAGAAAACTGAAAAGGCAAACGAGGGCAAGGCAGAGGGTGCAGTAGGAAAAGTACAAACCGATGCAAGTTTTAAGTATTCATACTACCTCTCAACCATTATTTCAAGGATAGGAGGAAACTGGAAAAATCCTTACAGAGGAAATGCGATATCAGCGGTCGTCCACTTTTTCATAACAAGGGATGGCAAAATAGAAGAGGTAAAACTACATAAGTCATCTGGAAACTATCTATTTGACCAGTCTATCATAAGGGCAGTAAATATCACTAAAAGCCTCCCTCCTCTTCCCCCTGAATATGACAGGGACAGGTTGGGAGTATTCTTCGAGTTCGCATATAAACCATAAGGGAAAGTAGGCAGTAGACAGTAAGGAGTAAGCAGTAATAGGTGATCAGTCATCGGTAAGTCGTTGTGTCATAGACTCTTAGCGTCATTGGGATTTGATTAGAAATTCGACATTAGAAATTAGACATTTATGTTTGCTAAGGTATTACTCAAGATAATCACACTGATTTTTATATCCTCTCTCCTTTTTTCTCAGGATGTATGGCTGAAACTTGAAGTGGGAGAGCGAAGAAAACTCGGTATATCCATTGATGAGTTTTCCTCCCTTCAGGGTATGGAATCTCTCCGGGACACTATCAGGGAAATAATAGAGAACGATTTAAGATTTTCACTTTATTTTGATATAAAAGAGGATGCCGTAACGCACATATCTGGAGAGGTAACTGAAGAGGAATTGTGTATCACTGTGTATGAAACACCAAGAATAACAAAAATTATGAATGGAAGGTATCCTCTATCTTCCAGCATAAGAGATGCCTGTCATAGGGCATCAGATGATATAATAAGAACACTCATAGGAGAGGATGGGATATGCAGGACAAAAATATTCTTTCTTACAAAAATAAACAGCAATAAAAGGATTGCACTTGCAGATTATACCGGACACAATTCAATCCTGCTGGATATGAATAACTACTGTCTCTCTATTGCCCCATCACCAGATTGCAAAAAAATTGCATACACAACCTACCAAGGGAATAACCTTTGCCTTTATCTTCTCGATATCGAAACAGGTGGAAAAGAGATAATATCAGACAGAGAAGGATTAAACACTGCCCCCGCCTTCTCACCCGATGGGAAAAAACTTGCAGTTTCACTTTCAAAAGATGGAAACCCAGAAATTTATGTCATAGACCTAAAGAGTAAAAAGGCAAGAAGGCTTACAGTGAACAGGGCAATAGACACATCACCTACCTGGTCGCCAACAGGCAAAGAGATTGCTTTCGTTTCTGACCGCTCCGGTAGTCCACAGATTTACATTATGGGAAGCGACGGCACTGGGGTAAGAAGATTAACATACGAGGGATGGTATAACACATCGCCGAGATGGTCTCCGAAGGGAGATAGAATTGCCTATGTCGCTATGGATGAAGAGAAAAAACTGAATATATATACTATCCTTCTAACCGGAGAGGGAAGAACCTGCCTCACCTTTCAGGGAAATAATGAAGAACCATCCTGGTCAAAGGACGGACTTCATATTGCATTTATATCCAATCGTAGTGGAAGATACGAACTTTACACGATGCACTGGGATGGCTCAGGTCAGAGAAAGATACTCACATACGGCGATGGGATATACTCATCTTGCTGGTCACAGTAGTCTCTCAAGATAAGTTTTATACAGCTTTTCTACGACCTTTTCCCATAAAAAATTTTCTCTTATATATTCTCTCAACCTTTTATCTCTCTTTTTTAAAATACTTCTTCTGATTGCTTTCCTTATGGATCTTACACTTTTGGGATTTACATACTCTGCCATATCACCAAAATATTCCCTTGTTCCACCTCTTTCGGTGATCACGATTTTTGCGCCCGTAAGAGCAGCTTCAAGTGCAGAAAGCCCTGGGGTCTCAAATTTAGAAGGCAGTATAAATGTATCACAGGCCGCGTATGCAGATGATAGGAGAGATGAATCATGGGGTAAGGGTTGCAAGATTTCTATGTTAGGATTTTTCTTTATTAGTGAAAGGCACTTTTGTGTGTAATTTCCTTCATCTATTATCTTCCCGATAAAAACTACCTTTCTATCTATTCCTTCCAATGCTCTCACAAGGTTCAGGGTATTCTTTCTTGCTGAGCCTATCCATCCTGTATAGAGGATAAAATTTCCCATATCGTATTTAGCCTTGAACTCATTCGGATCTGCGAAGTAAAACTTCTCATTCACTCCGTTTGGTATCTTTATGAACTTTGTCATCGGGATTCCAAATCCATAGGAAAGTGCTTTTGCCTCTTCATCCGTATTCGGCAGTATGATATTTGCAAGTTCCATAATCTCCTTAACAAAAAGATGGAGAGTGAATATGTTAAAGTTGTTTAGAAACCCATTTAATAAGTTTATTGTTCTCAATGTCCGAAGGTTATGGGTAGACGCGAAAACTGGTGACACCGCAATCTTCATACCTCTTTGCTTTAATCTTCTTACTGTATCACACAGCGAGATATCTGCCCTGAATATATGGACCAGGTCATAACCCTCTTTTAGAGGATGCCAAATATCATAGAGGTCAACTTCTACACCCAGTTTTTCGAGATACTTTTTACTATTGGTTATCTGGGTATAAAGTCCCCCTTTATTGATTGCCACATCGGGCGTCGCTATGAAAAGTATACGCATTCCTTATAATTAAAGACCACAGACAACAGACCAAAGACAACAGACATCAGACAAAAAAAGTAAGCACTAAGCAGTATGCACTATAAAAAGTGTCATTGAGTCGTAGGGTCATTATCCTACATTTCACATTTCACATTTAACATTTCACCTATTCAATAATTCCACTGCCTGCTTGTAGACATCTTCAACCTTAATCTCTTTTAGGCATTCAAACAACTTGCACTTTATCCCCACTCCGAGCCACGAACAGGGGCTACAGGGCAAATTGCTTTTTACTATTATATTCTTATCTCCGTATGGTCTTCCTCTCTCCCATGAGGTTGGGCCAAATATCGTTATTGTAGGAACACAAAGTGCTGAAGCAAGATGTGATAGTCCAGAGTCGTTTCCTATAAAAAGTTTACAACAACTTATCATTGCAGCAGCGTGGGTTATTGGGTAGCCTACAAAGGAGAATACCGAGGTCTGGCCATATGGCTCGTTCACGGGATCCAATGAATATGAGAGACTTTCTCCACAATCTTTTACGATAGTTTCGATATAATTCCTCTCATCTTCTGAACCAAAAATAACTAATCTTTCTCCCTCCTTTACAAACGACCTTATCAATTCGCTAAACTTGTCCCATCTCTTATTTTTATCACTTGCACCCGGGTGTATACCTATAACCTCCTTCGGTGTTATTTTTTTGTCTTTACACCATCTATTCACGAATAGAAAGGAATCTTCAGGAATCTGAACAAATGGTTTTTCATCAGTCCTTTCTACCCCAAAGTATTTAAATATTTCAAAATTTGCATCTATCTCATGTATTCTGTATTCTGGAAATCTTATTGTATTTAGGAATCCCTTCCCACGAACACTTTTACCAATTCTTATTTTTGCTCCGGATAAAACGGAGATAAATGCGGAACGAAAGGATGGTCCTATCGCGTTCATTACACTCACATCGGGATAAAATTGCCTGAGTTTCTTTATCAATCTTATTTTACCTGAAAATCCCTTAAATTTCTTTTCTTTTATAGAAAATGTATATGCTCCGTTCCAACATTTTATAAGTTCACAGGGAGTATTATTCTCGCATAAGATGACTATTCTTGCCTCATGATATCTTTTTCTCAGCGCAAGAAGTGCGGGAGAAAGGCATACTATATCTCCGATACCTCCCCATGCAATTACAAGGATTGTCTTTGGCTCATCCATTTTGTGCGGTTGTAAAATATAAGGTAATCAAAGAATATGAATGGGACAAAAAACCCATTAAAAAGGGTGGTCAGTCTTCTTATAAGGTTATATATGCCCCGATGGAGAGAGAACCTTACAATCAATTTCTGTAGTGAAAGGGAAAGTGGTTCCTTTAATAAATGCACAGGATCCAGAAGATACAACTTGAAGGTTTCTCTAAAAACGGGATGTTTATCTATAAGTAACGGAAGGAGATTTTTACCAAATCTTTCTGCATCAAGAAGCACCTTTTGTAGATTTACGGTATGGGAGTGATAGGCAACTGCCTCTTTTATGTATATAAACCTTTTACTCAAAAGTGATAGCTTATATGCAAACTCTATATCCTCTCCTTGAAAAAAACAGGAAATGGAATCATTAAACAATCCAGCATCTATTGCGTCGTTTCTTTTAACAGATGCATTTTGTGTTATAAAGCAAGTGAAATCCCTTTTGCCTTTGTGCACACCCCTTGTAGAAAGATACCGCAGAAGTGCCCTCTCTCTTGCATTTTTTTCATATATAACATTACCAACAAATACACTATCCTCCCTCTGATGGGCAGTGAGATAAGTGAAGAGGAGGTCTCTATCTGCCTTTATATCATCGTCAAGAAATACAATAATATCACCCTTTGCTGACCTTATACCATCGTTTCTTGTGGTTGCTGTTCCTCTGTTTGTATGGTGTTTTACATACCTTAGATTCAACCTTCCTTTGTACTCTGATAACCATTTGTATGTTCCATCGTTTGAACCATCGTCAACTACAATAACTTCAAATTCACCTACATCAAGAGATTGACCCTCCAGTGATCTTATCATATCCTTCAAGGAGGAGAGTCTGTTGTAAGTTGGAATTATAACGCTTATCATCTTATTTTCTGAATACACCTACTTCAATCCCTCTGAATCTTGCCGGTGTAGTACCGTGTCCAACCCTCATAGACTGTCCGGGTTCACCTTTACCACAGTTCATAATACCGTGCATTCTCCAGTAATTCTTGTTTGCTACCCCATCACAGGAATTCCAGAATTTTGGCGTTATTCCCGTATAGGTTGCATCTTTTATTATCTCGCCCAATTTTCCATTCTTTATTTCGTATGCAAGTTCAACACCGAACTGGAAATTTATGCGTCTGTCGTCTATACTCCACGACTTATTAGTTAAAAGATATAATCCATCGCTTACACCGTCTATCAATTCCTCGAGGGTGGCATCACCTGGCTCAAGGTTTATATTAGTCATTCTGATTATTGGTATTCTCGACCACGAACTTGCCCTCATAGTGCCTGTGCTTTCTCTTCCAATGAGTGGTGCAGTATCCCTTGAAGAGAGGTAATCGTTGAATACACCTTCTTTTATGAGATAGATTCTCTGCGCAGGAACACCCTCATCGTCCCATCCAAAACCACCAAGTCCATTTTTAATAGTGGCATCTGCCGTTATGTTAACGAACTTGCTTCCGTATTTGAAACTGTCAAGTTTCTCTGGCGTCACGAAACTTGTCCCTGCATAGCTCGCCTCTGTTCCAAAAACTCGGTCAAGTTCTGTTGGATGCCCAACGGATTCGTGTACCTGAAGGACCATCTGGTCATCAGATATGACAATATCCTTCCTGCCAGAGGGGCATGGTTTCGCCTGAAGCAACTTCTCTGCCTCCTCCCCAACCCTTGGGGCTTCTTCGAAAAGTCTGAGCCCTTCTATAAACCCATATCCAGCTTGTCCAAAGTCTCTGTAAGACCTCTTCTGTACCTCTCCCTCTCTTACTGCAAGCGCTGTTATCTCTGCACCTGTATGAACTATATCCTGCTCTATAATGCTACCATCTGTGGACGCGAAGACCTTCCTCTCTCTTATGGAGATCATCATTGTAGTTCTTACCTTTACATCTTTGTACTTTGAGAGTATTTCATCTAAGGAAAGAAGTAAGTCTATCTTATCCTCCATAGATACATCAAACGGATCTTTCTCTATCTCTGTTTTATATTTTCCCTTCTGTGGATTCAAACGAGAGAGTGAAACAGATTTTCCTTTAGCTATCCCTGATGCCTTTGCGATTTCCAGACTTTTATCAATCACTCTATCTATTTCCGTTTCTTCTATTCTATTTGATGAATGAAACCCCCAGGCGTTGTTGAGAAGTATTTTCACCCCAAATCCAACATCGTTGCTCTTTGTGTAAGACTCTACATTTCCATTCCTGACAAGAATATGTTCATACTCTGTTTCTACAATCCTTGCGTCCCCATAATTTATAGATACAGGAAGGCGCTCCCTGATCTTTAACGCAAAATCTCTCATTTCACCCCCTATGTTGTCCCCTTTTATAAAGTTCCTTTCGTAGAGTATCTATTATATACATAAAATAGAAAAAAGTCAAGAAAAAAATTGGACGCACCTGGCTGCCGGCAGGCAGGGTAGGCAGGGATTAACGCAGACTTGTAGGGTAAGGCTTTAGCCTTGCGATAAAGCAAACCTGAAGGTTTGCCCTACATTCCGGGATGAAGTTGGTAGGAATTTCTAAGATGGATGACTTGATAGTAAATTTATCTATGCCCTCTTTTGCTTTTCTTGCTTTTTCAATTTTCCAATGAGTGAATAGTATGCCTCTTTGTTTTTTATACATCCAGGGTCAGGACCCATCAAATCTCCTGTGTATTCATAAGCCCTCGCCCTGCATCCCCCACATACTCCATTATATTCACAGGACTTGCAATTTTCCTTTAGGCTGTTTTTATCCCTCAGGGAGACCATAAGAGGAGATTCCTGCCATATCTCCTTGAAAGACTGCTTTCTCAAATCCCCTGCTACAAGATGTGGCATATACACACAGGGAGTAACAAGTCCATCAGGCTGGACCGCACAGTATACCCTACCTGCGCCACAACCACCCACTATATCTGAAATGGTTGAGAGTTCTTTACTCTTTACATCTGCATAATGGGCAATTATTACAGAACTCGCATTTCTCTCTTTACAGTATCTTCCAAGTTGAGGGGCGGTTGCTGCCACTACATGATAGCCTGCGTCTATTTTTTCATACATAATTCTTAATGCCTCTTCCTTCTGTTCAGGGGTAGGGTCATTTTCAAAGCCCGCCCTGCCACAGGGTATGTAGTTATACACAATAACCTTGTATGCTCCCAGTTTCTCTCGTAAATCAAACATTTTTGGAAGTTCGTCAAAATTCTCTTTCGTCAATGTAAACTGAATACAGGTTGTAACGCCTGCATCAACAAGTCTTCTTATACCTTCGCAGGTTTTCTCCCACATTCCCGGAACCCCTCTAAATGTGTCGTGTTTCTCTGGAGTTGATGCATCAAGACTTGCAGCAATATATCCAAACCCGATACTTTTGATCCGTTCGACATTCTTTTCGGTCATTAAAGTTCCGTTTGTTGCAATGCAGAGATAAAATCCTTTTTTCTTTGCGTATTCAGCGATATCAAAAAAGTCGGGAGAAATCAGCGGTTCACCTCCTGAAAAATAAATGGTGACTACATTATTTTGGTGCAGTTCATCAACGACTCTCATCTTCTCTTCTTTGCTCAGTTCCTCTCTTTTTTCACCGTTCGGTCCTGCATTTTGATAACAATGTTTACAGCGCAGATTGCAATTATTTGTATAATTCCAGACAGCCATAAGTGGCATATAGAAGTTTTGCGGAGTAGAAAGTCCATAGGTGAGCAATGAATTGAACGAATTCAGGATAATTTTTCTTATTACAGGGTCTTTTAAATCCTTTTTAAATGTCTCTGTATCTCTTCCAAATGACTTCTTCACAATATCAAGCACCTTTATAATTGGATACAGTTTCATCCTCTGGACTGGAGAGAGTTTTGTTTTTTCAGCATAGCTGTCAAGCAGACTCTCAAGATTAGTCTTCCCTGTTTCGTCAGTCTCTATCGCTGTTCTTATAAGTTTTGTGGACAGGGCATTCTCCAGAAGAAACTTCAATCTTGTTATATCAAACCTTCTTTTTGATATTACCCACATATATCTCCCCCGATGTTAAATTAAATATCAAAATTTAAAATGCAAAAAATGAACGTAAGACAGAAGACTGCAGACAGAAGACCATAGACCGCTTACCGATCACTGCGTACTGCCTACTGCTTACTGTTTATTGTCTTTGAGTCCGAACTTCTCTCCATCACACTGAGCATAGACCTTATATGCTCGATTATCAGATGCATAATTTCCCCTGTCTTTTCCCGACCAGTCTTACCAATTGAGGTGACTATCCTTCCAAGGTTTCTGGCACGCTTCTCCACATTCAAAAGTACCTGAATTACAGTAGTTCCTGTTATATCCTCCCCCGTCTCACTCTCAACAACTCTAAATTCCTTTTCATCCCTTATAAGATGAGCAATATCAGAGAGTGTAATAGCAGACTTTATATCTGTATCGTATAATCTACGATTCTTATATCTTTTTATAAGTTTCATTTTATTGTGCATTGCACAATAACATTATAACATTTTTTTCCTCTTTTGTCAAGTTTTTTTTGAAAAAATTTAAAAAATGGGAAAATGCCGTGCGGAAGAGGTTCTAATAAATAATCTCTTTTAGGTAGAGACCACTTGCGGGCGCAAGCGCGGGTATCCCCTCTCCTCCGTTCAGCATACAAATAATTGTTTTTCTATCTATCTTACCCCTTGTAAAAAGCAGGGCTGTTCCAACCGTCATTCTCACTTGTTTATGTAGAAATCTATCTCCTTCTATCTCGAGTTGGATTTCATCGTCTTTTTCCCGTATATCAAACCTCGTTATATCACATATGCCTTCATCCCTTTTTGCAAGTTTTTTAAAATTATATCTTCCGCAGAAAACTGGGAGTATTTCTTTCAAGGCATCGATATTCATCTTAAATCTATACTCCCATACATAATTTCTTCTTATTGGTGACTTTCCTATAAGCATCTTGTAAAGATAAACCTTTCTCTTTGCTGAATACCTTGCGTGAAAATCATCCGACACCCGAACAGCATCCTTCACATAGATATCTTTTGGCAGATTTGCATTAATTGCCCTTTTTAATTCGCCCGGAGAAAGCCTTGACTCTGTATGGAAGTTGACAATCTGTGCCATTGCATGAACACCCTTGTCGGTTCTACCCGCACAACAAACTTTTACCTCTTCCCCTGTAATCTGACAAATAGCAGATTCAATTTCACCCCTTACAGTCCGTTTTCTTGGTTGAATCTCAAAACCAAAAAAATCTGTACCATCGTATTCTATTGTAAGTTTTATATTCATTACTACTTCTTATATACCGAATACCTTTCTCGCATTGTTATCTGTTATCTCTTCTATCTTTTTTGGGGGTAGTTGTGTTATCTCGGAAAGCTTTGATAGAGTAGGGGCGAACTGCCATTCGCCCACAATTTGTAATCTAAAATCTACAATTTAATATTTGCATTTTTCCTTTATCCTTTTGTCTACAATCCTCTTTATTGCCTCGGGAATGTTTTCCATTACATCTCCGGCAATAACGCCATACTCAGTCTTCTCTTCTGCGGCAAGGTCACCCGACAATCCATGGATATACACACCAAGAACAGCAGATTGCAAGAGATCTGTTCCCTGTGCACATAAACCTGCGATTACACCGGTCAATACATCCCCCGAACCCGCAGTCGCAAGTGCCGAGTTGCCAGTGGTATTTAGATAACATCTTCCATCAGGTGATGCTATGACCGTTGGAGCACCCTTGAGTACAAGAACGACATTCCACTCTCTTGCAAGATTGATTGCCACATCTATCCTGTTTTTGTCTATGTAATCTATGCTTTCTCCTATGAGCCTTGATAGCTCTCCAGGATGTGGCGTAAGAACAAGCAGAGAATGGTTATTTCCAAAATCACTTCTGTCAAGATTATTTATTCCATCTGCGTCTATTATCACAGGTAAATTTGCAGTTTCCATTATTTCAAGCATAAGCTTTCTCGTATCAGTATGCACGCCCACACCCGGTCCTATAGCTATTACATCAATTCTTTCAATGTATGTATCAAGGGTATCCATCGCTGAACTGCTTAATGTATGTGCTGAAGTTTCAGGTAGGGGAATTGTTACCGCTTCAGTTGCCTTTGCTTCAAGTACATTATTGAGACTGTGTGGAACACCAAGATAGACGAGTCCTGCACCACTTTTTAGGGCTGAGAGAGAAGCAAGGGTAGCAGCACCTGTTAATCCCGGGGAACCAGCAAGAACAAGCACTTTTCCAAATGTTCCTTTATGTCCATACGGGGGTCTCTGTGGTAAAATTGCGCTCGCAAGGGATATATCTGTCAATTCAACCGCCACATTATTAAACAAGGAGTGTGGAGTGCCAATATCTATCACTTGTAGTTTGCCACGATACATTCTTCCTGGATACAGATAAAGACCTCTTTTGGGGAGACACATAGTGCAGGTAAGAGTCGCCTTTACGCACACATTTTCTACGCTTCCATACTCTGAATTGAGACCCGATGGAACATCCACAGAGACAACAGGAATATTGCTTTCATTGATGAGTTCTATAATTTGAGCTGTTATACCCTTAGCACCTCCTTTGAATCCTGTGCCGAATATTGCATCCACAACAATATCTGCATTATTAAGCGATTTACTTAAAAGCGAAAGTCCGTCTTTATTAATAATCTCTTTTATATCAGTATCCATCTTGAGAAGAATCTCTAAGTTGATACGGGCATCTCCACTTATATCCTTTTCTTTACCAATCAGAAAAACCGTAACATCCGCCTTTCTCTTTATAAGCCACCTCGCAATAACAAAACCGTCTCCCCCATTGTTTCCCTTTCCACATACTACAACCATCTTTTTGGATGCAACAGAGCCAAATTCCTTCTCCATCTCATCTACTGTTCCTCTCCCAGCATTTTCCATAAGAACAATACTGGGAATGCCTACCTCTTCAATAGCCCTTTTATCTATTTCTCTCATTTCATCAGGTTTTACGAGTTTCATAGCCCATCCTTGTTATTATTGGTTTACCCCGTGAAATGCGAACCTGTGAGCTATTTCATCGGGGTCATTGGTCATTAGTCATTGGTCATTTGTAAATCTTACCTTATACCCCCCAATTTCTGTTCAATGATATGGTTTATATCACGCCTTTTGCATTCTATCGCAAGCTGAAGGGCGTTCTTTATTGCCTGTTTACCTGATCTACCATGACATACAATATCTATACCCTTAACTCCCAGAATTATTGCTCCTCCAATCTCATCGTAATTCATTCTTTTCACTATCCTATATAGCGTATCTCGCATGAGCAATCCACCCAACTTTGCTTTCAGAGAACTGTCTATACCTTCTTTTAGCAATTCCATAATGAGGGTTACTACACCTTCGCCAAATTTCAAAAGGGAATTCCCAACAAATCCATCGCACACAAGGACGTCACAGAGACCTCCGAGCACCATATGACCTTCTATATTTCCTACAAAATTGATATCTGCAGATTTCAGAAGTTGCCCTGCCTCTTTTATCGTGGTACTACCTTTTATCTCTTCTTCACCAATGGAGAGTATTCCAACCCTCGGTGAATGCACCCTCATTACCTCTTCAGTATATATGCTTCCTATAATACCATACTGCAAGAGATGTTCTGGTTTTGCATCTGCATTAGCTCCAACGTCAATAACCAAAAACCTTCTATCTTTTGTGGGGAAGAAGGTCGCAAGCCCCGCTTTTTTCACATTTTTCAGTCTCCCAAGCCCAAGGGTGGCAAACGCAACAAAGGCGCCTGTATTGCCAGCACTGATAAAGGCATCTATTTCGCCCTTTTTCTGCAACTCAATTCCAACAGCAATAGATGACCTCCTTTTCTTTCTGAAGGCAACAGATGGAAGCTCATCTGCTTCAATCACCTCCGGCGCATCAACAATCTCTACTACCTCTGGCAATCTTCCCTCTAATATGTCCTTCTTCCCTGTAAGTATAAATTGGACATCGTCCACTGTACCTACAAGTTCAGACACAGCATCAAACATAACTCCGGGGGCATTATCCCCACCCATTGCATCTATACCTATTCTAATCATCGTCATAAGTATATCACAATTTTTATAATATGTCAAGTTTTTTATCAGAGAGCTCTGGAAAACTACTTTTGAGCTCTCTTGATTACACAGATTTTTAACAATATTCGTGTTATTCAATAAATTCGTATAATTCGTGTTTATTTTTTCCTTGACTTTTTGTAAAAAAAGTGATATTATTTAGACCAACAGATCCTAACAATGGAGATATCTATGGAGATTATATTACTGTTATTATCCATTGCCCCTCCTTCAGATGTAAGAGGGTATGATACACCAAACGATGCAGGAGGTTCAATAACCATTGAATGGAAAATTGCAGCAGAGGATTCTCTGCTTGCAGGTTATGAGATATGGAGAAGCGAATTCCCTGACACAGGTTTTTATACGGTCGGCTATGTTGCTAGAGGATTAAATGTCTATAGAGACTTACAGGATATAGAAAATGGCAAAGAATACTATTATAAAATAAGGGGACGCACCAAAGAGTTTTCTTATACAGACTTCTCATATACTTCATATCCTACAATAGCATCTTACCAGTGGTTTAATAGAGGTAAGATAAACACGCTAATCGCAGTCGTAATATTTATATGCATCCTATTATACTTTGTAAGCACAGCAAGAAAGGGCAAGGGGTTGTTTATAAGGAAGATTACAGGGCTTGACGCGCTTGATGAGGCAGTTGGTAGGGCAACCGAAATGGGCAGACCAGTTCTGTATGTGCCGGGACTTTCAACTATGTCTGATGTTGCTACTATTGCGTCAATAAATATACTTCAGAGGGTTGCAAAGAAAGTAGCAGAATACGATACACCGCTCATCGTGCCTCTTGCAGACGCTATAGTATATATGGTAGCAAGACAGGTCACAAAAGAGGGATTTATGGAGGCAGGAAGACCGGATGCCTTTAATGAGGATAATGTATTTTTTGTTACAGACAGTCAGTTTGCCTACGCTGCTGCCGTTGATGGAATAATGACGAGGGAAAAACCAGCAACTAATCTTTTTTTGGGGATGTTCTGGGCAGAGTCACTCCTTTTGGCAGAAACAGGAAATATGACGGGTGCAGTTCAGATAGCAGGTACTGACTCAGTAACGCAGTTGCCTTTTTTCGTTACTGCATGCGACTATACAATTATAGGGGAAGAATTGTATGCCGCATCTGCCTATCTCTCAAAGGAACCCGTGCTTACTGGTAGCATAAAGGCACAGGACTGGGGAAAATTGATTATACTGGTTCTTATCATACTCGGTGTTTTCGCGGGTATCTTTGGCCTTTTATTTGTATCGAATATCCTTGAAGTATAGCTATCGCTGTATCAAATAACATAAGTCGCATTTTGCATCGGCAAGCCGATGCACTCCATTTTTCCCCCGGAGTGCCTGCCTGCGGTAGGCAAGCAGTAGCTTGCTACTGCAAAAACATAAATTACCTTAATTAATAGAGCAATAGTGGCAGGACTTTATATACACATTCCATTCTGCATCAAAAAATGCAGGTATTGTGCATTCCATTCTATCCCCTATTCCAGTCAACTGATAAAACAATATATTCAGGCTTTCAGAAAAGAGGCAGAAAGGCGAAAGCAGAATTGGAGGATAACATTTGATACCATATATCTTGGCGGTGGCACTCCATCAGTATTAAAGACCTCTGAACTGCTTGAGATATTGGATATTGTCCATAATAATTTTGACCTATCTCCTGTGGAGTTTACCATAGAGGTTAATCCTGGCACAGTTGATAGAAATAGTCTGCTTGCCTATAAAAAAGCAGGGATAAACAGAATAAGCATTGGGGTTCAATCTCTTAAAGATAAGGAACTTGCATTTCTTGGAAGGATACATACGAAAGAAGACGCTATAAGATGCGTAGAGGGTGCAAAGTATGCAGGTTATGAGAATATATCTATTGACTTGATATACGGAATACCGCTACAAGATAAAGATTCGTGGCTTACAACACTAAAGGAGATAACAAAACTTGCCCCAGCCCACATCTCGGCATATTCCCTTTCATACGAACCCGACACGCCATTATACGGAGAAACCCAAATGGAAGAAGAAAAAGAGGAGATATTATATTATGATATGCTGGATTACCTCGAAAGTAAGGGATATATACAGTACGAGGTGTCTTCCTTCTCAATTCCCGGGTACCATTCAAGGCACAATCTCAATTATTGGAACGGGGGGATTTACCTTGGACTTGGTGCATCCGCTCACTCATACGATGGGAGGTTCAGGTCAAAAAATCCGTATCTTAATGAGTACATAGAGGGTAAACTACCACAAAGGGAAGAAATTGATAGAGAGAAGGCACTGGAAGAGTATATTATGCTGGGATTAAGGAAGAGAGAAGGGATTTCTATAGAAGAAATCTCTTGTAAATTTGGCAGAACAATAGCAGAAAAAGTCCTGAGGGAAGCATATGCTTTGGAACTTGATATTGATGGTGAAAGGGTGAGAGTTCCGAGAGAAAAGCAGTTTGTAACGGACGCAATTATTCTTTCTATTGTTTCCCACCTGAAGTAAAAATCAGCTATGCAAAGCCCTGCCTTTGGCGGGGTTTGACTTAGCGGAAAAGATATGACACATAAATCATTCCATAAAGCTCCCATCATCTTTTGATGTTGGGAGCTTATGAATGTTTTTCTCAAGCCATCCTATTCTTATAGCGTTTTTACCATCAAATTCTGGCACATAAGGTTTGATATCCAAAAGGGGAGTTCCATCTACCATATCTATATCTCGAATATGAAGTATGTTTCCTTTGATTTTGACGAGACGCACTGTTGAAATGCCGATTGGATTCGGTCTATTTGGGGCTCGTGTCGAGAAAACTCCACGAATTTGGTCATCCATGTATGGCTTCACTTTTAATGATGATTTTTGGGATAAATGGAGGTAGTATATCAAAATGATGTGAGAAAAGCCCTCAAGATCCTTTAGTCCTTCAGCGTATTCAGGGAATATTTCAACTGTACCATCAATACCTTTGGCAGCTGCAGGTTGTATAGGTGTTCCTTTGAGTTCTTTGAATGGAGAATGGATAATCCCTATTGGTTTGTACTTTATTACTTTATCCATAATTTCATTTCCGTATACACGCAATTTCCGATAACTCGTTTATATCTGACAGCATTGGATATCATTCCGTTTTGGAAGTATATGCGACTATGTCAGATATACATCCCTTTATACGCTCCCGATAGGGACTAGGGACGCGAAGCATTCCGAAGAGTCAGCGCGCGGGGAAGGGATGCTTATTTCTCAAGTGCTCTATATGCTGGTTTAATTGCTGCTAACACGGCAATTACAGCATACCAATACCATTCTAAAGTAAGCAACGGCTCCCAAAGTTTTGCTATCATTAGTGCAAAGACAAAACAACTAAGTTTTATTAGTTGCAAATCTACAAAACCTATTTTTTTCACTTTTGAATCTGCCCAAGTTTTAAAACTCATATTTTTTACACCTCCTTTCTATTTCGAGAGGCTGTTTAGCATTTGTAAATGCTTATCAATTAAGGTTCTATAAGCATCCAAAAAATGCTATCACCCCCTCCAAAATTTCAAATCCCAAGCACTAAATCCTAAACAATACCTAAATCACAAATTCCAATTCCTCAAAAAATTTTCTCTGCAAGACATACTATGCCCATAACAGACAGGAGAGCCTTGTCTACCCTTTGTTTGAGATTTGAACATTAGAATTTGGAATTTGTTTAGGATTTAGAATTTCTCATAATCTACTTATTTCTAAATACCCTAATTTATTTAGATTAGATAGCTTATAATTTTTGCGTCCCGAAACCGATTGCAACTAATGTCCCGCGGATAAAAGAAGTTTGCTGAAGGCGAATTTGGGAAATCTTTCCTGCCTGTCGGTAGACAGAGATTTCCCCTTTATTCGCTGATAGGCGAAGTGATTTTTTGATCCTGTTGTTCACTTCACTAACTCTTGCTAAGCACCATTACTAACTTCTAAATCAATGTAATAACAATTACAGCAATTATTGCACACCAGAGGACTATATTAGCAATAATTTTACTTTTTTTATTTTCCGTTGGTTCCCATCCAATTATGCCACCTGAAACAAAAATTCCGATGAGTATATACTGAACTACAGATCTGACACTCCACGGAATAGGAATAATACTCAATGCCAATATTATCACACCAACGATTATAGCAAGTAAAACAGGAAAAATTTTAGCTTTTCTTTGTCCCATATTAAACCTCCTGGTATAATACTCATTATACCTGATTACACAGATTTTAGAATACAATTACACAGATTAAAAAGTCAATCTTTTTACCTGGCAACTCTTATTGCCAATCCGTTAGCTAACGGATAACTAACAAACCAACTTTTAGAGCAAATGCCTTTAAATAAGAAAGCACTTAATATTTAAAAACATCCGGGATATTGCCAGTCACTGCCTTAACTTCAACTATAATTTTGTTCTCAACAACAAATCCTGGCCCTAATCCAGTGTGAACTCTATAACAACAGGTCATTATTCGTTCTGTAAGAGGGTCTCTGTGTTCCATAATCCGTGTAATCTGCTTTTGTAATCCCTGCCTGCCGGCAGGCAGGTGTGTAATCAGACATACTGATCTTTATAGGATGTCTTTAATTCATTGCATTATTTTGGCCAACGGAATCGGCATTCACGAAGTGCTTTGTGCCGAGCTGAGCCAAGTTTAGCCGAATTTTACTTTTTTTCTTTGATACCTTGATATACAGAAATAATTTTACCTTTAAAATTCTCAGGAGCTTCTATGTACCCCCAACCTTTTTGCATCTGCCACAAGCCATCATATGCAGAATCATGATATGATTTTAGTAAATAAGGAATATTTTCTTGATCAAGTATAGATGATAGAAGTCTAGCTTCAATTTCATTTTCTAAAGTGATTATTTTTTGATATTTTATCATAGATTTTTCCATTTTTTTATCAAATTGGCTTTCAGCCAAATTTCGCATAACGGTCAAGCAAAGTTCGCTGGAAGAAGGCTTGCTTTCACGCCGTATCGTTATATCTTGTTATTGTTTGGACCGAAGATAAAGGCTCGATGTCGCAACCAGAGCCATTTAGCCTAACGTTTTGCGGATAAACGAAGCTGCCGAAGGCAATTTGGGGAAATCTTTGATTTCCCTTTTATCCGCTGATAATAATTACCTGCCTACCGGCAGGAAAGGCGTCAAGATAATTTCTTGCCTGTCTGCCGACAGGCAGGACATGAAATCAATTTGTGTTGTATAATTATAACTTGCCTGACGGCAGTCAGGTAACACAATCCCGGTTTTGTCAAGTTCAAATTTTACCCCTATTCACGATTCACTATTTACTATTCACTGACCCATTCTTGACAAATCGCCTTTAATATGTGTTATACGCTGTGCCGTGCCTTCCTTCAGTGTTATGGGCTGACTTTCAAATTTCAAGGTTAATCCCTTCCCTAAAAATCGCTGGTCAGTGGCGGTTTTATATTAAACCCCTAACCTTTTGAAGAAATTTTATAACCATGCCTTTCAAGTATTTGTCGTAAAGTGTCTATCGTCTCAGCAATGGTCTGCTCATCTTGAATATAGTTACACCTTCTATGAACCCAGACTACATTCTTACCATTGTGCCCTTCTTCTCCTCGCGAAAGCGGAATCAAATGTCCTATTTGAATGGAAATAGGGTCAGTCCTTCCTGAGCGTTTAAAATCTTCATAATTTATTATTTCTTTGCAGATTGGACAACAAGTAATTTCTTCAGGGAACTTCCTATCCTTGTTTAACGATAAGCTTAACTGTTCAGGAATTGAGGGAGCATTTTTGCTTTTTAATAGCAACCAGGTTAGTTTTTTGGCTGCTTCAAGAGCATTTTGTTTTGTGCTATATTCTGCGTGGTCTTTTTTAAGTTGCCATCTCGCTATTCGCTTTCCCCTTATAGAAAAAGAGGCAACCTCAATCTTATCAACATACTTTGCTGGAAGAATACCCTTTAGTTCCTCAAGAATTTTCTCCCATTCTTTTGGTGGTTCTGCTGTCGCGAATTTCCGTAAAACCCAATAATGCCACCGCATTCTACCCTCCTTATAAATTTATTATTTCCATACTGCGTTTTCTCAATTCCATTTTGGCAAGGATAATTTCCCTCGTCTTGTTAGTTATATCTTCCTTTACTTTTCGTTCTTTTGGAATTGGTAAAATAATGTCATTCAATCTGTTACCAAGTGTGGAAATGGTCGCTTGGATGAATGTTTTGGCGTCGACTTGTTTTTTTACAATTTTTGTATTTAATAAATAAAATAGGAGATAAAGATCTGTTTTTGTAGGTTCTAATACCCGTATTTTGCGAATATGGCTTTGTATAACAATTTTCGTGTCAAGTTCCGTAATTATTGCACTTCTGCCAATCAAAAAAGTCCCATCATTGACTAATAAAATATCTCCCGCTTTAATGTCTTGTTTTCGCTTGTATTTGTTATAAACCTCTTCAGGAACACATTTTACCGGATCGATTTTTATCTCCCAATTTACAATATCGGTTGTTCTCACAAAAGGGATGTCTCCAAGACCATAAAATCTCGACCCAATTTCATTCCCTCTTTTGATAAATATAATCTTCTTATCTATCAAAGATTGGATACTAACCAACTCATAATCACCACTGGACTCTAAGGCCTTCAATTCCTTTTCTATATCTGGGTTATAATATTCCGGTATTACTATATAATTTTTAACATCCATAAAAGAAAATGAAAAACCTAGATGACTATAATTTTTCAACATATTTTTATTATTTTTAAATTCCTTATATCGTTCAATTATAACAGGAAAATCATCATCAATTATCGGTTTACCATCGTGGTCTAAAATGTAATCACCGTCTTCATTCATCTTATAAATCACTCTACCGTTTTTGTCATGCCCTGCCTTTTCGGCTATTGACATGAAGAAGTTATAATTACTTCTATTGTTCGTGGTTTTTTCAAGAAATAGAACGCTGGTCTTAGTACGAGTACTTGGCTGAAATGTTTCGGGTGGACAACCAACGATGGCTAAAACTTTTGCATTTTTAAGAATATACTCAAAAATATATCTGTCGGTAGGATTACCAAATACCCCCTCTGGTAGCACAATTGCCATTCTTCCACCTGGTTTTAATAATTGTAAGCATTTTTCGATAAACAATATTTGTGGAACTTGTTTATCAAGAACTCTATCAGTTCTTTCCCACTTACCAGTCTTTTTGTCCATCTTCCATTTAAAGCCGAGTTCGTATTGTTCAAGCAGTGACTTACTGGTGATGGGTATTTTTGAACCAAAAGGGGGATTCGTTAAGAGAACATCAAAAGAGCCGAGTTTAATTTTTTCTCGCTGGATTGGTGTCCATTCATCTGGAATGACCAAGCTATCCGCACAGAAAATTCCACCTCTACCGTCTCCAACGATAGCCATGTAAGCTTTGCTAACTTTAGCTAAGTCAAATTCCTTGTCTATCCCATAAAAATTCTTTGAAGCAACCTCTGTCTTTAAACTCCCAATCTTTCCTTCTGGAAGATGTTTGTATTTGTCTTCTAGCTGTTTCCAAACATGCTCTAAAGCAACAATCAAAAAACCTCCTGAGCCACAGGCAGGATCAATCACTTTTTCTTCGGGCTTTGGGTCAAGCATTTCAACACATAATCGGACTACATTTCTGGGAGTAAAGAATTGTCCTTTTTCTCCTCGTAAAGCAGGTCCAATAAAGACTTCAAAAGCATCTCCAACTGCATCCTTGTCTGTTTTTAAAAGGCAGTAATTTTGCAATTGGCTAGCAACATAGGCAATAGACCTGTCATCTAACAGTAGTTTTTCGTCTTTTTCAAAGACATCTTGATATTGCTTCTTGACTTTTTCAAAAAGTTCTTTTATTCTTTCAGCAACTCTTTCGTCTAACTCTTCTGCCCCTGCCTTAAATTTCAAGTCCTCGTAGTTATGAATTTCATCGTAAATTTTGCAGAATATTAAACGGATCATTTCCCCACCGAGCCGTTCGGCTCTGGGAAGGTTACTGTTTGTATAGAGATGATAATAAACTACCTTGAAAATTGATTTCAGGTTTTTAGCCGGTATGAGTTCGTCACCAGATTTGTATTTTCCTATTTCTTGCCATGACTGACCCTTTTTAGGAATGTTTCTCCACTCAACAAGTTCAGGAGTGTAAGAAGGCGGCTTCCTTATTGCTCGGCAATACGCTATTTCGTTACCGTTAAACCATACTCCACCTTCTGCGGGAGTGGGGTCAATATAACTTTTAAGTTGTTTTAGCCCGTCCTTCTTGTCTTTTCGTTTGGTCTCCACAATAAGATAAATATTGTCGAAAGTTTTTTTATCGTCTTTGAAAACTACAATATCTGCTGGTCCGATTTTAGTACTCCCCTTCTGGATATAGAATTCTGGAAAAGTCTGAATTTGTTCCTTTGAATACCCATACTCACTAAGAAGTCTTTGAGCAAAAACAATTTTTGCCTCTACTCTTTCCGGAGTTATTTTTACAAGCCTACCTGAAACAGGGTCTTTAACATACCCTTCTTTAGCCTCAAGTTCCTCAGTTGGTTTATATTCTTTTTCTGGCATGAGATTTATTCCTCCGTTTGACTAACTACTTCTTTTCTTATCTTTATTAATGCATCAATTCTTTCTTGTTTTATCTTACCATTCCTGTAATGCCACATTACATTTAGAGGTTTCTTATACCTATCATCTACTTTTCCAATT
>Ga0210051_1001840_pt1 | contig 21463 bp, 24 predicted proteins | sample CryGey092014_all_FD_185464 | JGI IMG/M metagenome (GOLD analysis project Ga0210051, IMG submission 185464) | Groundwater microbial communities from aquifer - Crystal Geyser CG23_combo_of_CG06-09_8/20/14_all (SPAdes) (version 2) | ecosystem: Environmental > Aquatic > Deep subsurface > Groundwater... | reverse complement strand
AAGCCGGTTCGGACTATGTCCGGCGTCGTGCCGGTAACCTTACTCACCAAGCCTTACCCTTGTCCGGGTAAATGCATTTTTTGCCCCAACGATGTCCGGATGCCCAAAAGTTATTTATCGGCCGAGCCGGGGGCGCAAAGGGCGGCAGCCAATAATTTTGATCCATACAACCAGGTATCCAGCCGTTTGCAGTCTTACTATGCCAATGGCCACACCACCGAGAAAGTTGAGCTGATTATATTAGGCGGTACTTGGTCGGCTTACCCCCTGCCTTATAAAATCTGGTTTATCGGCCGCTGTTTTGAAGCCCTGAATGAATTTAAGCCGGATAAAAAATTAGGCGCGCCGCAAATTTCCGGTGAGGCAGCTTGGCCGCGATTATTAAAAGCGCAAAAAATTAACGAAACGGCTTCAACTAGGTGTGTTGGCTTATCAATCGAAACCCGGCCGGACTTTATTACTTTGGGTCAGTTAATTGAACTGCGCCAAATGGGCTGTACCAAAATTCAAATCGGGATTCAAAGCCTGGATAATCGGGTGTTACGGTTAAATCGGCGCGGCCACACGGTTGCGGCGACTAAAAAGGCGATTAAGCTATTGCGCTCGTTTGGTTTTAAAATCCAAGCTCACTGGATGGCTAATCTTTACGGGTCGACGCCGGCCAAAGACATTGCCGATTTTAAAAAATTATTTGGACAAATTTGGTACCGGCCGGATGAATTGAAAATCTACCCCTGCAGTTTAATCGAGACAGCTGAGTTAATGAATTATTGCCGGAAAAAATTATGGCGGCCTTATTCCCGGGCCGAGCTGATGCGGGTAATGGTGTTAGTCTTGCCGATGGTGGAACCGTATTGCCGCGTTTCCCGGATGATCCGTGATTTTTCCAGCGACGATATTGTCGTCGGCAACAAAACCACTAATTTTCGCCAGTTGGTCGAGGCCCGGGCAAAAAATATTAAAGAAATCAGATACCGGGAAATAAAAAACATTCTGGTTAAACCGGATGATTTACGGTTGGAAATAATCACTTATACAACGTCTATCGGCCGGGAAAAGTTTTTACAGTGGGTGACGAAAGAAAATCAGATTGCCGGATTTTTACGTTTATGTCTGCCCCGGGTTGAAGCGCCGGTTAAAGAATTAGCCGGGGCGGCTATAATCAGAGAACTGCATGTTTACGGTCACGCTTTAGCCTTGGGCGGATTAGGGAGAACCCAGCATTCGGGCCTAGGCAAACAGTTGCTGGCAGCAGCGGAAAGATTGGCCAAAGGTTATAAAAAATTATCAGTAATTTCCAGTATTGGCACCAAAAAATATTATCAAAAGCACGGATTTAAAGATGGACAGTTATATCAACACTTACAGCTGGTTGATTGATTCGTCTAAAGCCTGAATTTCCTGATCAAAGTCTTCCAATTCAGTAGCGGAAAGCTCGGCATCAATCGTAGTTAACGAATCATCTTCGGAGATTGCCGGGGACACGGCCGGAGCGATTAATTCTTCAGATTCACTTTGGGTTTTTGTTTCGTCAGGTTTGGGTTGGTTGAAAAAATAAAACAGGCCGCCGACTAAGGCTAAGACGAAAATTAGGAGTGTCAATTTTTTCATAGGGCTTTAGCCGCCTTTAAAACGTCAACCACTGCCTGCCGGGCAAGACGGACTTTTTCCCGGACGGCTTTAATATCTGCTCGAAACTGGGTTTTGGCGGCCGAGGCCCCAACCCGCAATCCTGACTCATCGGTAAATTCGATCACATACTCTTTTTCCGCCTGGGCGTTGACCGCGGCTTCGGCTTCGTTAATCTTGGTTTGGGCAGCAGCAATATCAACTGCCGGCATCCGAACCTTGATTTTATTTAACAGCGCCTGGATCTGTTCCAGATGTTTAAGCATGGCTTGGGTGGTCCGGCCGTTAATTAAAGTCAATTGGCTGCTGATGTGTTCTAAAATCTGCTGTTTTTTTTCGTCGCGGATTGACTGAATTCGGATACGGGCTTCTTCCCGGATTTTGCCGGGACGGGTAGCGTTGGCCGCCAAAGCCGGCGAGGCCAGCAGAACCAATAAACATAGAGGGATGAAGACTTTTTTCATTGCTCTTTTATTCTGCTACAATTTATCATGATGGTCAAGTGGCTGTTAAAACTGGCTTGGTTGGGCTTCGGCCTATTCGGTGTCGTCACCGTCGGCCAAAAATTCTGGCCGGGATTAGAGCGGTCGGAATTAATCCAGGGAGTTCAGGGTGCTTTAGTTGACAGCTTGGAAGACGGGGTTTCTGTTGACGATCTGAAGAGTTTAAACAGCGATGAAGTCAGCCAGGTATTGGGTGAAACGATTAAAACCCAGGTGGTTAAAATTTTGGAATCAACCAGTGAGGAAATTAAGACCTTTCCGGCCAAGCAGGTAAGAAAAATTAAGATCGGCGCCTGCGAGGAATTATTAGAAGAGGACATTTGCTCGGTAGCTAAAGAAATTGAATGCCAGTAAAATAAACCTATGATCTTTTTAAATTTTAAAATTTATGAAGAAACCAGCGGGGAAAATACTTTAAAACTTTGCCGGCTGATAAAAGACAAACGGGTAATCCCCTGTCTGCAGGCGGTCGATATTTACCGGGTTAAACAGGCCTTGCCGGAGTTGGAGATTTGGGGTCAATACGTTGATCCGGTGGGTTTGGCGGCGGCCAGCGGCGTGTTGTTAAATCATTCTGATCATCCACTTAACCTTGAAACTATTACCGCCACGGTTAAACTCTGCCGTCGGGAAGGATTAAAAACAATGATTATTACCGACTCGATTGAATTGATTAAAAAAACCAATGGATTACAGCCTGACTATATTGGTTTTGAAGACCCCAAGTTAATCGGCGGGCCGGTGGCGATGATCGAGGCCCATTTTGACCTGGTTAAGCAGGCAGTCGCGGCGGCCCAGACGCCTCTCATCGTCGGCGGGGGCATCCGGACAACCGAACATGTCCGGAAATCTTTTCAAGCCGGCGGCAAGGGGGTATTAGTAGCATCAGAATTGGCCAAAAGCCCAAACCCCGAAGCAACTTTAAGAGAATTAATAATGGGACTTGACAGTTAGCAATCAGCAGTTTAGACTGCTAAATTATGGCGATTTTACTCGGGTCCAGGGCAAAAAATATTCTGCATACCGTGCCTTTAGTTCCACTGCGCGAGGGAGTAGTTTTTCCCCACACCGAGACAGTGTTGACTTTCGGCCGGCCGAAAAGCAATGCCGGCGTTGAGGCTGCGTTTCGGGTTGACCGATTGATTGTGTTTGTCACCCAGAAAAACTCGCAGGCTAATGAACCGGGAATTGATGATATTTACACCATCGGGACGCTTTGCAGTATCGAGCGGATTTTAAAGATCGACGGTGAAATCAACGCCTTGGTCAAAGGCATGAGCCGGGTCAAAATTAATCAGATGACTGCCCGGGAACCGTTTTTATTGGCCCAGGTGGAGGAATTACCGGAAACCACGGAAGTTTCCGACGAAATGACGGCCTTGACCAAATTGGTCAGCAATAGTTTTAAAACCGCGGTCAATTTGGGTAAGTCGGTGGATTTTTTGATGTTTATGAGGGTGATGGGGGGAGTGTCTGCCTCGGAATTGGCCGATCAGGTTTCGACTAATTTGGATGTCGAGACTGCCAAGAAACAAGCCCTGTTGGAAGAGATAAGCGTCAAGAAACGGCTTCAGGCAGTTTCCGACCATCTGGCCCAGGAATTAAAAATTCTGGAAATTGAACGGACAATTTATAACAAAACCCAAAAAAAGTTTGACAAATCGATGCGGGAAAATGTCCTGCGGGAGCGGATGCGGACGATCCAAAAAGAATTAGGCGAGGATGATGAAGATAAGGATATTAAAGATTATAAAGAGAAAATTGCCAAAGCCGGGATGAGCGATGAAGTTAAAGCCAGGGCCGTCAAAGAACTCGACCGTTTGCGGCAGATGCACGCCTATAATCCGGAAACCGGGTATTTGCGGACTTACCTGGATTGGTTATGTGAACTGCCTTGGAGCATTTCCACTCCCAATCAAGTGACGATTAAAGCTGCAGAGTCAATCCTGGAAGCCGATCACTATGGTTTACAGGAAGTCAAAGAGCGGATTTTGGAATATTTAGCGGTCATGCAGCTAAAGAAGAAACAGAAACAAGAGAATCGGGGTACCGGCCCGACGATTTTGTGTTTTGTCGGCCCGCCGGGAGTAGGGAAAACCTCGCTTGGTCGGTCGATCGCCCGGGCTTTGAAGCGCAAGTTTGTCAAAGTGTCTTTGGGCGGCATCCGCGATGAAGCCGAAATCCGCGGACACCGCCGGACGTACATTGGCGCTCTGCCCGGCAGGATCATTCAGGGGATTAAAACTGCCGGCTCTAACAACCCGGTATTTATGCTTGATGAAATTGACAAAGTTGGTAATGATTTCCGCGGTGATCCGTCAGCGGCCCTGCTCGAGGCTTTGGATCCGGAGCAAAACCGGGAATTTTCCGATCACTATCTGGAAGTGCCGTTTGACCTGTCCCAAGTAATGTTTATTACCACGGCTAATATTTTGGATACGATTCCGCCGGCATTGCGTGATCGGCTCGAAGTCATCCGTTTTTCCGGCTATACCGCCGACGAAAAAGAAGCGATCGGTAAAAAATACTTAATCACTAAGGCTTTAACTAATAATGGTCTGGATAAGGCTAAGGTGAAGCTGGCTTTAACGGCGCTCAAGAAGATTATTGATAGTTATACCCGTGAGGCCGGGGTCAGAAATTTGGAACGGGAGATCAATAAAATTATGCGCAAAATTGCCAAAAAGATTGCTTCCGGTAAAAAAGGTAAATTTGCGGTTGCCCCGAAACAACTGGACGATTACCTTGGTCCGGCCCGGTTTTTGCCGGTTATGAAAGAGAAACGGGATGAAGTCGGTCTGGCTACCGGTTTAGCCTGGACTCAGTCCGGCGGCGACGTGTTATTTATCGAGGTTTCGGTGGTTCCCGGCAAGGGGAGAATTACCCTGACTGGGCAATTGGGCGACGTCATGAAAGAATCGGCCCAGGCGGCGATTTCTTACGTCCGGTCACGCTGGAAACCGTTGGGAATTGATAAAGATTTTTACTACAAAAACGATATTCATCTGCACGTGCCCGAAGGGGCAGTGCCTAAAGACGGGCCGTCGGCGGGAATCACCATGGCGACCGCGTTGATTTCGGCGTTGACCAATAAGAAAGTCAAAAAAACCGTCGCCATGACCGGCGAGATTACTCTGCGCGGCCGGGTGCTGGAGATCGGCGGGGTCAAAGAAAAAGTCATCGCTGCCCACCGGGCGGGTATTACTATTCTGATCTTGCCAAAAAATAACCAAAAAGACTTGTGGGAAGTGCCGGAACCAGTCAAACACGAAATTAAATTTCACTTTGTTTCCCACCTGGACGAAGTTTTAAGAATTGCCTTTTTAAGCCGTTAGTACCACTTTGTCGTCTTTGTCGCTTTTTAGATTACCCAGGTCTTTAACCTCGGACAGCAAAAATTTCTCGCAGGAGATGCCGATTTTCGAATAAACTTCACCCAGCTCTTTTTTAATTTTTTCTTCTACCTGGGTGCGGTAGCTGGTCAGTTGTGCCAGGGAAACCTCGGATAAAACACTGCGCATCCGGCTGCGGGCAACCGGCCGGACGATCTTGGAAACAAAATTATCGCCGATATTCTCCCACAGCTCATTGGCCCGGTTTTTATCGATTTTTAAGAGGATTGAGCCTTCGATTTGAATATTTTTGCCGTCGGTGGTTTTACCGGTGATCGGTTCATCGCCTAAAGCTTCCGGGTGGGTTAAATCAAAATTATGCCGGATTAAGTATTCCAGAATTTGGGCGTTAAACAGCTTGGCCCTCTGCCAAAAAGGGATTTTTAAGTGCAGTCCCGGTTTCCAGACTGTTTTTAGCACGCCCCGGCCCAGATCATGAATGCAGGCGACGTGCCCGGGTGGCACCGAGACGAAAAACCCGCCCACAAACTCATCGACTAAAAATGACACTACCAATTTGTCAAAATCCATATTATTTTATTATCAAGCCATAAGCCACTTTGCGTAAGCGCGACCTAGATTCATAATAAACTATTTTGACCAGTTTTGCCAGCATTAGAACGATGGAAAACAGTAAGGTAGTAATGACAAACAGTTTTTTCCCCGCCGGCATATAGGCGAAGAAAGTAAACGCTCCTAAAGGCAGAACAAATAAACTCATTAGTTCAGTCCGCCCGGTGGGAAAAGGGGATAAGAGGCTGGATAAAAGCTCGGCCGCAAAAATCACCCCGGTATTAATCCAGTTTAAAATCCAATTGGGGTGAGCCAGATCGAATTTTCCCAAAAAAGTCAGATTAAACTGTTCCGGGTGCGGCGGCAGCCAGCTGTAGATTAAATGGAAATCAGCTCCCTCTAAGCCGGTGGTGAAAATCCGGTAGAGCATCAGCATCACCATAATTTGGAAAAATAAATTAATACTGGACATGAATATGATGCGGCGGTTGCTGCGGGTCAATTTTTTAATTTCCGCCTGTAATTTGACCGGCTCCTGGGAAAAAGACTGCTGAATCTCTTTTATTTTTAAGGAAATTTCGTGGCGTTCTTTGGCCGAGCGGCCGGAAGCAAAAGAAATCGGCAGCCAAATAATCCGGAAAATTATGGTAAAGACAATGACGGCGACGCCCATATCGGCGGCGGCCGGAGCGATTTGGCCCAAAATCCAGTAAATACCTACCAGCAAGTTAAAAAACGGCTGGTAGATCAGCGTGGTAAACAAGCCCATGATTAAATTGTAGCCTGGTTTTTGTGCCAGTGCCAGGCGGTGCGGATAATTGTGGCTAAATCGGAATATTGGGGTTGCCATTTTAGCGTCTGTTTAATTTTAGCCGGGTCGGCGACCAGCTCGTTGGCGTCGCCCGGGCGCCGCGGGCCGATGGTCAATTTGACCGGTTGACCGCTGATTTTTTCGATCATTTTAATCACTTCCAGATTGGAATAACCCTGGCCGGTGCCGACGTTAAAGACATCGGTTTGCCGGCCGGTCATCAAAGCTTTCAAGGCCAAAATATGCGCCTGGGCCAGGTCTAAAACCTGGATATAGTCGCGGATACAGGTGCTGTCTTGGGTGGGATAATTGTTGCCGTGCAAAATAAACTCTTTATTGTTTAAAACCGCCCGGATGACATTGGGAATTAGGTGGCTTTCCGGCTGGTGGGCCTCGCCCATTTTGGCGTCCAAAGTGGCCCCGGCGGCGTTGAAATAGCGCAGGCTGATTGATTTGATGCCGTAAATCCGGTCATAAAACCGCAGTAATTCCTCGGTCATTAATTTGCTCTGGCCGTAAGGATTTTCCGGCAGTTTCCGGTCGGTTTCCCGGATCGGGATTCTGGCCGGATTGCCATAGACTCCGGCAGTGGAGGAGAAAATTATTTTATTTATGCCAGCCACCACCATGGCTTCTAATAGGCTTTGCGAACCCAAAAAATTATTGTCAAAGTATTTTTGGGGATTAATTATCGACTCTCCCATCTCAATATAAGCGGCAAAATGCAGCACGGCTTCGATTTTTTCGGCTTTCAAAGTTTTTTCCAGCCGACGGGTGTCTTTAATATCCCGGCCGTTTTTCAAATCATAAATAATAGTTTGGTGCCCGTTTTGCTGCAGCAGCGCCGCGGTAATGCCGCCGATGTAGCCGCGGCCGCCGGTAACTAAAATTTTCATACCCGGCTTTTTAACCAGGTTAAGGATAAGAGTGTACCCAGGCTGTCAAAACCAACATCCCGTAAAGTGCCCTCGCGGCCTGGAGTTAAGGTTTGGTGCCATTCGTCAGACAGGGCAAAAAGTAAACAAATTATCAGGCTATATTTAAAAGATTTATTGGCCCGGTAAGTTAGCCAGAATAAAATGGCGTATTCGGTGACATGGGCGGTTTTCTTGATAATAAAATCCGGCCAGCTGAATTTTGCCTGGCCGTTTATTGACATGGCCGAGAAAGTAAAAATCACCCCCATCCAGATTAGAACCGGCAGCCATAATCTTATTTTTTGCGCCATGATCTTACTATTATAAAGGTTACTGCCAGCAGTAATCCAGCCCCGGTAGTTATCAGTATGATAGCTACCTGCCGGTTGGCCGAAAAGTCTGGGTCGGTTTGGCCGCTGGTTGTGCCCAGGACCGGTTCGGGGGAAAGATTTAACAGGGTAATCTCTTTTACCCGGTAGATCTTTGACGGCTGGGGGGTGGGTGAAGGCGACGGGTTTTGAGTTGGTGATGGTGGTGTGGTCGTTTGGTTCGAGCTTGTCGATGACGGACTCGGACTGGCAGAAGGAGACAGGGTTGGTTCAGGAGATTTTACCGGCAAAGCATTAGTTCTTCCCTGGGTTAATTCCTCAAGTGTGAAAAAACCACCTTCATGGTCGGGATTTCTGCCGATGGCGATATTTTTTCCTGGGCTTGAAGTATATTGATATTTGTCGATGAGATAACCGGTATTATCAAAAATTACCACCCAGTCGGCAGTGGTATTATTAAAGATTGATAACGGTAATTCAAAGTAAGGATAATGGAGATTATTAATATTAAGGTTTGTCAGATTTTTTTTCGCGCTGGAACCGGAATCATCATCAAATTTTTCATCATCATCGAGCCAATAAGTTTTTAAGTAATCGGCACTGTCACTGGCATTATAGAATTCGACCCATTCCGGGTCAGCATCAACCACAAATTCATTAATTTTTACCTGGGCTAAGATCGGCTGGACTGGAAATAAAAATAAGAAGTTAAGTAAAATCCCGATGAAAACCAGCCAGGCAGATTTCATGTCTTGTTGAGATCATGATAGCTTAAACTATTTTTATATTGCAATTCTTTATTTGACCTATACGGCCGCACTCATTAGGTATAGAATTAATTGATGGGGAAATTTGCTGATATTTCTCGAAAGCGAAGAATCAAAAATTTTAGTTGGGGCTTGGCCAGCCGGATGAGTGATTTAGTCCTGCTTGGTTTATCTTGGGATTTGGGCAGGGGAAAGTTTGTCGGTGATTTTTTTGTGAGACTCGGAGAAGAGGGAGAAGAATCGTTTACCGAACCGAAGATTAAGCAGGTTTATTATCAGTTGAAACAAAAAGGTTTGATTGATTATGTCCGCGGTTCATTACTGGCGCCACAAATTACCGATCAGGGCCGGAAGCGGATAGCGTCAATTTTACCCAATTATCTTGAATCTCGCCCTTGGGATAAGCACCTCTATTTAATTAGTTACGATATTCCTGAACTTAAAAAAGTTGAACGCAATCGTTTACGCCGATTGTTAAAAACAGTTGGCTGTGGTTTGCTGCAGGAATCAGTTTGGTTAACCCCTTATAATCCGAAAATAATTCTGGAAGAGTTTGTTGCAAAAAATGATTTAATTGGTTTAGTTTTGGTTTCGGATTTGGGTAAAAACGGCAGTATCGGTGAAGAAGACAATCGCGGTTTAGTGGCCCGGGTTTATCAGTTAGATGAACTGAACCGGCGCTACTGGGAATTTTTGGATCGCTGGAAAGGTAAAGAACTTCAATCGGAAACTGTGCCCCATTTTTTCTCGATTCTTCAAGATGATCCGCAGCTGCCGTTTGATTTGTTGCCGGATGATTGGTTAGGAGAACAGGCTTGGGAATTAATCAAATCTATACCTGATCTAAACGGCCGTACTGGATAGATATAGATTGCCGTATTAATAGATCACATGCAGGTAAAGCGTTTCCAGGCTGTTTTCGTCATGATCGACGCGAACATAGGGTAAGGTGCAGCCATTCCAGCCAATGTAACTGCCTTTATATAAAGTCCCGGGTTTAACCGCCATGACGGTGTTGGCTGATTCGCTGTTAATATCAATGCCGTTATGAAACGGGTACCAGTGATAGGTTTGGACAAACGAAGTCACGCCATAACCCTGGTTAAATTTAACCTTAGATTTAATCGGCCAGGTCCAATTGCCGTGGGGATTAAATTGGTCGCCGTCGGAATTGTCGACCCAATCAACGCTACCGCTTAACCAGTCAAACGGATTTTTGGCGGCACCGTTTTCACTGACAATAAAGTGGACATGGGTACCGTTGGAGTTACAGGAGGCTCCCTGAATGATGCTGGCGATTTTATCGCCGGCATCAACGTGCCCGGCCGCAGTCTCTTTGCCTTTATGGGCGATAATGTCCTGAATGGCCAGGTATTCGGCCTTGGCAATCGTCAGCAATTGCTGGTATCTTTGCTCGTCGTTTTTTGTTTGATCCAGTAAATTGGTTTTGACCGATTTTTGCTGCAGCAGGGAAGCGTTTTGAGTGGCCAGCTGTTTTTTTAAATTTTCCAAGTCGGTTTGTTTTTGTTCTTTTAACTCTTTTTGCTGCTGGCTTAAATTGCGTGATTGCTGCATTTCCAAAAGAAGTTTTTGGTCGTTTTGCTGGGCGGCTTTGAGATACTTGGCCCGTTCCAGGAAATCAGTCAAGCCGCCGGCAGTCAATAAATGCAGGGTCGGGTTGACGGAATGCCGCTTGTAAGCTTCGCCCACGCGGGCGATCAGCAGCCGGGAGACATCGCTTAAATTTATGTCCAGGTTGCTGATTTTTACGGTTAAAACATTGACTTCTTCTTCCAGGGTTTTAATGTCAGTTTCGGTTTTTTCGATTTGGGACAGGGTCAGTTTCGTTTTATTATCCAGATAGGCAATTGTGCCGGCCAGGGTTTTTTGCCGGCCCTGGTTTTCCTGAATTTTTCTTTCGTAGCAAGTAACTTTTTCGTCTAAATCTGAGATACCGATGCAGTTATCGGCCGCCAGAACGACAGAAGTAACCGCTATCAGTAATAGCCAGAGGACAATAATCGTGCGCATGAACTATTCCTTTAAAAAACGGTGGGTAGCCACTAAGCTGCCGACCGCACCGATGAGCGCCCCAAACATCAGCTCTCCGCCCAAAAGCAAGAACATAAACCACACCGGTACGGGGAGTAAAGGAATGTCTTGCAGCCATTGGGCCAACCATGGAGTGGAGTAAAGCAGGAGTAAATAAGATAGCCCCCAAGCAATAAAACTGCCGAGTAGGCCGTAAGCGACTGCCGTCAGAATATAGGGCAGGCGGATAAACCAAGGGGTGGCCCCCAGAAGCCTTAAGATATCAATTTCTTCCCGCCGGCTGGCAATTTGCAGGCCGACGATCACCAAAATTATCAAAATAGACTCAATGGTCAAATAACCGATAACGCCGGCGCCGAACCCTTTGATGTTATTAATCCAGCTGGAGAGGCTTTGGACAATGTCTTCGTAATAAACAATGTCTTCGACCCCTTCCTGGCCGATCAGCAGATTGCGCAGCAAGGGTAAATCGTCCAAAGTTTTGCCGGAAATTTCGATCGAAGCCGGCAGAATATTATAATCGACCAGCTCCAGAAGCAAGGGGTTGTCTTTATTTTTTTCTTTGTAAATCGCTTCTGCCTCGCGGGTCGAAACATAGCGGAACTGGTTCAGCTGGCCGCTTGATTCCAATTGAGCCCGGATATTGGCAATAGCAATATCGGTTAAGTCCTCCCCCGGTTTGAAAAAAGCGATGACTTGGGGGGCCGACTCAAAATATTTTAAAATTTTAAGCGAGCCGAAAGAAATCAAGGTAAAAACAGAAATTACCAGCAATGTTAAAGTGGTAATCATGATTCCGGCCAAGGCCTGGAACGGACTGCGGCGGATTTGGGTGAAGATTTTACTCATTGGCATATTTGGCCTTTTTGGCATCGCGGATAATCTGACCGTGCTTTAGTTCGATCACCCGTTCTTTAAATTTGTTGACCAGCTCCACGTTATGGGTGGCGACGATGACGGTCGTCTTGGCTAAATTGATTTCCTTAAGCAGTTTTAAGATATCAAACGCGGCTTCCGGGTCCAGGTTGCCGGTGGGCTCGTCGGCTAAAATTACTTTAGGATTAGCCACGATGGCCCGGGCGATGCCGACCCGCTGCAGTTCGCCGCCGGATAGTTGAACCGGAAAAAAATTGCCCTTTTTCTCCAGGCCGACTTTTTTTAACACCTCTTTGACCAGGTCATTTTTTTTCTCTTCGGCCACCCCGGCAATTTCCAGGCTTAAACCTATGTTTTCGGCTACCGTCCGGTCGTTTAATAATTTAAAGTCCTGATAGCACATAGCCAGGCTTCGTCTTAACGCCGGAATGTCTTTTTTGGGGATGGCGTTCAAATTTTTATCTTCGATTATGATTGTGCCGCCGCTGGGAGATATTTCCCGCCGCAATAGTTTCATGACCGAAGTTTTACCCGCGCCCGACGGACCGATTAAAAACACAAACTCGCCGGTTTTAATTTGGAAAGAGACCCGGTCCAGAGCGGTCGTGGAGTCACTAAATTGTTTGGAGACTTTTTCAAAAACGATCATTGGACGATTTCCAGGCGGCCGACGTCCATCAGCCAACCGGCCTTTTGGGCTTGGAAGGTTTGACCCCAAACCTTAACTTTCCGGCCGACAAATTGGTCCAGGTCAATAATCGAGGAAGTCAGGTAAACGTATTGGGATTCGCCGCCCTCACGGATTAAATGGTGTGAACCTTCGCCGTCAACGCCGCCGGCAGTAACTTCGCCTTCGGCCGAGTCGGTAAAGACCTTAGTATCGGCGACGCCGTAGCTTTCGCCGACCGCGGCTGTACCGGTGACTTCGGTTCTTAATTTTTTCGGTCCGGCCCCGTTTCTTTTCAGGTTAAATAAGCCATAGCCGGATAAGACGCCGGCAATAATAATCATGACTAACCCGGCCAGTAGTTTAACCGGCAGAGATTTCTTGGGAGTAACGGGTTCGCCGTTTAGATTTAATGGTTGGATCATATAGCTACAGTTTACCCCAAAGCCAGCGCCGCTTCAATCAACCCGTCTAATTTCCCGTTTAAAACGGCCGTTGGGTCGGTTTCCACATGATTGGTCCGCAGGTCTTTCACCTGTTTGTATGGTTGGAGTACATAAGAGCGGATTTGACTGCCCCACGATGCCGGTTGATGTTTGCCTTTGAGCCGGCTGATTTCCTGTTCCCGCCTGGCTTCTTCGATGGCCCACAGCTTAGCGGTTAAAATTTTCAAGGCAGTCTTGCGGTTTTGCTCCTGGAACCTTTGGGTTTGGCACTCGACCACGATCCCGGTCGGCAAGTGCTTGAGCCGGACAGCGGTGGAAACCTTGTTGACGTTTTGCCCGCCGGAACCGGAAGCCCGGGAGAAACTGATTTCCAGATCGTCGTCTTTAATCTCAATCTCTTTGGCTTCATCGGGCAGCAGCGGCAGGACTTCGACCAGGGCGAACGAGGTTTGGCGCAGGTTGTTGGCGTTGAAAGGAGAGAGCCGGACCAGCCGGTGGGTGCCGCGCTCCCGCCGGAGATAGCCGTAAGCCAGGGTGCCGTCAACCGTAAAAGTGACGGTTTTTATCCCGGCCTCTTCGCCCGGGCTTTCGTTAGTAATTTCCGTGGACCAGCCTTTACCCTGGCAATACCTTAAATACATCCGTTTTAACATTTCGGCCCAATCCATGGCCTCGGCGCCGCCTTGGCCGGCATGAATGGAGACAATTGCGCTGCCCCGGTCGTACGGCCCGGACAGCCACTTGATTTTTTCTAAAGCGGTCAGTTCAGACTCCAGCTGATTAAGGTCGGTTTCGTTGACGGCATCGACGATTTCCCGGGCGGAGTTAATTTTGTCCAGAAGCTGTTGTAAATTATCGACTTCGGTTTGTAAATCAGTTAACTGCTTCAGGATAGTTTTAGCCTTGGTTTGGTCCTGCCATAAACCGGGAGCTTCACTTTTGGTTTTTAGTTTAGCCAATGTCTGCTTTTTGGCGTCAAAATTCCCCAGGATCAGCAGTTTTTCCAGGCGGATGGCCAATTCGTCTAATTTGGCTTTCATAAAGAAAATAAATATGGCTGATTTTTGACAATTTCGTTTTTGAGGATTTTTTCGGCAACGACCGATTCGACCTGATTTTGGATAATCCGGTCAGCCTGGCGGCCGCCCCATTCGTCGGAAAAAGCGGCCTTGGCTAAAATTTTGGCCACCGGCGGGGCAAATTCCAGCTTGATTTCTTGTTTGGCCAGGGTTTGCTGCAGCAGTTTGAGTTTAAGTTTAATCACCGCTTCAATCTGGACCGGGCTTAATCGGGCGAAAGTGATAATGGCGCTGAAACGGTTCAGCCATTCCGGGCTAAAGGCTTTTTTCAGGTTTTTGGCGTTGGTGGTGGCGATGATAATCGTGTTGGCAAAATCAGCGGTCTTGCCGTTTAGATCGGTTAAACGGGCGTCGTCTAAAACCTGCAGAAATAAATTAATGACTTTGGTATGGGCCTTTTCGATTTCATCCAGCAGTACCAGGGTATAGGGTTGGTGGCGGACGGCATCGGTTAAAAGTTCCAGCAGCCGGTCGACGCTTTCCATGGTTTGGAACTCGCTCATGTCCAGGCGGATCATGACCTGGGCATTGCCGAAAAATTCCTGGGCCAAAGCTTTGGCGGTTTCGGTTTTGCCGACCCCGGTCGGGCCGGCGAATAAAAAGCCGGCGATCGGTTTGCCGGGATTTTTGAGCTGGGTCCGCGCCCGTCTGATCGCTTGGGCCACGGCTTTGACGGCCGTCTCCTGACCGATGACCCGCCGGTGGAGATTATCTTCCAGGTGCAGTAAACTTTGCGCCTCGTTTTGGCTGATGCCGATGACCGGTATTTTGGTTTTTTCGGTGACCAGCTGGTCGATGGTTTGCGAGGTAACTAAATTATTGCCGCTGGTGGTTACTTGGGCCACAGCTTCATCCAGTAAATTAACGGCTTTGTCCGGCAGGACCCGGTCGTGGAAGTATTGTCCGGCCAGTTCGACGATCCGGGTTATGGCCCGGCGGGTAACCAAGACCCGCTCGCTTTGTTCCCTCTGCCAGGCTAAATATTCCAGTAATTGTTCGGTTTCTTCCGGAGAGGCTTCAGGCAGTTCGATTGTTTCAAACAAGCGGGAAAAGGCTTCGTTAGGGGCCAGATATTTTTTATAATTTTCGGTTGTCGTCGCCCCGATGAATAAAAAACTGCCTTCGTCCAGGACCGGCTCCAGCGCCCGGAATAAATCACTGCTTTCCGGCTGGTCCTGGTTAACGATCGCCATTTGGTGGACTTCATCGACAAACAGGATAATATTGGCGGCGGCTTTGATTTCGGCAATAACCTGTTCGATCCTGGCGGTCAGTTCGGCGCTGCCGGCCCCGGCGGCCAAGCGGCTGGTATCGAGGCTTACCAGGCGTTTAAAACGCAAACTGGCAACGCCCACGCCGCGGACAATTTCCTGGGCTAAAGCCTTGACCAGGGTGGTTTTGCCGCTGCCCGGTTCGCCGATGATTAAGGCATTGTGTTTGTTTTTCCGCGACAAAATTTTGACCAATTGAGTCACGGCTTTGCCTTTGCCGATCATTTCTGCCAGCTGATGTTTTTGAGCGGCCCGGGTTAAGTCGAGGCTGTAGCGGTCAAGGGTGGGAGTGGGAATGCCGATCTGGCCGCGGTCAACCCCGCCGATCGGCCGGACAATATAAGCCGCTTCCCATAAAAACGGCGTTTTTTGCCAGCGCCTCATTTTTTCCAGCCAGGCAGAGGTGGTTGCCGCCAACTGGCAGCGCCACTGATTTAATTTGAGCATGGCTAAAATCAGGTGTGCCGGGGCCACCGGTCCGGAAATTTCCAGGGCCGCCAGTTTGAGCCAGTCGGCGACGGTTAGCGGAGCGGTTAAACCGGTAAAGGCAGGCGGGGCGATTTCCAGGCGGTTAAGCAAATTGGCGGCGGCTTTGTCTTTGATCAGTTGCTGTTTGAGGATGTTGGGCTCATTCCGGCTGTGTTTAATTAAAATTTTAGTTTCCGGAGTCAAATTAGATTGGCCCTTGATTAGCTGAAAGAGAATATCCAGCGGCCAAATTAAGATAAAAATTGGGGTAATTGCCAGCCATAATAAAAACCACAAACAGCCGGCAGTCAGGGTTAAACCGATAACCAGTGAACCGATCAGGATGCGGCTAACGCGGACGATTAAGCTTAAGATCCGGCCTAAAACACTGGTGTCCTGGAACATGGGAATAAAAAACATCCGCAGATTAACGCTGGCCGCCAATTGGTTATCCAGGAAAATTGTCAGGTTTTTTAACAGCCGCGGCCACCAAATTACCGTTGCCCGGTACCAGAAGAGAGGAAGATGGCCCATATTATTCGACAGTTTCTTCAACTAGGGTGACGGCTTCATTGGTGCCGGCGCCGCCGGCCGTATTGGTGGCGGCCGACGCAGTAAACTGCCAGCCGGCCACCAGGTCGTTGTGGGTGCGGTCCCAAAAACCGGTATCGGCCTGATTTTTGATTTCGTAAATCACGCCGCTGTCGATGACCACGGTCAGCATCATTTCCGGGGCGCCGTATTGCAGTTTTAGGCCCGGCAGATCCGCCAGGGTGGTTTGGTCGATTTTTCTGACGGAATTTTGCCGGTTAAAACTTTTTTGCCATTCAACTAAGTCAGTCATTTGCGTGTCGCTGACCCGAATCATTAACCGTTTGCCGTCGGTGCCGGAAATTTCCAGGGACGAGTAAACCTCGGGGTTATCCAGTTCGACCTCTTTAATCGTTAAAATATCGGGGTAGTCAAACTTAAATCCCGACCAATCTTCATAGGTGACGGTTTCTGCCTGGGGAATTTCGGCCTGCTTAATGTTGATTTCCTGCTGGGGGATTTCTTTGTTTTTTGGTTTTAATTGCCACCAAGCCCAGCCGGTGGTTGCCAGGAAAATTAAGACTGCCGCGATCCACTTGATTTGTTTTGACTTCATTCCACTTAAAAGTATATCATGATCTTAATGATAATTTTATTGCTGGTGATCTTTTTACTGTTTCCGTCTCCCGTCGAGGCCAGAAAAAAACTGCCGGCCCGAAAAGCGGTGGCGGCTAACGCCTCGTTGCCGGGAACCGGTTTGAAACTGCGGGGTGACCGGCAGGCCTTGCTTTTAACTTTAACTAATTTAGGCAAAGCCAAGAATTTGAGTTATTTATTGACCTATCAAGCCGGTGAGGTTGGTCAAGGAGTGGACGGGTCTCACGATCCGGCTTTGGGCAACACCCAAAAAGAGCTGGTGTTCGGCACCTGCTCCGGCAATGTCTGCACCTACCACCAAAATCTTTCGGAGATGATTTTCCGGGCGACGATCGGCCTTAATGACGGCCGGACCTTAACCCGTAAATACCAAATCAAGATTTAAAGCTCATCATTTTTTACCTACGATCGTAGTATAAAAATGATGTCAATCATTCAATAAAAAGCGTTATGCCTTTTTCGCGGTAGTGGTTAAGTAGGCGCCGGCGATAGTTAAGCCGCCTCCCAAAACGATAAACCAGTTTAAGCTTTCCCGTAAAAGTCCTGCCGCCAAAATAAAAGTAAATACCGGAGTTAAATAGTGCATTATTGAAGTGGTCACTGCCGAAGTCAGCTTGATTGACAGTTGGTACAACGAGAAAAAACCAATACTGCAAACCACGCTTAAATAGACAATCCACCCCCAGGTTGAAAGGGGAATTTGCCCAAGTTTTTCCGGGGAAAAGATTCTAAACCCACCCAGGATAAAATTAGCCAGAAAACCATTGACGAGTAAATTAAAAGAAATAATTTGGGCGGCAAACCGATTATTTAGCGGTTTGGAGGCAATGGTATAAATTGTCCAGCAGATCATGCCGATTAAGAGTAAACCATTACCCTTGAGGTTTCCTATTAAAGTGTTGGCGGTTTGGAGATTGATTGACGGCACCAGTAAAATCATCATGCCGAAAAAACCGATGGCAATCCCGCTGATTTTTCCCCGGGTTAATTTTTCCTGACCGATAATAACGACAATGACGGCGGCCACGATCGGGCTGAAGGCATAGATTAATTGGGCCATGGTGGCTGAAGTGAATTGGACTCCATTGGCAAATAACACCATATTAATGACTGCCGGGAGAGTGACCAGGCTAATCGCTAACCAGTCGGAAAATTTCTTCGGCAGAGATTTCCACACCCAAGGTAAGAAAACTAGCCAAGCGACAAAAAGCCTGATGGTCATCATTTCCTCCGGGTTGAGTGTTTGTAAAACTATTTTGGAAAATACCGGAATGCCGCTGCCGGTAATTGCCGCGGCGAGCAGAATTAGAAGTTTTTTAAATCTAGCCATAAGGTGGTAAAATCCAGCATATGGCTGATTATCAACCAAGCAAGAAAATATTGCAAAAATACGCCCAGGTGCTGGTGAACTTTGCTTTAAATTCCGGCCAGGGAGTTAAACCCGGCGAAGTGGTGTTATGCCAGGTACAGGATGCGGCTAAGCCGCTGGCATTAGAGCTGCAAAATGCGGTGTTAAAAGCCGGCGCCCAGCCGATTATTAGACTATTGCCGACGGAATTTGCCAAAGATTTTTACACTCTGGCCAGCGACGCGCAGATTAAGTTTTTTCCGGCAAAATATCTCAAAGCCCAGGCGGATTTGATCGATCACCGGATTGCGGTGATTGCTGACGTTGACCCGTTTGAGTTAAAAAATATCGATCCGGCCAAACCGCTTCTGTCCCGGCAAAGCTTAAAACCTTACCAGGATTGGCTGGTAGCCAAAGAGTTAAAGGGTCAGCATACCTGGACGATTGCCTTATGGGCCACCCCGGCCAAAGCCCAACTGGTCGGCTTATCCTTAGAGTCTTACTGGCAACAGATTATTAAAGCCTGTTTTTTGGATAAACCGGAGCCAATAAAAGCCTGGCAAAAAGTTTTTGATTTGCAGGCAAAAATTCTGGCAAAAATTAACGCCTTAAATATTCAAAGCGTTCAGGTTAAAGGTAAAGAGGTGGATTTAATCCTTAAAATCGGCCGCGATCGTTTGTGGCAAGGGGGTACGGGCCGCAACATTCCCAGCTTTGAAATTTTCACCTCGCCTGATTGGCGGGGGACAGAAGGCTGGATTAAGTTTAACCAGCCGCTGTACCGTTACGGCAATATTGTTTCCGGGATTATTCTTAAATTCAAAGCCGGGAAAATAATTAAGGCTTCGGCCTCAACCGGCAATAAATTATTGCAGCAAATGCTTAAAACTACCAATGCCGATAAACTGGGCGAGTTTTCCCTGACCGATAGCCGGATGTCCCGCATCAGCCATATTATGGCCGAAACTTTGTTTGACGAAAATATCGGCGGTCCGTTTGGCAACACCCATGTGGCGATTGGCATGGCCTACAAAGATTGTTATAAGGGGCAGGCGGCCAAATTGACCGAAGCTGATTGGGCCAAAAGAGGCTACAACGATTCAGCTGAACACACCGACATGATTTCGACAAGCGATCGGACGGTGACGGCCATGCTGGCAAGCGGCCAAAAATTAGTGATTTATCAAAACGGCCGCTATAGTTTGGCATGATTATTACTAATCACCACGATCTGGTTAACTATCAGCGCGCCGGAGCTTTATCAACGCAAATTTTAAGAGAGTTAAAGCTGGCGGTTAAACCGGGGATTTTACCGATCGAGATTGACCGGCTGGCCGAAAGTTTATGCCGGAAAAACCAAGTGAAACCGGCATTTAAAGGGGTATATCCGGCCAATCCATACCAATACTCAACCTGCATTTCGGTTAATGATGTAGTCGTGCACGGAATTCCGAGTCAAACAGAGAAACTTAAAGCCGGCGACGTCGTCAAGGTGGATTTTGGCCTGGTTTACCAGGGTTTATATACCGATCATTGTTTTACCGTGGCCGTTGGCCAATTTACGCCGGCCAGTAAATCTTTGGTTACGGCCGCCCGGGATGCCGTCGCCGCGGCCATCCCCTTGGCCATTGCCGGCAACACCACCGGCGATTTGGGTAACCGGATGCAGACAATTGCCCAGAATAACGGTTTTGACGTGCTGAAACAATACACCGGTCACAGCATCGGCCGGACACTTCATGACCCGCCGGCAATTCCGGCGTTCGGGGAAAAGAAAACCGGTACGCTTTTGGAAAAAAATCTGGTTTTATGCCTTGAAGCGCAAGTTGTCACCGGCAGCGACCAGGTGAAAGTGGCTGATGATGGCTGGTCGGTCAAAACGATTGATGGCGGTCTTTCGGCCATGTTTGAGTATATGGTGATCGTGGGGGAAAAACAGCCGATCCTGTTGACGCCGACTTTGGATTGGGGGATGATTGTATGATGTTTAAGCCGTCTCCTGCTCTAGAAATTCAACCCGGAGTATTTAAAACCAAGATTGATGGTTTGTACTTCCTCGCTTACAATTTTGCCGCTGACGAGCGGGGTTTTTTTGCCGAGGTCGGCCATACCCATAAAATTGAAACGGTTACCGGTCAGCCGTTTAAAATCGCCCAAATCAATCACTCTCGGTCGCTTCTCAATGTGGTTCGGGGAATGCATGCCGAAGGCTGGAATAAATTGGTGACAGTGATTAATGGTTTTGCCTTTTCGGCTTTGGCTGATGTCCGGCCTGACTCGCCGACTTTCGGGGTAGTGGAAACCTTTGAATTAGGCCCGGATAATGGCGGGTTAAAAGGCTCATTGTATATCAGTCAGGGAATTGCCAACTCGGTTTGCGTGCTTAAATCCCCGGTGGATTACCTTTACTGTGTCGATAAACTTTACCAGGAACGGGATAAATCCGGCGATCAGGCGATCTCTTTGTTTGATCCGGATTTAAGTATTGCCTGGCCGATTGAGAAAGCTAAAATAATTATCAGCGAGCGGGACAAAAATGCGGTTTTCTTACGCCAAAAATTTCCTGATAAGTTTAAGTAATCAATGTTAATCCGTCGGGCAACTATTAAAGACTTACCGGCGATTTCTGGTTTAAGTTTGGACTTGTTTAAATATGAGCGGGCTTTCACTAAAACATATAATCTTAAATGGACATATTCGAAAATCGGGCAGGATTATTTTACTGAAAGAATAACCAAAAAAGATGGCATTGTTTTTGTTGCTCAAGAAAATAAAAAAATCATCGGTTATATTTGCGGCTATGTTGGCCATTGGTTCTTTCGGATCAAGCCGAAAATGGCCGAGATCGATAACATGTTTGTTGAACCAAAATACCGGTACTTGGGGGTTGGCAGTAAACTGGTCGCTGTTTTTATGAAAAGAGTGAAGGCGATGGGGGCCAGCCGGGTAAAAGTCGAAGCGATTTACAATAATGATTTAGCCAGAAATTTCTATCAGAAAAATCAGTTTCATAATCATACGGTTGTTCTTGAAAGCGAGTTTTAAAAATGCCGTCCTTTTTGTCGGCCGCTAAGATTTTATTAGCTGACTTACCTCGCGGCTCTGCCGCGATTTCCTTATAGGAAGGTGCGGAAACCTTGGTTGCCGCTATAGAATAAGGGCATGGCCCTCAATCGGACATACCACAATGTCTACAACTCTCATTAC
>Ga0210051_1001834_pt1 | contig 21486 bp, 9 predicted proteins | sample CryGey092014_all_FD_185464 | JGI IMG/M metagenome (GOLD analysis project Ga0210051, IMG submission 185464) | Groundwater microbial communities from aquifer - Crystal Geyser CG23_combo_of_CG06-09_8/20/14_all (SPAdes) (version 2) | ecosystem: Environmental > Aquatic > Deep subsurface > Groundwater ... | reverse complement strand
TAAAAATGCCGGGGTATATGCAGAAGACCTTACGATGGCAGAACGGCTTCAGTCTAAGTCTGATAAAATGACGGCGGAGTATCTTCAGAAGCATGGCATAAACACAGGTGATAAGTTTTTAGGACTAACGCCTGCTGGGGTTGCACAGGCCATGTCAAACATGGGTTACACCGGCCTGGGCATGGTGTCCGGCGGTGCTGGCGGTGCTGCAGGGCTGGCTGCAACCGGAGGGAACCCGGTTGGCGGTTATGTTGGCGCTGGTGTTGCTTCAGCCGGAGTGCTAACATCTGCCGCTAAAAACCAAATCATGCGCGCCTACCGGGATGCCCTGAATGAGAAAAGGGAAGAAGCGGGTGAGCCTATTCTGTCAGATAAAGAATGGTTTGAAACAGCAGCGGCCTTCAATAAAGAAGCCAATAAACACGCCCTCTGGGAGTCCGGCCTCGAGACAGCCGGGGAGCTTCTCGAGTTTGGCGCTATTACCGCCCCGCTCAAAAAAATAGTTGGAAAAGAAATAGCCGAGCGGATGGCTAAAAACTGGATAGGGAAGACCGCAAATGTTGGCGTCCGGAGCGCGGCTGCAAGTGGATCAGAGCTTGCGACAGAAGCGGTCACACTTCTCAAACAAGCGCCGATTGAAAAAAAAGCTGGTCTTAGAGAAGACGTACCTGAAAATTTTCTCGAAGCCGTTAAAGAGGTTTACCCGGTTGTCATGCCGATGGCGATTATAGCTGGCGGCGGGGCGAAGTTGGGTCATGTCGCATATAAAAAAGCGTCTGAAAGAATAAAAGAGGCCAAAGAGAAGCGGGCTAACACCGCAGTGGAGCAGGCAAAAAAACTGGCGGAAAGCCTTATCGGGAAAGAACCCTCTGATACCGGACTGAGAGACCGGGATTTAGCTATTATCGCAGAAGAGATACTGAACGATATTGAAACAGGGCTTTATGACAATCCGGCGGTAGCCAACGACTTGGCCGGTGAGGTTGAAAGAACCCCGGGGCTTTTGGATGCCATTGAAAAAGCAAAGAATGTGCGGGTTGGCGTGATCCCTACCCCCGCCACGCCCAGTCCGTCTTTATCTGAAACCAATCTCGGGCCCGACTTTAAGAATGCCCCGGTAAACCGGTCCGCTCTCGACGCTGAGGATTCAGAGAAAAACAGGATTCGGCAGGTTTATGCCCTGAAACAGCAAATTGCTGCCGTAAAGCAACAAGCTCCCGGGGAAACACAAACTCCGTTCCGGGCCCGGGTTATCAAAAAGCTTGAGGCAGACCTGGAGGCCCTTGGCCCGGTTAATCTTTCGGCAGAAGCTGCAAAGCGGAACCAGGTTGTTCTCTCCGGCATGAAGCCTGAGATCGCCGGTTTTAATGTGCCGAAGACAAAAGAGGACGTTTTGGCAGAGCAGGCTTTAGCAGGGGCCGAAGAGACCGCTTGGGCCGACGAGCAGAAGACGATACAGAAACAACGCAACGATCAACAAGTCATTTCCTTAAGGAAGAGGCTTGCGGATCTCAAAAAGCAGAAACAGACCAAGCCTGTAAAGAAACAGATAAAAGAGACGGAAGATCGTCTGGGCTCGCTGAAGCCCGCGGATATAATTCGCCAAAAAGCAAGGGAAAACCAAGCCCGAATTGATGCCGGGCTGTTCCCAGAAGAATTCCCGGAGCCTCGGACATTTGAGAATGCCCCGGTAAACCGGCTGGCCGGGAAAGCGAAGACTTTGGCCGATATGTCGGCAAGCCTCCAGACGACCGAAACAAGGGGTGTGGCGACCGATAAAGAAGGAAATCGATATTCTTTCGGTGCATCGTCTCCAAGATGGTTTACAAAACTGAACGAAAAGACGAAGTCTGTAGGGCAGGAGTTTTTTTCCAGGAAAGAAATTGACGTACTCGCAAGGAAATACGTCTCCAGGGCGAAGCTGACGGCGAAACAACGTCAGCGCATGTTTCTTCTTGATCAGGCGGTCACCGATTTTGAGAACGAAACTGGTAAAGAGAAAAAAGGAACAGTAACCCCTTCTCCTGAGACGCCCCAAACAATCTCCAGCGAACCACTGGCTGCACCACAGTCTGACGTAACCAACACCCTTACCCCAACCGATAACAAATTGTTACCAGTTGCAGAAGCCAAATCAGTCCCCGCCGAAGTTCTGAAAGACTACCCGGACCTTGCGGCAAAAACAAAGCCGGCAGCATGGGAATCAAGTGAGCTTGTCCAAAGTCCGAACATCCAGATAGACAGAACCGAGGCAAAGAAGCAGGCCGATGGATCGTTTAGGCTGTTCTTCCGTGGCACTCGCAATGAGGTTTTTGCCGGGCAGACGTTCGGGTCCGCATCCGAGGCCCGTCAATTTTTTAAAGTCCAGCAGGCAAAAGCGCAGCAGGATGCCGCTTCCAGCAGAAAAGAACCTGACGACAGCCCGAAATTCAGCCTGACTGAAGACAAATCTCTTTATATCACACACAATATCACCGAAGACAAGCTGCGCCATGCGCTAGATCTTGGTGGATTGGCAATGCCATCCTCCGCCGTGTCTAGTATTAAAAACGAAGCAATGGTGAAATTTGGGGATATTTCTCTTCTCGCGCACCCTAATTTTTTACAGTCTGGTAAAGTGCGTGTGTTTGACGCCGATATTTATTCTCCGCGCTACCCGGCAGCCAAATATGATATTAACGAAAAAGCCATTACCGATTTTAATAAATGGATAGATGGGGACTGGAACCCATTCGTGTCGACACAAAACAAGTGGTCCGGCCATCTTGATGGTTCTGACATACAGGGCCATGGCCTAGACGCCATTTTAAATAAAAATTCTGTAAAGTATGCATGGCTTCGGGATAATGGTATTGCTCCCAAAATAACCAAGAACACGGAATCGCCGTATAAATCATTGAGCCAGGCTTTCAGGTCTCATAAAACAGAAAACGCCTTCCGTACTTTCGTAAGGGAAAAGTTTAAAACACTCGTTACCGGGCGCAAGATTTTAAAAGGAGTTACCTCTTTAGGCAACCGGAGGTACATACCGTATACTCTTGATAATATTATAAAACAAATGCGGTCGGGCGCATTGCGTAGTGGAGAAGCTTCTTTTTACGGCGTCGGCAGCATCCGAGCGTCACATGCAAAAGAATACAAAAGCCTCGGGAGCATCAAAAAAGACAAGGACCGGCTAGTTAACTCTGAACAAATGAACAAAATTAAAAATGACCTACAAAACCAACTGTCAGATCTTCTTGAATCGTTGAAACCGTTTTATAAATTTGAATCAACGTCGTTTGGTTATTATGATGACGCAGGTCGCGCATTAGCTGAAGGGCGCCATGGTATAAACGAAACCTTTAAAGAGTTGCCGAAAGAGGCGCTTGATAAGATTGACGCTTTTTTAAAATCTTTAAAAGAGGCGCCGACTGAATATTTTGAAGCGAAGGCTCAAAGGATTGTCGGTTTTAACGAATTTCACACGGCAGTTGTGCCAAAAAACACATCGCCGGACGTTGTTGCCGCACTAAAAAAACACGGTCTAGCCATCAACTATTACAAGAACGGCGACAATGCCGACAGGCAGCGAGCTATACGGAAAGCCGATAAGGTGTTGTTCCAGAAGACCACTTCTCTAGGCAGCGGCTTTCCCATTGCCGAAGTTAAGGCCATTGTTTTGCCACTTTTGAACAAGCTGACCGCTGGACCAAAGGCTCACTTCGTTCAGTCAGAAGCGGAGCTTCCCCCCAGGATTATAGACATCATCCAGCGAAAAAACGCATCCGGGCAGATTGTCGCCGTTAATGATCGTGGTGACATCTATTTCGTGGCAGACAATATCCGTTCGACCGAAGATGCAGAGTCTGCATTCCTCCACGAGGTGTTCGGGCACTACGGTGTTGAGGCGATTCTCGGCAAGGAAAAAGCCAAGCGGTTTTTCACCAGCGTCTGGATGAGCAAGCTCAATGACCCGGAGTTCATGAAAATCGCCACTACCTACGATTCAGACCTGTCCACGGTTGCTGGCAAGGTGGAAGCGGCCCGCGAATATGTGGCAAAGCTGGCAGAATCCGGAGTAGACAACTCACTAATTACGAAATTGATCGGCATGATCCGGGGCGCCCTGCGGAAGTTGGGCGTGAAAATGAAGATCAGCAACAACGATATCCGCCAACTAATTGCCCTGGGCGCCCGGCAGATGAAGGGGGTGCGGTCTAAACTGCTCGTTGCCGAAAAAACTGTTAATTTTCAGATTGCTGAAATGGTGAAGCATGTGCTCGGCATTAAGTTAGACCCGGCACAACCATCCGACGATGTTTTTTTTATGCGGACCCCCGCTCCTACTCCCGCCCCGATGATTGACAATTTCAAGGCGCTGAAGAAAGCGTTCGGCGAAACGACAGCCAGGGTGATTCGGGGTAAGATGCCGATTGCTTATGATCACAGTGAAGAATTGATTGCTTTTCTTCAAAAGAAAGTGCCCGTCAAGTCGCATCTCCCCTACATCATCACAAATATGGGGATGGAGTTAGAGGTAGAGTTTTTATCCGAGAAGATGATCATTGTAGCGCCTGTCAAAGAAAAACTTACGCTGTCCGCTAAGGAGTTAGCCGAAAAAGCAGGATATAGGCTGACGGAGACGAAAACTCGAAAAGATGTTCTTTCGTTTCGGTCAGATTACTCAAGAAACAGTGTAATATGTACGTACAATGACATAGAAGGCCGGTTGCGTGACCGTTTTATATTCTGGTTGCGCCGGTATAATGCTGATGTAACGCCGAGGGCCGAAGAGTTAACACAAGATAATCTTACCCCGGAATGGAAAAAATATCTGGAAAAAAGGGGTTGGTTAAAAGATGACGGGACGTATGCCCTGTCTGGGCTAAAGAGAGAACGGGAAGATCCTTATGGTACGTCGTCAATGTGTGTGCAAATCTGGCGTAAAAACGATAAATCAAAGGGGTCATTATGGATTCTCAACAGATATAATCATACCCTTCAGGACGGGAAAAATCCCGATGTTACATACAATAGAAAGCTAAACAAAATTATAGATGGTCTTGAGGACGCCATTTATGATTATGTAAAGATAAAAAAACCCGCAACGACCACGGACACGCCCGTCCTCTCCCCCGGCATAGTCGAAGACGCGCAAGGGAGCCTATATCACTATGCCCGTGAGCGGAATGGCGTATATTGGGGCGACGGTTTTATTATGAGTGGTGGAGCGGCTACGATTGTCAACCCGGGCATTGAACGAGTGGTGGAGGGGTTTGTTCTGCGGGCTGACGGGATTGTAAATGGGGTTGGCTTATTCGCCAACTACGAGAACAGCATTTTTAGCCTTATCGGCAAGACCCGCTTTGGCAAAAAAGGGTTGATTGAGTGCACTACAAAAGACAACAAAAAGTTTTCTTTTTTTGTGCAAAATGGGCAGATAATAAGATTCGATACCGGCGATCTTACTGAAATCAGCGGCTACTCCCTGTGCGACAACGCCGCCCTGACTTCAATTGCCCTGCCGAACGTGACTACCATTGGCGCCTTCTCCCTGAGTTACAACTCCGCCCTGACTTCAATTGCCTTACCGAACGTTGAAACCATTGGTAATAGCTCCCTGCGTGACAACGCCGCCCTGGCTTCAATTGAACTGCCGAACGTTAAAATCATTGACAACTACTCCCTGAGCGGCAATGCCGCCCTGACTTCAATTGAACTGCCGAACGTGACCGCCATTGGCAACTACTCCCTGCGTGACAACGCCGCCCTGGCTTCAATTGCCTTACCGAACGTTGAAACCATTGGTAACAACTCCCTGAGCAACAACCCCGCCCTGGCTTCAATTGAACTGCCGAACGTTAAAATCATTGACAACTACTCCCTGAGCGGCAACGCCGCCTTGGCTTCAATTGCCTTACCGAACGTGACCACCATTGGCAACTACTCCCTGAGCAACAACGACTCTCTGACTTCAATTGCCTTACCGAATGTGACCACCATTGGCAACTACTCCCTGCGCGGCAATGCCGCCCTGACTTCAATTGCCTTACCGAACGTGATCACTATTGGCAACCACTCCCTGCGCAGCAATGCCGCCCTGACTTCAATTGCCTTACCGAACGTGATCACTATTGGCAACCACTCCCTGTGCAACAATGCCGCCCTGGCTTTAATTGAACTGCCGAACGTGACCACCATTGGCGACCTCTCCCTGATCGACAATGCCGCCCTGGCTTCAATTGCCTTACCGAACGTTGAAACCATTGGTAACGATTCCCTGAACAACAACCCCGCCCTGGCTTCAATTGAACTGCCGAACGTGACCACCATTGGCAACTACTCCCTGAGCGACAACGCTGCCTTGGCTTCAATTGAACTGCCGAACGTTAAAATCATTAGCAGCTACTCCCTGTGCAACAATGCCGCCCTGGCTTCAATTGAACTGCCGAACGTTAAAATCATTAGCAGCTACTCCCTGTGCAACAATGCCGCCCTGACTTCAATTGCCTTACCGAACGTGATCACTATTGACAATTACTCCCTGCGCGACAACGCCGCCCTGGCTTCAATTGCCTTGCCGAATGTGACCACTATTAGCAACAGCTCCCTGAGCAGCAACCCCGCCCTGACTTCAATTACCCTGCCGAACGTTGAAACCATTGGTAAAAACTCCCTGCGCAACAACGCCGCCCTGGCTTCAATTGCCTTGCCGAATGTGACCACCATTGGCAACTTCTCCCTGAGCGACAACGCTGCCCTGGCTTCAATTGAACTGCCGAACGTGACCACCATTAGCGACTACTCCCTGAGCAACAACGCTGCCCTGAAGAATATTATTTTACCTTTCGGGAAGAAAATTGTCCGCAACAACAAGACGTTTACGGGTGTGAGAGCCGAAGATCAGGATAAGCCGCTGTTTCAAACCGTAAAGGCAGGCGTCTCAAATTTTTCCGGCGTTACCACAAAACAGATACGGTCTTTTTTTAAAGGCCTTGATTCCGGCCGGTCGCCGGATGGTAAGGTCTGGGTTCGGATCGGCAAGCGAATCGTAATCGTGGAACAGGTGGAGGGGTTGATCAACAAGAGACAGTTTGTGGCCACCCTGTCCATCCGGGATCCCGGCAAAGCGTTCGGTGCATACAAGAACAAAACCATTTATTTATCTTCCCTGGGTGATAAATATACGCTGGCCCATGAGGGCATCCATCTTCTGGATGACATCGGTCTGATAAATAGGCTGGAGCAGACAGTTATTGAAAAGGCGGCCGGTGTTGAGCGTGGGGCCTCTGTCGGTGACCGAGCTGAAGCAAGGGCTGAATATCTTACCGCCTTATTGGAGGCCCGCGAGAAAACCCGCAATACGGTCCTGGGCCGAATCGTGCAAAAGGTGCGGGATTTTATTGACGGCCTGCGGGCGCTGTTTGGGGCGACGGTCGGGCAGGTGGCCAAGGGTATTGAGACCGGGCAGGCGTTCCAGAGAGAGGCCGGTAAGGGTGAGAGTGGGGCTGGCAAGATCATCCCCCTGCTCGAGCGGTTCAACGACCAGAGCGATGATATCCGGTTCCAAACAGTAGGCCCTGCCGATGCCCTTGGCACAGCCGATACAATCGACAAAAAAGCCGCTGAGAAAACCAGAAAGGCCGTCGATGCAATTATAGCCGACATTAAAAAAACCACAAAGAAAAATACTATCACGGTCTCTGAGACAAAGGCCCGGAAGCTGGCCAGTGATTACGTTTTTCTTAAGACTATGATGAAAGACAACAGCGTTGACTTAGAGCAAAAAATAAAAGAATACAAGGCTTTCCTTATGAAGTTGCCCCCCGGCGTCAGAGCGAAAGCGCTGGCCGGTATGCCGAAAATAGTCACGGCAAAAACCAAAAAGACGCGGCAAAAATATTTTGACCAGGTTATCGTTCAAGCGCAAAAGTTTCTCTCCGAAGAGGTTAAAAAAGAACTCCGCCGAGACATCCATAAACTGCGTCGCAAACCGCGCACGGCCAAAGGCGGAAAGGTAAAAAAGAACGTCCTCTCCCAGCTTGAAAAACTAAACAAAACCGTTTTTGGTAAAACCCCGATAAATACAATGCCGGCGGCTGAGTTTCATATCAACGCCTTATCAAAACAGCGGGAGACGCTAGAGGAAAACGTTCCTGATTCGGACAACAAGATTGCTACAAACAAGTGGTTTTCAGATATCGAAGACATTGACCAGAAGATTGCTCTGATAAATACCTTCGGTGGCATAAAGGAAATGTCCGAAGCGCAGCTTGTCAATGCTTATGAAGAGTTACAGAGGATAATCGCTGAAGGCCGGACAAAATGGCAGGTAAGTGAGGCCATACGGAAACAAAAAATGGAGGAAATCCGGGGACGCCTTGACCGTGAGATTACTGGCGAAAAAGCCCCGAAGCCGGAAACCATTGGTCAAAGAAACCAGAGAATCCGTGACCAACAAAAAGCGTGGAACCGGATCGCCGACAAACTATCTCAATTCGATACCATACATCAAAGCTGGCGGTTCTTGATGGACAAACTGGCCAGAAAGTCCGGGAAGGGTACGCTGAAGTCCGACGCGGTTGAGATTATCGGTGGGGCAGCTCATTACGCAACAAACGAAGAAAACGCGCTCAACGGTGCGGCGATTGCTATGATAACGAAAAAAGTGAAGGATTTGATCGGCGGAACGGGGCACAAAGTCAAGAGATGGGTTGATAACCAATCAAATAAAGAGGATCTGTATATACTAACGTATGAAAATGGAAAGAACGAACAAATCAAATTGACCCCGATGACGGCGGCATATTGGTGGGCAGTAAAACAACGGGGCGACGCTCTCGCCGAAGATGGTATGGCAATGGTCAATACGACGTTCCAGAAAATGGGTGCAGACGCAGCTTTTTTCGGGCAGATTAAGAAAACGATTGATCCCGCGGTGATTGAGTTATCCAGGTGGCTGTCAGAGACCCTGGGAGAGCACATCTACCAGACCGTTTCGCCTGTTTACAAACAGCGGTTTGGCGCCGTCCTTGATCACGGTCGAGCATATACCCCGATTCAGCGACAAATTTTTCGTAAAGAGAGGGATGTTAATTTGCTTCAGCAGTACCAGGAAACGCCGTCGATTATTAAAGGAGCACTTCACACGCTGACGCACTCAACCAAGTCCATTCGGGAAACCAACCTGCTAAAAGTTTGGATGGATCATATATATGACATGAACCATTTCGCGGCTTGGTCGATTCCAATACAGATGATGCAGAGTGTTTTCGGCAACCCGATCACTAAGGGATATATTGAGCGGATTCACGGAACCAACATGAATTTCGCCATAGACGAGTTTATAAAGAAATTTACTGCCGGTCGCCGTAAGCTCAAGGATGTGTTTAATGTTTTAAATCTCGATTCCTGGCGGGGCCGGTTCAGCTCGGCCGTCATTGGCGCGAACCCTGTTATTTACATCAAACAGCTTACTTCCATCCCGGCAATGGCGGCGGATATCCCGACGAACGATTTTATCGCCGGGTTTGCCGACTTCCTGAATCCGGCAACCGGCAGCCCTTTGGAAAAAATGCGGATTCTCGGAAAATCTCAGTTCATTAAATCGAGATATGAAAAAGGCCATACCCGGGACGTGGCCATTGCCAGCAGGAAGACCCTTGGGCAGACAATCGGGCAGCAACACAACTGGCCAACGAAACTGATGTTTCTGGCACGCCTGGGCGACATGCAGGCCATTTATGCCGGAGGGTGGGCCGTCTATAAGTATCACCTTGAAGCCGGTCTTAAAAACGGCTTGGGTGAGCCTGAAGCGAAAAAACGGGCGATTATTAAATTTGAGGAGGTCGCAAGAGATACCCAACAGTCTGGAGAAATTATGGACCTGGGCCTTGTCCAACAGGGAGGCGACTTTTCAAAGCTGATGACCATGTTCTTCACTGCCCCGGCCAGTTATTATCGGGAGATATCCGCCGCCATCAGAAATATGCCTGCCAACCCTGGTAATTCCGCAAAAAGATTGTTTCTCTTCTGGGTGATTGTCCCGGCAATGTTCGAGGCAATAGCCTCCCTTCCGCTGGTATTCGATGATGACGATGACGATTTTACTCTTTTCTGGAAACGAATGTTCCGATCTGTTGTTCTCGGGCCTACAAATGGGCTTTTTCTTGTCAGAGACATCGCAGAGACGCTGTATAACATTCTGTTTCTAAAGAACGATTCCGGATGGGGCGACGCTCAATATTCTCCGGTCGGCAGCGTATCGGATACAACAAACAGGATTGCTAAGGATCTCCGGGAAATAGTCGAAGGCGACGACGATGATTTTGAGAAGCTGTTAAAAGACGCCGTCGATATCGCTGGTTATGTGTCGGGTTACCCGCTACCGGCCGCAAGCAACTTGATCGAAAACTGGGTGGATGTCGCTGCCGGGGACACGGAGCATCCTATGGCGCGGTCTATCGGTTATAGACAATGGGCTACCGGGGATTAGTGTCGCCTTTCAACGAGCTTGCCATAATTTCCTCTGCTAAAAGATACAATTTTTTTGTGAATTCATTGAAACGCCGTCGATTATCAAAGGAGCGCTTCACACGACAGATAGGGACCCTTATAGTCAAGCTCACAATCCGAACAAGACTCTGAACAGGGCGCTAAATCCTCAATCAGACACGCGCACTCACCTGCCGTGTTATATAAGCCGTCATATCCGTTCTGGATAAGATATTCTTTGACAATTTCCAAAACATTCATGGCCTTTCCCTCTTCCCTTAATAGATTAACGCAGCAGCTATATTATAATGGTCTCGTAAAAAGTATTCTTAAATAATAGGTTGAATTAATTTGATAAATTGTTATTTTTCACTAGTAAAGTTTTACTTTATTTTGATCTTTATTTACCACACGGAAAAAAATTTTCTCTGTGAACTCTGTGGCCTCTGTGGTGGTGAAAAAAATTTAATGCTAAAATGGAATATCATCGTCAAAATTTTTAGGCGGCGGGGTCTGATTCTCGGAGGATGACCCGCTGGAATAACCGGAAGACGGCTGGCTGGACGGCTGGACGGAGGGCTGAGCCGCACTCTGCACCCCCTGGGCTGCACCGGATACTTTCCGGCTGGAATAGCCGAATTCATTTGATGTGCCGGCTCCCTTTGAATCCAGCATCTGCATGTCGCTGGCCACAATTTCCGTGGTATACTTGGTCACGCCGTTCTGTTCCCAGGACCGGGTTTGAAGCTTGCCTTCAACGTACACCTGCTTGCCTTTGGCCAGGTATTCCCCGCAGATTTTCCCCAACTTGCCGAAAGCCACGATCCGATGCCATTCGGTGCGCTCTTTCTTCTCATTGGTGGCTTTGTCCATCCATCCCTCGTTGGTGGCGATCGTAAAACTGGCCACCGCCATGCCGCTCTGGGAGAACCGCATATCCGGGTCCTTTCCCAAACGTCCGATCAGCATTACCTTGTTGAGTCCGCGTGCCATTTAATCCCCTCGCTTTTTATGAGTCTGTTAATCTGCTTTTCCAATGTAACCGCCAAAATAAAGAATTACTAAGGTCATGATTATTCAAGTGGTCCCGGAAAGTTCGTCTCTGAATTTTACTGTGTGTCTTTCTTGCCTCATGATTGTCTCGTCTCTTGAATTTTTTTAATGGCAATTGACTTCGGCACGCTCCAAAACGGCTCATTTTTTGTCTCGGGATTAGATTGAGCTTCATATTCACTTACAAGCTTTACCCATTTCTCGATCTGGTTTTTTGCCGGTGGCCTGTGCCCGCTGACAGTTTTTTCGAGCCTTAGCTTTTCGCTCGCATATGCTTTAGCCTCTCTTGTCGCCGTCACGACCAGTCTGTCGTATGAGTTCTTCAGATCGGTTTCATGCTTGGGATCGTCGGTTTCAGGTTTGGGATAGCCGATTTTAGGCTTGGGATCGTCGGTTTCAGGCTTGGGATCGGGCTGGCCGAAAGGAAACGGTCCCTTATCGATGTCAAGCAGGCTTGTAGCTGAGGCAGCGACATCCCGCAAAAGTTGGTGTGCATCTCGTAGCGCCAGACTCGTGATGTTAATTTTTCTTTTTTCACACTCATTTTTGATAATCGCGGCCTTGTCCACACTATAGCGATGTTGCAGATCTTCATTGTACGGGTTCCACTCTTCCTTTTGGGGAATTTTTTTTCCTGCGTTTGTCCCGATCTCTAAACCGTCGCTTGTTTGTGCGCCGGGCGCAGGGCTGTCTGCGCTAGATTTGGGCTTAAGTTCAGGCTCTGCGCTAGGTTCGGGCTTAAGTTCAAGCTCTGCGCTAGGTTTGGGCTTAAGTTCAGGCTCGGTCTTTTTTTTCAGCGCGCTCCTGAGAGCATCAATGCCGGATATAGACTCGCCCGGTTTGGCACGGACGATTTCGAACCAGTCGCTCAGGACACTCATATTATCCTGCAGCGAAGTATAAATTTTTCGCAAACTGACGATCTGGGATAGGGTAATTGTATCAATGCGGCGCTGAATGCGCCTTTCAATCATTTCCTTCTTAACGCCAAGAGCGTTAAATGCGTCGATCATTTTTTTGATAGCCACAGGGGACACATCGGTGCTGGCCTTCAGAGTCTCCTCACATTGACTAACGGCGACATCGATCACATCGCCCGGTATGATGCCTAGAATACACGCCCGCAGACGCCGGCTGCCCTGATTAGCCGTTGCCTCGTAGATGTCGCGGCCGTCTTCCAGCGCGTAATTTCCTCGCTTCGTGTACCGAACATGCTTGACTACAAAAATTTTAACCTGGCGCACATTGGTTTCTAAATCCCAAGCATATGCCATCATTTCGGATTCGCCTTGGTTTTGCGCGATTTCTTTGATGCCATAGTCTATGTTTCCCCAATTCCGGGCCATAACTTCGGCCAGCCGAATTGAAGGACCGGAGATATCTGTACCGCCACGGTTATAAGAGTAAAGCGCTTTTTCGGCCAGCCCTGGCCGCTGGCATTCCCTTAAGATGCGATCAACGCACAGTTGCGGCATTCGGCCGAATCGTTTTGCCAAAATGATACCCGCCTGGACTTCGGCCACTGCCCGGGAGGTTTCAATACTAATTGCGTTGTTTTCTTGACTTTGGCCATTCCCGTAGGGATTCATAATTTTGTTCATTTTGAACTCCTCACTTAGTTGTTTTGATTAAAAATCTTCTATAACTTGGTTTGTCTACCAAAATTTTATGCACGTCTCCCAAAATTTTATGCACGTCTCCCAAAATTTTATGCACGTCTCCCAAAATTTTATGCACGTTTTCAAACTTAAGAGATTTAGCCCGTCTCTGCGAACCGATATGTCAATTACTAATCGGCTATAAGCCGATAGCTTGCAAGTAAGTCGGCTGAAGCCGACTCCCTGCGATAGGTTTATTGACTAAAACCCTACCTGGATAGCATGTAGCGTCCAAGTAATTTTGCTATACAGAGCAGTAATATCCGCCACATTAACCGCTGCAGGCGCGTGGCGTTTTTGCACTGACTCCCAAAATTTTATGCACATCTCCAGACTTAGTTGCTTTGATTAAAAGCCTTCTAGAGCCTGGTTTATTTACTAAGTATTGCCGGAATAACTCCGGTTGCTCTGTCTGGAATCGCTTCTCGTCTAATCTAGTAGAATCCTTGCTTTTTTTCCAAGTACACAGTGGAGCGCCGTCCAATCCAATGAGCGTATCCGCTTCGCCCAGAGCTTGTAAAATTTGGAACTTAAATGCTTCTTGCTCTACCTCGAGAGATTTAGCCCGTCTCTGCGAATCGATATATGCCCGGACTGCCGCCTCAACCTCGGCTGATGCCAAGACCTGCGCGGCCATGGACTTTCTGCCATACAGAGCAGTAATATCCGCCACATTAACTGCTGCAGGCGCGTAACGTTTTTGCACTAATTCCCAAAATTTTATACACGTCTCCAACAACATTTTCTGGATTTCTACGTCCTCTCTAATTGTATAAATTTCCGGCACGGTGCCGTGAAATGAAACAGGAAGATCGGTGATGGTCCGACCGGCCATCATCATATAAAATTGTACCTGAGTCTGATAATAAACCGGGATCTGATCGGTGCCGGGGTTCCCCCAGTCAACGGATGACCGTGCCGTCTTGATCTCAATTACTCTGTCCGGGGTCAGACCATCCAGGTGGGCGATCAGGTAGGGATATCGGGGGTGCTGTAATGGGCCGGGCACAGCGACTGTCTGACCCGTATATTGCTCATACCATTGCAGTATAACAGGTTCAACCATGCGCCCGTAAGCCATGGCTGGATTATCGGGCGAGCCAGCCGATTCACCGATTTTTTCTAAATAAATTTGCAGCGGTGTTTTCCACGGCGACACGCCACAAATAGCGGCTACGTCTGAACCGCCGATTCCTTTTGTTCTATCCATTTTTTCTCCTTTGGCCCCTATCGGGGCCGTTGATGTCCAGGCCGTAAGGCTTGGATATTCCCGGATGCGCCGGGTCGGTTGCTTTCTTCCACGGCATAAATCATATTATTTGCCAGATACCATCTCTCTAAATTTGGCAGCTTGAGCGGCCTGTATGGTTTTCCGTGCGGCATCTTCTGCGACCCATGTGGCGGCCTTTGTGTCTCTTGTGGTTTTCCGTGCAGCCCATGCGGCGACCCATGTGGCGATTCCTGTGGCGATCCCTACGACGTTCTTTGCGACATTCTTTGCGACGACCCCTGCGGCCACTAGGGCGGCCCTTTCGGCCAGTGTGGCGGCCTTTTCGGCCAGTGCGGCTTCCCGTGCGATATCTCCTGCGATGCATGCGTCCTCTGTGGCGACCCCTGTGGCAATCCCTGCGACGGCCCTTGCGGCGGCCCCTGCGGCGGCCCTTGCGGCACCCCATGCGTCCTCTGCGGCGTCCTTTGCGGCGGATAGTTCTTTATCGGTGGCCTGTCCGTTAGCGTATCTCTCAGCTACACCGAGAGCATTTAAACTTCGTTGATCTGTCATCAGGTATTGCCCTTGCCGTGCGCACCACACAGCATACAGTCGCCATACCCGATTATACTCTGGTGCAGCATAGCAGCACCAGAGAGCATCCTCCAAGCCATTGCTGTCGAGGATGACGCTAAAAGGCAACGATTCATCATCTAACATGGTTTTGCCAAGATATTTTAATAGTTTTTTCCATCCTCTGGAACCTATATTGCACATTTGAATTTTGTTTAGCGTTGTTGTCAATTGCATTTCTCTCTCCTTTTTGTTTTCCCGGATGCGCCGGGTCGGTTGCTTTTTCCTGCGGCATAAATCATATTATCTGCCAGATACCATCTCTCTAAATTTGGCAGCTTGAGCGGCCTGTGTGCTTTCCCGTGCGGCATCTTCTGCGACCCATGTGGTGGCCTCTGTGTCTCTTGCGGTTTTCCATGCGGCCCATGCAGCGATCCTTGCAACGGCCTGTGCGACGGCCCTTGCAGCGTTCTTTGCGGCCAGTACGGCGGCCAGTGCGACTTCCCGTGCGGCATCTTCTGCAACCCATGCGGTATCTTCTGCGACCCGTGCGTCCTTTGCGGCGGCCCATGCGGCGTCCCTTGTGACGGCCCATGCGTCCTTTGCGGCGGTCCATGCGGCGGATAGCTCTTTATCGGTGGCCTGTCCGTTAGCATACCTCTCGGCCACATCGAGAGCATTCAAACTTCGTTGATCTGTCATCAAGTACTGTACTTGCCGTGCGCACCACACAGCATACAGTTGCCATACCCGATTATGCTCTGGCATAGTATGACAGCACCAGAGAGCATCCTCCAAACCATTGCTGTCGAGGATGACGCTAAAAGGCAACAATTCATTATCTGCCACGGTTTTGCCAAGATGTTTCAACAGTTTTCTCCAACCTTTAGAGCATGGACTGCACATTTGGATTCTATTCAGCGTTGTTGTCAATTGCATTTCTCTCTCCCTTTTGTTTTCCCGGATGCGCCGGGTCGGTTGCTTTCTTCCACGGCATAAATCATATTATTTGCCAGAGACCATCTCTCTAAATTTGGCAGCTTGAGCGGCCTGTACGGTTTTCCGTGCGGCATCTTCTGCGACCCATGTGGCGGCCTTTGTGTCTCTTGTGGTTTTCCGTGCAGCCCATGCGGCGACCCATGTGGCGATTCCTGTGGCGATCCCTACGACGTTCTTTGCGACATTCTTTGCGACGACCCCTGCGGCCACTAGGGCGGCCCTTTCGGCCAGTGTGGCGGCCTTTTCGGCCAGTGCGGCTTCCCGTGCGATATCTCCTGCGATGCATGCGTCCTCTGTGGCGACCCCTGTGGCAATCCCTGCGACGGCCCTTGCGGCGGCCCCTGCGGCGGCCCTTGCGGCACCCCATGCGTCCTCTGCGGCGTCCTTTGCGGCGGATAGTTCTTTATCGGTGGCCTGTCCGTTAGCGTATCTCTCAGCTACACCGAGAGCATTTAAACTTCGTTGATCTGTCATCAGGTATTGCCCTTGCCGTGCGCACCACACAGCATACAGTCGCCATACCCGATTATACTCTGGTGCAGCATAGCAGCACCAGAGAGCATCCTCCAAGCCATTGCTGTCGAGGATGACGCTAAAAGGCAACGATTCATCATCTAACATGGTTTTGCCAAGATATTTTAATAGTTTTTTCCATCCTCTGGAACCTATATTGCACATTTGAATTTTGTTTAGCGTTGTTGTCAATTGCATTTCTCTCTCCTTTTTGTTTTCCCGGATGCGCCGGGTCGGTTGCTTTTTCCTGCGGCATAAATCATATTATCTGCCAGATACCATCTCTCTAAATTTGGCAGCTTGAGCGGCCTGTGTGCTTTCCCGTGCGGCATCTTCTGCGACCCATGTGGTGGCCTCTGTGTCTCTTGCGGTTTTCCATGCGGCCCATGCAGCGATCCTTGCAACGGCCTGTGCGACGGCCCTTGCAGCGTTCTTTGCGGCCAGTACGGCGGCCAGTGCGACTTCCCGTGCGGCATCTTCTGCAACCCATGCGGTATCTTCTGCGACCCGTGCGTCCTTTGCGGCGGCCCATGCGGCGTCCCTTGTGACGGCCCATGCGTCCTTTGCGGCGGTCCATGCGGCGGATAGCTCTTTATCGGTGGCCTGTCCGTTAGCATACCTCTCGGCCACATCGAGAGCATTCAAACTTCGTTGATCTGTCATCAAGTACTGTACTTGCCGTGCGCACCACACAGCATACAGTTGCCATACCCGATTATGCTCTGGCATAGTATGACAGCACCAGAGAGCATCCTCCAAACCATTGCTGTCGAGGATGACGCTAAAAGGCAACAATTCATTATCTGCCACGGTTTTGCCAAGATGTTTCAACAGTTTTCTCCAACCTTTAGAGCATGGACTGCACATTTGGATTCTATTCAGCGTTGTTGTCAATTGCATTTCTCTCTCCCTTTTGTTTTCCCGGATGCGCCGGGTCGGTTGCTTTCTTCCACGGCATAAATCATATTATTTGCCAGAGACCATCTCTCTAAATTTGGCAGCTTGAGCGGCCTGTACGGTTTTCCGTGCGGCATCTTCTGCGACCCATGTGGCGGCCTTTGTGTCTCTTGTGGTTTTCCGTGCAGCCCATGCGGCGATCTCTGCGACGGCCTGTGCGACGACCCCTGCGGTGTCCCCTGCGATGACCCTTGCGACGACCCCTGCGGCGTTCCTTACGGCCAGTGCGGCTTTCCGTGCGGTATCTTCTGCAATCCATGCGTCCTTTGTGACGGCCCATGCGTCCTTTGCGGCGGCCCATGCGTCCTTTGCGGCGGCCCATGCGGCGGATAGCTCTTTATCAGTGGCCTGTCCGTTAGCATACCTCTCGGCCACATCGAGAGCATCCAAGCTTCGTTGATCTATCATCAGGTACTGCACTTGCCGTGCACACCATATAGTATACAGTCGCCATACCCGATTATGCTCTGGTGCAGTATGACAGCACCAGAGAGCATCATCCAAGCCATTGCTGTCGAGGATAACGCTAAAAGGCAACGATTCATCGTCTGCCACGGTTTTGCCAAGATATTTCAACAGTTTTCTCCATCCTTTAGAGCATGGATTGCACATTTGAATTTTATTCAGCGTTGTTGTTAATTGCATTTCTCTCTCCCTTTTGTTTTCCCGGGTGCGCCGGGTCGGTTGCTTTCTCTCGCCTTTTGTCTCATAACATATATCCTCATTTCCTGCTTGTCAAGTTTTTTTTTAACACTTTTTTATTTTTAGCCTCTTTTTTCTAAGGCTTGATTTTTGTTGTGTTTTTTTATTCTGGGTACATTTGTTCTTCTATGATGTAAAAAAATAGTTGACAAACAGTTTTTATGCCATAGAATATATGGCATGGGAAAAACAGCACTACGACAATATCTTGATTTAACCGGCCTCTCATATCGCGAGGCTGCCCGTCGCACCGGGCTAACCCATCAGTCCGTGTTTATGCATGCCCGGGGCAAAACTCCTATCGGCGCGGCCAGCGCCCTGATTTACTACAGAGTATTTGGGATTAGCCTGGAAAAATTGCTGGCAGACAAAGCTATGCCCCGGCCCAAATGATTTTTTTGAAAAACCACAGACGGCAAACATGAAAGTCAAAATATCTACTGTAATAAAAAAAATACTGCTAGCTGCGGTTATCATAATGCTGGTTAAGCTGCTTTTCCGCAGCGGTTTTCTCGGGTTGCGGGACTGTCTGGTTTGGCTGATAGAGAACTGAGACGCTGCTAAGTTTTAGCAGATGGCCACGCCAAAAAACGTTCAGAATGCTGGGCTGCTTGAAAATAATAAAGACAAAATTATGGTTCCCCAAAAAAATATCAAATACGCACACCCTGACCAGATATAGGTTTGGCGACAACGGCAACGAAGGGATCTTCTTGGCGTTCCCTATTATATCATTGTCAAACTGGTGGGGTGCGCACTTTTTTTAAAAGGGGTTTATAATGAGTGGCGGATATTTCGATTACAAAGATCATCACATCCCGGCATTTTTCGCTTGGCATAAAGAATAAAATGGAAACAAATTTTGAAATAGCCATGGATACAGTTTTAAAGCACGAAGGTGGTTATACTGGAGATCATGCAGGCGCTACAAAATATGGAGTAACATTAAGATCTCTTAATATTGATATAGACGGTGATGGAGATATTGATTCCGGTGATATCCGGGTTATGACGTTAGCGGATGTTATGCGGTTTTATAGAAGAGAATGGTGGGATAAATATAATTTTGATAAAATTGATAATAGTCTTATTGCTACTAAATTTTTTGATCTGGCAATTAATATGGGGATAAAACAAGCCACATTGATTGCTCAAAGAGCCTTGCATGCTTGTAGTTGCCCTGTAAAAGAAGACGGACTGCTTGGTGATCAGACTTTTAAAGCCATAAATCGGGCAGATGAATCGCTTATTATTGCTATCAGAAGCGAGGCCGCAGGATTTTATCGAGGGCTACTTGTTCAAAAGCCTGAGTTCGAAAAATTTAGAAATGGCTGGCTGAACCGGGCATATTCATAAAAAACCCGACATTTTCGCTTGACAACGCCGCCGGTTGATGACATGGTGGCGATAACCTGGAAATACGGCATGCCCAGGAAACCAACTGGAGACAGAAAATATCCCTCACGAAAATTTCACATGCGCACCCCGAGTCAGGACTCGGGCCTGACGGCAACGATGCTCTCTCCCTGACAATTCTGTTATAGAGTCCTCCATTACATCGTTGTCTGCCGAGCGAGGTGCGCATTTTTTTGAGCGGAACTATGCAATTTAAAATTCGCCCATCAGATCGTGTGATCCCATCCTCTCCTTTTGTTGATTTCATTATAACACGGTTTTGATGGACGATTTTTCTTTGGAGGCTCCATGAAAAATAAAGCCCAATATTTTCGCTTGACAACGCCGCCAGTCGATGACATGGTGACGATAACCTGGAACTACGACATGCCCAGGAAAACACGCAGGGGAGAAAAATATCCCTCACAAAACTTTACGTGCGCACCCCGAGTCAGGACTCGGGCCTGACGGCAACGATGCTCTCTCCCTGGCAGCCCTGCCATAGAGTTTCCCCTGCACATCGTTGTCTGTCAAGTGGGGTGCGCATTTTTTAAAGGGGAAAATTGTTTTATGAGCGGAAGAACAATGGCAATAAGCACAAAAGACGAGATTGTTCAGAGCATAAATTATCTCGAATATTACAAAACCGAGCTTGGGCAATTATTGAAACCCGATAGACGAGGTTGGGCCACGGCGCTATGCCCATTTCATGAGGACACTAAACCGTCCTTGGGAATTGATGTTCACACAGGCATATTCAACTGTCCAGGATGCGGGGCTAAAGGTGATGTCATAAGTTTTTATAAAAAAAAACATGGTTGCGATTTCAAAACCGCCATTATTGAGCTTGGCATTATTGCGGGCGTAAGGGGGACCCAGACAATTCCCGGCAAACAGAAGGGCAAACGGTCCGGAAGCAATCAGCCAACACAAAAAGCCAAAATAACAACGGTATATGACTACCATGCCGCCGACGGAAGTCTGCTGTTTCAAGTATGTCGGTTCTCACCCAAAGATTTTCGGCAACGTCGCCCGAACGGACATGGCGGACATATCTGGAACCTCCAGGGAATTACGCCCGTTTTATATCACCTTCCCCAGGTGCTGGCCGCCGATCAGGTAATCGTGGTTGAGGGCGAGAAAGATGTTGATAATCTATCTGCCCTCCAGGACATTGGTGTTGTGGCGACCACTTGTCCTATGGGTGCGGGCAAATGGCGCAAATTCTATACCGAGGCCCTGCGCGGTAAAAATATTATAGTTATCCCGGATAACGATGAGCCAGGCCAAAAACACGCTGTTCAGGTGGCCACGGCGCTTTACGGTGTGGCGAAGAGCATTAAGGTGGTGGAACTGCCCGGCCTGCCGAAAGGCGGTGACGTGAGTGATTTTATAGCCCGGCATAACGATCCACTGGTTGCCGTTTCTACCCTCATGGCGCTGGTCGAGAAGGCGCCGGTCTGGATGCCGGGAACGGCGAAACCAACGGACGATGAAAATATCAACTTCGCTGATAGGCCCCACTTTACTGATATGGGAAACGCCTTTCGGCTAGCCCATTTTTGTGGTGAAAATATCCGTTACAGTCATGAAGAAAAAGGCTGGTATGTATGGAACGGCGACCGCTGGATGCAGGATAATACCGGGAAAATAAAATGCCTGGCGAAAAAGATGGTAAAGCTGCTGTATAAAGAGGCCGCCGGCTTACATGATGACGATGCGTGGAAAGCACTCGTTAATCATGCCTTGAAATCAGAAAGCGATAATCGCATAAAAGCCATGATGAGCTTGGCTGAAAGCGAGCCGGGAATACCTGTTTTACTAAATCAATTTAACACTGATTTATTTTTATTGAACTGTCAAAATGGAACTCTGGACCTAAGAACTGGAAAACTTAAAAAGCATGATCCGAAAGACCTGATAACAAAAATAACTCCTGTTATATATAAT